>ODAI013962173.1_pt1 | contig 11949 bp, 6 predicted proteins | sample 1539321 | NCBI WGS metagenome assembly ODAI01 (sample SAMN02144231, study PRJEB22623) | gut metagenome | biome: sheep rumen | host: Ovis aries | place: New Zealand
CCCATACAAAATGCGACTGGAAATACAACTCAAGAGCTGGGCAACATGCCCTGCAGGGCCATCAGAGGGTGATTAGGCTGCGAATACCCCGATTTTGAGGCAGGGGTCCGCAGGTTGATGTGCCCTGCAGGCCACTGGAAGCAAGGTTGGTCGCTCTTGGTTCGCGTTTTTGATGTTGCTGGCATTATCGTCATTAATAATAAAAACGGGACGGCCGCTTTGGCCGTCCCGCATTATATTGTCATCCTGAAGACTTTTGTCATCCTGATGCCCGTCAGGGCCGAAGGATCTACTATTCATCGACATAAGGAATGAACACATCCATCTTCCCTGGAGTCCTGTTGCCCCAGGCAAAATACGGAATTAGTGAGAGTGTCTGTTCGTCAGATACTCTCGCTTTTATTTGTGTCAAACTGTGTCCCCACCATTTTTCTTTGGGGAGCTCTTCCAGAGTGAAAACTGTCTCTTTTGACAGGTGGATGCTGTCATAATCGATCGGATTGTCAATGTCTTCCACGCAATAAACGATGGGACCGCGCCGGACAATCCGTTTGCCTTCCTCATTTTCCCCAAAAAAACCTTTATCTGACATCTCAACAGGCATGTCCAGGATGAGCTCGATATTGTCCGCATTCTGCCATTTCCGTTTAAGAAGCGCATATCCAGACTCTACCGGCACATTCATCGCAGTGCCGTTAACGGTTATCGTGAAGTCCTCGCACCATGAAGGTATTCTGATCCGTATCTCCGCGTCGACAGGTTCCCGAAGTCCAAGCCGTAGGGACATGTACCCATCCCACGGGTAGCTAGTGGTTTGATCTATAATCATTTCCTTTCCGGAAATCTCCACTCTCGCCGTTCCACCCATGAATAGATTTACCCATAGGGTGCCTTTTGAGGTGCCGTAGGCATAATTGCCCAAGGAAGGGATGGCACGGAAAAGGTCAAGTGCGGTGGAAGGCGTTTCCTCGAAAGTCAAACGACTCATGCCTCCGGCCGTAAAAGCGGGAAGGTCTGTGAAATAACTGTCCCCTTTCAAGGATATGCCCGCAAGGAGCTTGTTGAACAAAACTTTCTCCATATTGTCGGCATGTGCTCCATTACCGCTTGCGAGCAAACTCTCAGCCTCTTCAAAAAATGATGATGCGGCAGTGTTTACCTCGCTGTTATCCGGGAGAGGAAGAGTCTGGTACGATCCGGACCTCAAGCGGGTAGTCCAGTTGCCTCGTCTTACCTTTATTTCCGGGTCGTTCTCGAATTGTAATGAATAGGCGATCCCTTCTGCCGCCTTGGCTACCATGGCGGAATCGAAGTTTTTTTCGATCCAATCGACACAAACCGGTAGGGTGACATCCTTGTGTATCAGCAGATAAGGAGTCCAGAAGTCATCTTTTATCTTGATGTCGGACATGCTGACCGGATCCATCCTTTTGACCCTTTCATGACGGATTTCTCCACATGCCAGGAACAGCATGGAAGCGATCAAGGCGTAAAGACATTTATTCATTATCACTGTGGATGGTATTTTAAATAAAAGGCGAAGCCGTTCTTGCGGCTCCGCCTTATTTAAGAATTATTCAGTTCTACTTGGACTGGACGGCACCTATGTCAACCTTTCCGCTCTTAAGGAAAGGATTGCCATTGATGTCGGTTCCGATCTTCTCAAGGAAGGCCTTGATGTCAGCTGAGTAGCTGGCGCCGAGGTTGGCTGTGTCGTGGGAATTGTAAGACAGAGTCTCAACTGTTCCGGCACCGACAGCCTTGCCCTGAGACATGTAATTGTCACCAAGGAAGTCAGCAAGGGTGTTGTACTTGAATGTGGCAGCCTTGTTCTGGAGATCCGCCTGAGCGACCATCTCGACATCAGGGTTCTTCAGGACATCAGTGATCGGGAAGTTGCTGGGCAACCTGACCTCATTAGCCTTAATCCAGCTGCCTTCACTGCGCATCTGCTCTCCCTCAATGATGTTGTTGTAGGCTGTAGGACGGGCACCGCCACCTTCGATAGGCATATCCTGCAGGAAAGCTGCCTCTCCTCTCCTGGCACCCCAAGGGCGAAGGATGAGGTTGTTGGCGAGAACAGCGTTGGTATTGCCACGGAGATAGAAGTTACCCCACCAGTTGCCATTGTCCTCGTAGTAGTTGAAGTTGTTGATAACGGTGTTGTTAACAAACTGAACATCAACGCTCTGGTAGAAATACACTGAACCGGCATAACCGTCGTTCTTGATGGAACGATTGTTTGCGATGATGTTTCCGTAGAACTTGGCGTGGGTCGGGTTGGCGCGGCTCTGGCCGTCTTCAACGCAGACGCCGGCGGCATGGCCGTTGGCAACGTTGTTCACGATGATGCAGTCGTAGACAGTGATGTCTGAAGACTGATCGTCCTCACGGGTGTTGATGGTACCGCGGTCTGCCTCGTTGTGGTGGATGTAGCAGTGGTGCACAGTGACAGGGCCACCCGAGACGCGGATAGCGCTACCATGACCAGACAGGCAGAGGCAGTTGCGGATCTCGAAGTAGGAGATCTCGACAGAACCCTGCAGAGGCATGTCGGTGATAGGGCTCTCGCCGCAGTAGATACCGCGGTTGACACCACCACCGTCTATGACGGTCAGGTTGTCCCAGCTCTGCTCGGTGAAGTCGGCGTTCCAACCACCGGAGATGCTCTTGTTCTTGTTCTTGTCGTCGAAGACGATGGTTCCGTTGAACACGGCGCCACCGGCTACACGGACCTCCTGGAACTCCTTGGCGTTATCGATCGCGGCCTGAAGATCCTCACCCGCTTTGACGTACACGGGAGGAACCAGACCCAGAGGGTTGGAATAAATCCTGTCACCCTCGGTGGACTCGACGTATGACCAGACGAAGTAGTCGGTACCTTCGGCAAGACCGGTGATCTCACCTTTGTTGACACCGGCGACGGGAGCGCCGCTCATAGGGACGACCTTACCGGCGGCACGGTCGTTAGCGGTTCCGTAAATAAGACCCCAAGCGGCATAGTCGTCGAGGTTCTTGGTGTTCAGAGTGACATCGATACTGGCGGTACCAAGACCCTGGCCGGCAAGTGATGAGGTGACAGAGGCGTCAAGGCCGTGTGCCCTCTGGTTGACGATGGCCTTGTCGGAGGAACCGGAGATGGTGAACTCGGCGCGGCGGATCTTACCGGTGGTGTTACGCCTCACGGTGAAGCTGCCGCCCCCGTTGGAGGTGATCCAGCTGTAGTCCCCGTCGGGGGTCACGTTGCCGGAGATGCCGTCGATAGTGAAGGTCGAGGGCTGGTAGTCCACGATGATCCTGTAAGGATTCTGGTAGAAGACCTCACCTTTCTCCTCGCAACCGGCGAGAAGCAGGAGGGCGGCACCCATTATCGCATAAAATATCTTTTTCATTCTTTGTATCTGTTTAAAGTCATCAAACTATCTCCAGGACGGGGGATTCTGCAGGGCGCCGTTGGCCTTGGTGATCTCGTCGGTAGGATAAGGGAAGGTCAGGCACTGGTCTCTCCAGACCTTGACCGGAGACTGGTAGTCCTCGTAAGGACCCACGGTGTAGGGAGACTCGGGATTCATGCGGTCCTCGTAGTGGCGCACCCTCGGATGAGAGTTGAGCTCGTTGAGGGCGAGCTGCTTGATCTCGGGGGCTCCGGAGACAGCCCACCTCTTGCAGTCGAAAGCGTGGTCGGCGGAGAACTCGAAGGCGAGCTCGCAGCGGCGCTCGTGGTAGAGGTCAGTCCAGGTGGCGGCACCGGCGAGGGGTTTCAGGTGGCTGCGTGTGCGGATCCTGTTGATGTCGGTCGCGGCGGCGGAAGCGTTGCCCAGGGCGAGGTTGGCCTCGGCGCGGAGCAGCAGGCAGTCAGCGAACCTGACGATAGGCCACATAACCTGGGTGACAGGCCAGTTACCGTTGTCAAGGACGGTGGTTCCGACGCAGTCGGCGCGCTCGAAAGCCTCCATGTACTTGTTGCACTGGAACCCGACCTCGATGTTGACAGGTGAGTAGTAGCGCATCTTCTCTCCGAAGTAGGTGAACTCGTCGTTGTACTCGAGGATGGTCTTGGCCAGACGGGGGTTCTTGGTGTCCTTGTAGTCGGAGACTCCGTCACCGTTGGTGTCCTCGTTGTCCTTGGCCATCTCCTCGTAGAGATCATAGGACGGGTGGATCTGGCCCCAGCCGTTGAACTTGCCCCAGCCCTTGTCCTCAAGCATAACACCGGTGAGCTCGACACCACCGTTGCCGGTGTAGTCAGGGCCGCCGGTTCCGGGGATGCCCCAGCAGTACTCCTTGCCGTAGAACTTGCTCACGTCTGTGGTGAAGAGTTCGGCGAAGTTGTCCACGAGGCCGCGTCCGTACTGGCCCTCCAGACGGTTGACGCAGTCGATGACGTTCTGCCACTGGGAGTTATCCCACATGGCCCAATAGGCGTAGGTCTTGGCCATAAGGGCGGCGGCGGACTGCTTGCAGGCGCGTCCGAGGTCAGCCGCGGCGTACTCCTCGACCCTGGGGAGAAGCTCCTCGGCCTTCTTGAGGTCGGAGACGATGTAGGCGTAGTTGTCCGTCACAGAGGGGAGCTGCGGGGGAATGGTGTAGTTGTAGCCACCCTCGACATCCTCGTAAGCCACGAAGGGGACTCCGAGCTCCTTGGTGCCGTAGCGGTAGGCGGCGAGGAGGTGGTACTGGGCGCGGAGGAAGTAGCCCTCACCGAGGACCCTCTTCTCTACGGCGCTCAGCTCCTGCTTGGACTGCTTGGTGAGAAGCGAGTTGACGACCCAGTTGGCCTTGGGGATTCCGTAACGGTTGTAGATCCTGTTCCATGAGTCGAGGATCACGGACTCGTTACCCGTGTAGCTGAGTGTCGCGAGGCTCGGGAAACCGCGGGTCTTGCCCCAGACCATGTCATTGGCGCAGCCCTGCTCCCAGTAGATCTCGCGGCTGAACATTCCGTCCCTCTCGAAGAGGCCGTAGTAGCAGTTCTCGATGGCGCTGTTGGCCTGCTCGTCCGTCAGGAAGAAGTTGTCCTGGGCGATGACGCCCTGGGAAGAATAATCCAGGAAGTCGTCGCAGGAGACGAGACAGAGGGCGCAAAGCGCAGCTATAGCTATGGAAATAAACTTTTTCATATATAGTGTCCTCCTAATCATTTAGTAGTTGAGTTTCACACCGAAGGCGAAAATCTTGTGGACCGGGTAGGTCAGGGTGTCGTAGCCGCCGACCTCGGGATCCATTCCGGAGTACTTGGTGAGGGTGAAGAGGTTCTCACCGGAGAAGTAGACGTTCAGGGAGGAGTTCCTCTCGGCGAAGTGGCTGATCTTGCGGAGAGCCTTGGTGACATCGTAGCCGATGGTGAGGTTCTTGAGCCTGAGGTAGCTTCCGTCCTCGAGGTACCAGCCCGAAGGGGTGGCGAGGTTGGAGTTCGGGTCGTTCCTGGAGAGGAGCGGGATGGTGGAGTCGCGGTTCTCGGGGCTCCAGGCGTTGAGGATCTCCTTGGCGCGGCTGAAGTTACCCTCGACATCGGCGAGGATGAGCTGCTTGGCCATGTAGGCGATCTTGTTGCCGGCCACGCCCTGCAGCATCACGTCCACGTTGAGGTTCTTCCATGTGAAGCCTCCGGAGAGGGCGAAGGTGTACTTCGGAGTCGGGTTACCGAGGTAGACGCGGTCGTCGGTGTTGATCTTGCCGTCCTCGTTGACGTCGGTGAACTTGAGGTCGCCGGGGCGGGCGCCGGGCTGGATCAGCTGGCCGTCCCTCTGGTGGTCATAGACGTCCTCCCAGCTCTGGAAGATGCCCTCGTAAGGGATCATGTAGAAGGAGTTGATCGGCTGTCCGACCTCACTGCGGTAGATGGCTGTGGTCTCGAGGCCGTATCCGCCACCTCCGACCCAAGGGGCGGAGTTACCGTCGGAGTCGAACACACCGGTGTTGATGACGCGGTTGCGGTTGTAGGCGAAGTTGCCGGTCAGGTACCAGTTGAAGTCCTTGCCGACCTTGTCGCGCCAGGTGGCGACGAACTCGATACCCCTGTTGTTGATCTCACCGAGGTTGATCTGGCGGGGGTTGATTCCCATATAGTTAGGCCAGTCCATGGTCTGTCCCTGGATCAGGTTGAAGGTCCTCTTGTTGTAGACGTCGAGGGACATGGACAGGCGGTCCTTGAAGAGGTCGATGTCGAGACCGAGGTCGGCCTGCTCGGAGGTCTCCCATGTGAGCTCCTGGTTGAAGGCGGTGGTGAGTGACCATGTGACGCCTCTCATGACTCCACCGTTGGCGCCGCCGGTACGTCCGGACATCCTGTTGTCGGTGTTGTCACCCATGGTGCTGAGGGTCGGGGACTTGTAGTTCCAGCCGATAGAACCCAGGTTACCGACGCGGCCCCAGGATCCCCTGATCTTCACGAGGTTGATGTTGTCATTCTTCGGGAAGAAGGGCTCGCTGGAGATCTTCCACGCAGCCGTAAAGGCTGGGAAGTCGCCGTAGTTGTGCCCGAGGGGCAGACGGCCGGCGTAGTCCCTACGCCAGGAGGCGGTGAGGAAGTAACGGTCGTCGAAGCTGTAGGATCCACGGGCGACGAAGGCTATGTTCGCGTCAGGTCCGCTGTAGTAGTCGGAGGGGATACCGTAGCTGCCGGCGAAGGCCATGTACTGCATGGACTCGGCCTCGATGTCGAAGGAGGATGCGCTGACGCCGAATCCCCTTCCCCAGGCGCGGTTAAGTGAGACAGCGCCGAGGGCTCCCACGGTGTGCTTGCCGAAGGTGCGGTCGTAAGTGAGGGTCGCCTCGTTGCGCCAGTTGTCGCTGCGGCCGGCGCTCTCGCTCAGGGAGTTGGTGAGGCTGGGCTTACCGATCTCGGGACGCTTCGGGTTGAAGCTCTTGCCGATGCTCTGGCCGAGGTTGTAGGAGAACTGGTCGACAAACTTGAGACCCTTGACGATGTTGGCGATCTCGATCCCGGTGGTTGACCAGAAGTTGATGCTGTGGCCGTACTGGGTGTCGGCGAGGAGGAGACGCAGCGGGTTCACGGCGTCACCGTGAAGACCGGCGAAGTTGTTGCCGTACTGGGCGATGTAGGCGGGATCCTCAGTGGTGGTACCACCATAGGAACCGGCATGAGGGCCCGCGGTGGCGTAGGCCTCGGCGGACGGCGGCATGTAGAGGGCGGAGAGGATGGTACCGGTGTGGCTGGAGCCAGTGTCGGTGCCGCGGCCGTGGCCGTCTCCGAAGTGGATGTTCTCGGTGATCTTGACCCACTTGTTCATCTGGTACTGGCCGTTGTAACGGACACCCAGGCTACGGTTGTAGGTCCCGACGAGGACACCCTGGTTGTCGCTGTAGGTGAAGGTGAGGCGGCTCTTGAGGGCCTCGGTACCGTAGTTCAGCGTGGCGGTGTGCCTCTGGTAGAGGGCGTCGCGGAAGATCTCGTCCATCCAGTTGGTACGGGTGGTAGCGATCCAGGGGTTGACCTGCGGGTTCCATCCCGTGTCGAGGCCGATGCCGGCGTTGGCCGACGAGATGGTCCTCATCTGGATCTCCTCCTCGGCCGTGAGGGGCTCGGGAAGGTTGCTGGCGTGGTGGATACCGGTCACGAGGTCATACTCGACATGGATACCGTTGCCGGCCTTCTTGGTCGTGACGATGATAACACCGCCGGCTCCGGAGGAGGCTCCGTAGATAGCGGCCGAGGCGGCGTCCTTCAGGACGACGATGCTCTCGATGTCGTTCATCGAGGTGATAGGACCACCGGGGACTCCGTCAACCACCCAGAGGACACCGTCACCGTTACGTGAGCCTTGTCCACGGATAAGGATGCCGGGGCCGCTGGTAGGGGCACCGTTGCTGAATGAGACCACGACACCGGGGACCTGACCCTGGAGCATGGCGGTCGTCGAGGCGACAGGACGTCCGGCGAGTTTTTCAGGATTGCTGACGATACCCACAGAAGCGGACAGGTCCTTCTTCTTGGTCTGGGCACCGTAACCCAGGGCGACGGCCTCCTGGAGCATCTCGACGTCCTCGGTGAGGACGATGTCGATGACCGCGCGGCCGTTAACGTTCACGTTCTGGGTCGCGTAGCCGAGGCACGAGACTTCCAGGACAGCATTTGATGGAACTGTGATGGAATAATTACCATTCACATCCGTGACAGCGTTGGCTCCGCCGCTGAGCACCACAGCTCCCACCACAGGGCCCTGGGCATCCTTGACGGTTCCTCGGACTGTCACATTTTGGGCAAATGCACCAATTGTCGACACCAAGCAAATTAGCGTGGTGAACAGACACAACAGTTTTTTGGAATGCATGTTTTACTAATTAATTGGTTTGGTAAAATATAGTGTCTATTAGTGTTAATACAATGCAAGGCCTACTATAAGGCTAACAAAGGTAAATATTATGAAAAACTGTAAGGCGGTAATTTGCGTATTACTTTTCGCAAAAAGCGCAAAATGTAGATTCTGTGCATCCAGTGGGCTGTTAGCCAGTATAATTATACTATAAACATTCGTTAAACTTATAATTATTTACTAAAATTGTTTTAAATACTTATAAATTGTAACTTTTGGTCGATTATTAATTGCGAAATGGGAACTATTCGATTCGAAGATGTTTGCAAACAGTGGATGGAAGAGAAATCGAAGACCGTGAAAACGACATCGCTTGCCGCATATTCATTGATCATCGACAAGCATCTCGCACCAAGGTTCAATACGCTGGATGACATAACCCCGGACTCTGTCCGCTCCATTGTTCGCTATGATCTGGATAATCATTTAAAAATCAACACTATAAAGAGCATTATCCTGGTGCTCAAAATGATTGTCAAATACAGTGAGGAGAAGGGATGGATGAAGCATATAAACCTTTTTTCAAGGATGTTGCCTCATGGGGAAATGTCTGATCCGCAGGTCCTTACTGTCGACGAGGAGAGGGCATTCGTCTATTGGCTCAAAGAGCACCCAACCAAATTGAATATCGGTCTTCTTCTCTGCGTTTGCTGCGGACTGAGGATTGGTGAAGTCTGCGCTCTGAGGTGGGAAGACATTGATCTCCGCCGCAAGGTCATACAGATAAGAAGGACGGTGTACAGGGTTTATAATCCAAAAGGCGAGCCGCACAAGAGGACGAAACTGATCGTGGGTGCGCCTAAGACGGAAAACTCATGGCGAGAACTCCCTTTGGCGGACTTCTTGGTGGAAATGTTGAATAATGTTAAAGGGAAATACAAAAACCATTATTTGTTATCCTTGGACACCTCCCCGACAGATCCGCAAAATTTCAGGAACAATTTCAAAAGGGTTTTAACGACACTTGGTTTCCCCACCAGAAAAGTCCACAGCCTCCGTCACTCGTTCGCCACACGATGCCTGGAAAGTGACTGTGACTACAAAACATTAAGTTCTTTACTAGGACATTCAAATATTACAACGACACTTAACATATATGCTCATCCGGATATCAATCAAAAACGAAAATGTGTAGAGAACATGCTTAAGCTTATTTAGTTAGGTGGATGCGGAGTTTTGCCAATCCAATTAATTAATCAACTAACATGTTTTCCAAGAAGCTATTCTGCGTCGTTGCCATGCTGATCGGCATGGTGGCAAGTTTTGGCGCTTATGCCCAAAACCTGACAGTGCGCGGAACCGTCAAAGACGCGGCAGGTCCCGTTGTGGGAGCGGTCGTGCTTTCAGGCGGAGGAGTTGAGTTCCCTGGAGTATGCTTCGTGAATGGTGAGAAAAACTACCGTCTGAAGAACACTATCATCATGGCCGGAGAGGAATTCCCTTTCTGGGGTGACGAGCACTTTGTCTTCAAAGATGAACGCGACAACCAGGCCGGTTTCCTAATTGCAAAGTATCTTCAGCCTCTAGCTCCTGCCAATCCTTTCGCAGAAGGTTATGTTTGCTCTAATGGAGATTTTCCTACCTTCCAGCTCAATTACCCGATTGTGCGATTCGGAGATTGCCTCCTTCTTCGCGCTGAGGCCTATCTTGCGACTGGAAACAATTCTGCAGCAACTACCGACATCAACCGTATTCGCGTCCGTTCGAATTTACAGCCGATCTCAGGAACTGCGACTTGGGCTGATTTGTACCACGAGCGTACTTGCGAACTTGCTCTCGAGATGGCCAACGACCATGCATATGACTGCAAGCGCTGGGCATATACGGGCAATGCTACTACGAAGGGAACCGAAACACACACCCCCGTGTGCGTGAATTCATCAATCGTTCCGATCCTTCCCAAGGTTATAACGATGTCCCTTATCCGGACTATCTGAATCAGAACCCTTGGAATGACAGTTAATTAGTATTCCTTGACTACCTTAAGCAAGCGGTCAGGGTAGTTGGAGATGATGGCGTCAACTCCGCAGGAAATAAGGCGGCGCATTTCGTCAGGATCGTCCACGGTCCAGGTGTTGACCTTCATACCCTTGGCGTGAGCCTTGTCCACGAGAGCCTTGTCCACATTCTCATGAGGGGCGCTGAGCCACTGCGGAGTGAAATTTAGCAGGCTCATGTACTGGTCGAAATCAGTCTCCCATCCCTCGACAAGGAAGGCCAGGGTGTGGCCAGGATACTTCTCATTGATGTAATTCAGAGCCCTTTCGTCAAAGCACTGGATCATCAGGCGATCGCCGAGATCAAGGGAGTCAAGCATCGCCATGCACAAGTCGGTAAACTCGTGATATTCAGGCCAATCAACACCCTCGATTCCTCCATCATAGTCAGGATCGCTCTTGATCTCGATATCATAATGCATCGGATAATGGCCATTCTCCTTAGTCCAGGCCTCGACAGCCTTGATCACCTCGGAAGCAATTGGTTTACAAGCAGGTAGGCAGTGCTTCTCCGGCCAGCCGGGATTGTACTTCATGCCTACATCCCACTTGGCCACCTCACTGTAAGGCAGATGGTAGAGGTAAGTCTTGGGGTCTCCGCTCACAACCGGTGTACCGTCAGGACGTGTGGAATAACGGTGATGGAAATACTGGTCGTGTGACAGGACAACCTTCTTGTCCTTTGTGATACATAGATCCATCTCCAGGGTATTCACGCCCAACTTCACCGAGTTAAGCATGGCCGGAAGGGTCTCCTCCGGGTACAGACCCATTCCGCCCCTGTGCGCCTCGACATCAACGACATATTTAGGAGCTTCGGAGGCCGGCCCTTCGGCTCCGCTCTGCCCTTCGGCTCCGCTCAGGGACCGGACGGTAGGAGTCGAACCACGGTTGGTGAGCGGAGTCGAACCATAGCGCAGCGTCGCCTTCACGGGATAATGGTCGGAGACAAAAGGAACTCCGGAATATTCCTGACGGATGACCTCGAACTTGTCGCAGCCCTCGAATCCTGAATAGAAGACATAGTCGATAGGAGGTGTTCCGGAGACCTTCCCCCAATCATGCCATGTCACATCATTGTCCGTGACAGGAGCGGTCTGACGGGCATCCTGCATCAGAGTACGTAACTCATTGAGGCACGGATCGTCAGGATAGACATTCATGTCGCCGGTGAGGATCATTGGATACCCTTCGGGATTCATCTTTCCGATGCGATCCACAAGCAGGAGCAATCCTTTCCGACGAGCTTCTTTTCCCACATGGTCCAGATGGGTATTCACAAAGTAAAAATGCCGGTCGGCTGCCTTATCGTAGAGCAAGGTCCATGTCGCAGTACGGCGGCAAGCGGCGTCCCAGCCTAATGACGGCTGGAATGGAGTCTCTGAGAGCCAATATGTTCCCCACTCCTTAAGTTCAATTCGCTCGGTGTCGTAAAAAACAGACATGTGTTCCCCATCGTGGACGCCATCCTCACGGCCCACTCCGACACACTTGTAACCAGGGCAATGCTCGACGAAATAATCGAGCTGGAAATCAAGGGCTTCCTGAACGCCGAAAACAGCCGGACGCTGATCCAGGATCATGGCACAAGCCGCATCACGGCGATTCTCCCAGAC
>ODAI010256344.1_pt1 | contig 11948 bp, 14 predicted proteins | sample 1539321 | NCBI WGS metagenome assembly ODAI01 (sample SAMN02144231, study PRJEB22623) | gut metagenome | biome: sheep rumen | host: Ovis aries | place: New Zealand
GATTTTGAAAGTGAAAACCTGTTTTCAATATCCTGAGAAACTTGTTTTCTCATTTCCATCGGCAAAGGTACAACATTCTGAAATAACGCTGACAACCTTTGATGACCTTCGCGATAAAAATTTATTCTTCAATGTCTATGCAATATTGTTCACAGAAGCTTCATGAGTTTGAACGGTATTATATTAAAAATTAAATTATAATAGCCCCCTATATAGGGGGGGGGGGCTATATTTAATTTTTTTTATTTATACCGTTCCCCTTCCGTAAATTCAGGTAACTGGTACAATCTACTACCTGTCCGTCATTCTCTAACTGAATTTCATTTCCTGCCGTCCTCGCCAATCCTGCTTTCAGAACAGGAATCTTCTTTGAAATAAAACTCATAGTTGTAATTTGAGAATATATGTTTTTAAATCCGTGGGGATTATCCCCACCTGAAAATCATCCCAAAATTACTCCTATGGGCAGAAGTCATGCTGACGACTATGTCGTCATAGTTGTTAAAGACTTTAACTCAAAATATGCGGTTTTAACATTCTTTCACCTGCATTTTTGTTGCAATTGCATATCCCAAAATAGCCCCGAAACACGCCTTAACGCTTTGACATTCTGCAAGATAATGCATAAAATCCAATTGCAACATTTTTTCAGCAAAATATAGAAAATCCTTGCACGTTAAATAAAAAAGACGTACCTTTGCGTACTGCAATTTATAAAACAGAAAATGAGAAAGATATATAACTACATCCTAATAGCTTGCTTCGCCTTGTCAGCAACCACATGCAATGCACAATCCCAATTTAGTTCAGACCAACTTATTGGCACGACTTGGGTTCCTGTAATACAACCACCAGTATGTATCGATACAATATCATATGTGAGAGCAAAAGAAAAAAGGAAAAGCTATATGCCCCAAATAAACAAATCTGTAGTTCACTATAAAGACTTTTATCTTTCAGATACAATTCCCTCGACTTTTGATTATTCACAGGTTAATAAGACTTCAATCGGGAACTATATGATATTCTATAGTACTTCTCTGGAAGAAATGACATTTCATAAAATTAAAACGTTGGATATTGCCAAAGGAACGCTAATATTAGAAAGGTATAATAGTTTGAGGGGGTGCTTTGAACCTGTCGAGTATAGGTTAGTTAAATCGGAGTAAGAAAATGAAAAAATATATTATTATATCACTCCTTTTCTGCGCTAGCTATTGCAATGCACAGGTTACAGTTAATGTTTCCCAATTAGTTGGAACAACAATGGGAAATTCACTTATACGAATAATTTCATAAATGCACTAGATTCCCTTGACCATAAAAGTTTATCTTCTTCATTTAGGTCTTATTATGAGAAAATCGATGATAGGCAAGTATCTGAGGGACACGAAAGAAAACATAAGAATTATTACAGACATTACGATTCAAACTATAATTACAATTGGGAAAAAATGCTCAACGATTTAGGTTTCACAAAAAAAGAATAGAAATATTATGAAAACGAAAAATCTAATATACATTATTTGCATAATAAGCTTGTTAATGCCTGACAATTTATATGGAAATGATATACGCACAGAAACATATAATGGGCGAACAATTACTGAAGTTTTCCATGCTCCAAGTTCGGATATACAATGGTATGAATATAAAATAGATGGTTACTATCTTAAAGCTGATAGTATAAAACAAAATAAACGTGCATTCAGTGATGTTACAGGTTATCCTGTTTGGAATAATCCAGATCACAAAAATGCATATATTGATTTTAGGGAATATATAAAAAATAGTTTTAAAGATAATAGTAAAATATCATCTACAGAAGATCTTTTGCAGGATTGTTGCTATTTAATTAATGATGATGGGGAAGTTGTATGTTATAAAATCGAGACTTCAAGAAGTCTTTTTGACGTTATGACTCCAGCAAACATTCTGGATTTTTTTGACGAGATCAATTCTTTTGCATTCCCTACTCCTGTTGTAAGAATACCAGAAAATGGTGTAGGTTACGAAGATGTTAGAATCTATTTTTAATGATGATTATTCAACTACCATGCCCAGCCCTTATCACAAGGTTTTGGACATGGTAGCAAATAAAAAGCGATTTAATAAAACAGCAAAACAAAATGGCAGATTTGCTCTGACTTTTGGATTTATTTTATAACCTTACGTCCACAAAGCATAAAAAAACCAGAGGAAAATAATCCTTCCGGCTTATATAATTTTACCGTTAATCTTTAATTACGAATTATGCGTTCTGCATTAATAGTATCTTTCCTGATAAAGCCTAATTAACGTGACTCCATTCTCTTTTGAGAAACTTATTTTTCCTTCACGGGCAAGCCATCCGATAGCTGCAAACAATTCTGGCAAATCAAGCTCTGTTCCGTCTTGCAATGCTTCCAACGAAAGACTTCCTTTACTCTCCAATGCACGCCATACGATACCGGCGTATTCTCCAATCTGAATTGATTCCATAATAGTTTAGTTTTTGAGTTAGTGCTATTTATTCGGCTGGCAGATATTTTCGCCAGTTTTTCTTGTGTGCAAAGTTATATAAAAAATTATTATAAACCAAATATTTTAATTATTTTTTACTCCTGCTTCAACTCTTATACACCTCTACCCCATCCACGATGGTAGCGACGATGGTAGCCTGTGCTACTTTTTCTATGTCATCGTGCAGGAAGTCGCAGTCAAAGACAGTCATGTTGGCAACCTTGCCAAACTCTATTGAGCCCAGAAGATGCTCCTGATGGAACAGGCGTGCAACATTGATGGTCATAGCACGCAACGACTGCTCTCGGGTGATAGCCTCCTTCATATTACGTGGTGAGTTCTTTAACAAGCTTTCCGGATAGGAACGTTTTTCCGCTGTATATATGCTGAGCTTTATATCCACCATCGGAGAAACCGGATAGTCAGAATGGAATACCACGTTGGCTCCAGCATCATAGAACGACTTGATAGGGTAAGCTTGATTCGTCAGTTCTTCACCTACATAAGATATCTCCTGCTCATAGTTACCAGGCACCTTAGGAGTCCACAATGGCGGAACAGCTGGTACGGAGCCTGTTGCTCCCATGCGACGGACGTCCTCATCGGTTACAAAGTGCAGATGTGCCAACACATTGCGCTGGTCTTTGTCGCCTGTAATCTTCTCAGCATCCTCAATACAGCCTAACATGTAGTGGGTTGCACCGCCACCTTCAGAGTGAACGTGAACCGACATGCCTTCCTTGTCTGCCTCTGCTATCAGCTGCACCATCTTATCGTGGTCGTTGAAGCGTTCTGCACCATGATAGCCTGGCGAGTCAAGGTAATCCTGATTTTGCCATGCAGTATGAGCCTCTGTCACACCGTCCAGAAATGCCTTGGCACCGATAATCTTGAAATAATAGCCACTCAACTCCGCACGCTGTGCTGCTATGCGGGATATCTCTGCCTTTGGGTCTGCTATATTATCAGTAACATACATCCATAGGTGCGCAGTTTCAGTTTGCCCTCCTGCTCCAGTTCGTGATAAGCCTTTGGAGCATCGCGATGTACCACATCAATGCCAGCATCACCAACAGCAGTAAAGCCAGCCTTGAAAGCAAACTCCTGCCAAGCGAGCAGATATTCCTTGATATCCTCTACCGTTGCCGGCAGCCTTGGCACTATTTCGAATACAGGACCTTCACAGATGTATCCGGTGGGGTTGCCGTTCTCATCCACGTGCACCAAGTCAGAACCCATTTTCTTTGCATATGCAGCATCAAAGCCTGCCCATTCCAATGCCTTTGTATTAAGCAGCATAGCATGTCCGCTGGAAGTCTGCATGAGCAGCGGTTTGTCAGGATATATCTCGTCCAGATAAGCTTTGGTGACACGTTCCTCGTTCTCCACCCATCCTCCTGCTACGTAGAAGTTGCGCTGCGGGTTCTTCGCAATGAAGTCCTTTATTATCTCACGGTATTTTGGGTAGTTTGTTTCTATGCCCACTTGTCCGAGGTCTGCCTGACCGATAAAGCGAAACTTAAAAAGTGTTACTTTTTACTCAATTCCGAAGTAGGCATCCATTTGGCTGAAGCGTTGCTTATACCATTCCTTTATGTACTCTATCTCTGTAGCAAGGTCATTGACATATTTCGGGCGAGACGTTTGTGCATCGAAATAATCCACCATACGCTGCCATGCGCCACTTTGGATAAACAGGTCGCGATAGCGTTCCAACTTCTTGCAGACAGAATCTACAGAAAAGGCTCCCTGCCTGCCCTCTATCCAGCGCTGCTTCAGAATAGCCACATATTCTGCATCCGTAATGATAGACGAAATGGGATATGGTGCATTCCTGAAAACATCTTCTACCTTCCATTCGCTATAGGTTCCGCCATAGTATTCTCCCTCATAATGTCCTCCAAAACTGGTGTCAAGGTCCCAAGGGGTTATGACGAAACGCCTGCGATTTGCCTCTGTCGGATCGGCATCATCTATGTTCTTGGTGATGTTGCGGACACTGAGGTAATGGTTCTTGTTACCCCAATTATCACTGATGCAAAGTGCCATGATGAGAATCTGATAGTCCGCCAGGTTCTCAAGGAAGAAATATTTCTTTACAAAGTCTTTGCTTTTACCATTTAGGATAGCATCCTGTAGTGGTTGCCATGCTTGCAAGCCGGCATACTCATCAGGATAGGTCAGTTCCCACGCATCGTGCCATTGAATGACGCAGGCTGTAGAATCTTCATTATATCCAGGATTGTTCTGGTTTGCAATATCGTTGGTACCACTCTTGTACAAAACACCTCTGACAACAACGCCACCATCTGTTTTCTCTTGAGCTTTCTTCAGATTGAGCAACTTACGATTGATGCGGTCGGAAAGACAGTAGATGCCATAGTACTTATCGTTGATAAAGAGTTCAACAAAACGCCCTTCGGTACCATTTCTGCCATTGAAATCTGTAGCATACGGCAAGCGTGAAAAGTCATTCCATATATCAAATGCCACACGATTACGCATACAGATGCGGTCGATAGCCATAGCATCCAGTATCCACGATGAGCAGGAACGCATGCCGAGTAGCGCAGAATCCGCCTCTTCTGCATAGTCTTCAGTGCGCAGTTTCATATTCAGCGCCGGCTTCATCATATAGTTCTTGGCAGTAGCACCGCGTGTACGGAACATTGCTGGCAGCTCTACCACACTACCGTCGGTATTCGTCATCTGCATAGCCCCATTGACATAATCCATGTCACGACTCACATTTCCCTCGAAAGATATCTTCAGCTGAGGCAATTTCTGTGTTTCAGTGTCCTCGGGGAACCTGCCGTTGAGGATGTAGTTGACGATATACATCACATCGGGCATACCGACTTCACCATCACCATTGACATCTGCAGCCTTCGCATCAAATGTATCTGCAGGAGTGCCAAGGATATAGTTGACGATGAACATCACATCTGGCATACCTATCTCGCCATCACTATTAGCATCACCGCGAACAACATTTGCCAAGACCGAATTCATACCAGTCATCAACGGCAAAAAGGTCATAAGGAAAAGAATAATTACCTTCTTCACAATCTTTTTGATATAAATAAGTTAGCTAATTTGCCGACAAAGTTACTAAAAGCTTACCTGTTTTTCATTATTTATTCTCCATTATAGGAAATATTAACAAAGTTTTTCGTGCTTTATTTGTTTGTACGAATCTATTTTCGTAACTTCGCCGCGATTTTTATAACAGGCGGGAACATATCTGCCAATCAGATTAGAAAAGAACCAATGAACGAAGAATATTACCAAACACTAAAATCAGTAGAAACGGAGGACTGGCTGGACTTTCACGTCATCCGCCCCTTCTGTTTCAAGCTGGCAAAGTTTTTTGCAAAGTTTGACATTCATCCCAACACGATAACGATATGGTCGATTATCATCGGTGCCAGCAGCACCCTACTCTTTGCCCACGGTTGTTACTACTATGAGGGCGGAATGGGACTGGTGTATAATCTGGCAGCCATTTTCCTGCTGATGTGGGCAGATATCTTTGACTGTGTTGATGGACAACTGGCTCGTATGACAGGCAAGAAGAGTCTCATAGGACGCATACTTGACGGGTCAGCCGGTTTTCTGTGGTTCATACCGATATACCTGGGTATAGTATGGCGTTTCTACCAACATCACGAAATAGAGTTTGGCTGGCTTGGCATCGACAACACTGAGGAGAACACCATGATTGCCACAGCCATAGTACTGGTGCTGGCTGTGATATCGGGTTTCATGGGAATGGGTGGACAGCAACGTGTGGCTGACTACTACATACAGGTACACCTTTTTTTCCTAAAAGGCGAAAAAGGAAGCGAACTGGACAATTCGGTGAAGCAGCAGGAGGTATATGACAACCTGCCAAAAGATGCTCCGATATATCAGAAGTTTTTTGAGAAATCATACGTCGATTATACAAAAAAGCAGGAGAAGGCAACACCGCAGTTTCAGCGTCTCATGACTCTGATGAAGGAGAAATATGGCAATGTAGAGAATATGCCGACAGAACTTCGCGAGGAATTTCACCGCCATTCGCTTGCCCTGATGAAATGGAACGGACTGCTGACATTTAACTTCCGCGAGACCTGGTTCTTCCTCTTTTGTCTGCTGGATATCCCCGTAACGAACTTCCTCTTTGAGATAATCTGCATGGGATTGCTTACAAGATACATACTACACAGGCATGAGAACTTCAGCCGCAAAATAGCTGACAAACTTTAATACGGAATGCCCAATGAAGTGGACAAAGCAAAGACTTAACAACTTTTTCTTTTTTCTTGGCATAGCAGCCGTAATAGTGATGCTGCTGACGTTTGACGTCAGTTTCATCGAACTATGGGAATATATATGCCATGCGGGCTATTGGCTGGTACCTATCGTGGGAATATGGATTATCATCTATGCACTCAACGCAAAGGCATGGCAGGCTATCATAGAGAGTAAATACGAGGAAGGGGAGCACATCAGCTTCGGACGTATCTATCGCCTGACAATTACGGGGTATGCCCTGAATTATGCCACACCTGTTGGCGGACTTGGAGGCGAGCCGTATCGCATCATGGAGCTCTCAAAGCATATAGGAAATCAGAGAGCGACATCATCGGTAATACTATATGCCATGATGCACTTCTTTGCACACTTCTGGTACTGGTTCTCAAGCATCTTCATATACCTTGCCTTAGCTGCTATTGGCGACCTACCTATCAATACAGCTATCGCTACAATGCTGGGCATTGTAATATTATTCTGCCTGACGGCTTTCTACATACTGTCGAAGGGGTATCGCAACGGCCTTGTGACAAACGTCATTCACTGGTTGGGACATGTGCCTGGACTGAAGGGATGGAGTCACCGCTTTGAAGAGGGGCATGCAGAATCACTACATAACATCGACACACAGATTGCCGCCCTTTATGCTGATGACAAGGGTGCTTTCTACAAAAGCCTGATATTGGAATATTTCTCACGTGTGATACAGAGCTGCGAAGTGATGTTCATGCTACTGCTGTTTGGCATAGACTGCGGAGGAGGATTCGGAGGACTGCTCCTGACATTCCTTCACAGTTTCCTGATTGTATCATTCACAACGCTATTTGCCAACCTCATCGGTTTCCTGCCCATGCAGTTGGGCGTACAGGAGGGTGGATTCGTACTCTCTATAGCAGCACTGGGACTATCGGCAGCGCTGGGTATCTTTGTAAGCATAATATGCCGCGTCAGGGAAATTATATGGATTATTATAGGAATAATGCTAATGAAAATAAAAAACTAAAAGACATATATCATGAATCAACCTTTTAATTATTTAGACAGAAACGAATTCAATTTTGAGCCCAGCCAGAAAGTGGTTGATGCCATAAAGAATTTCGACCCCAAAACATTATGTTTCTATACCCGCATATACGACGAAGGCAAGAAGAGTGTCATCTCTGTACGCCTCAGCGAAATATATGGTGTTCCTGAGGAGCAGGTCCTGCTAACCTACGGTGGCGAGGATATGCTGAAAAATGCTATACACTACTACCTCATGAAGGGTGACAACAAGAAGATACTCATACCAGAGTTCTCATGGTGGTACTATAATCGTGTAGCCAGCGAATGTGGCGGTACGTTTGAGATGTATCCCCTTCACGAAAAGGACGACACCTTTGCCTATGACATTGACGAGGTGATAGAATACACCAACCGCATACACCCCAGAATGTTACTACTGGCTTCGCCAAACAATCCAACCGGCAACGGACTGACTCCCGAAGAGGTGGGACGCATAATGGAAAATATCCCAGAGGACACAATGGTACTCATTGACGAAGCCTATGCCAGCTTTATCACTTCTGATACTGACTACATCGCACCATTGGTAAATAAATATTCAAACCTAATCATCTCCCGCACACTATCAAAGTTCTATGGTTTACCAGGTCTGCGTGTGGGCTTCGGATTTATAGGCAAGGGACACACTCAGTTTGAGAGTTATGTAAACAAATATCTTGGCTATAACCGTTTCTCGGAGGCTGTGGCTTTAGCGGCTCTTGACAGCGACGAACACTATCGCCACGTAGCAGACGATATGGAATGGGGACGCCAGCTCTACAAACGCGAGCTGGGAGCCCTTGAGGGATTCAAAGTTTATAAGTCAGTCGCCAACTTCATCCTCATAAAGTATCCTATCGAGATAAAAGACCGTCTGATGGAGGCATTGAAGGTTCAGAACTACAAGATAAAGTTTATGACTGACAAAGGACTGGAGTCCTGCCTGCGTATCACCCTGGGTCGCAAGGAACAAACCCAGACGGTAGTAGATACTATTCTGAAAATTGTAAAGGAGCAATGATTGGAGTAATATTAGCAGCAGGAATGGCAAAACGCCTGCGCCCTCTTACAGATACCCGACCCAAATGCCTTTTAGAAGTAAATGGTCGCAGCCTGTTGGAACGTACCATAGAGGCTATGCGCGGAGCCGGTATCAAGGATTTTGTTGTAGTAACAGGGTATCGTGCCGAGATGATTAGGGAACGACTGACCGGATTGCCTGGATTCACATTTCTCGACAATATAGACTATGAACACAACAACAACATCTTCTCACTATGGATGGCAGGACAGATTGTGCGTGGCAAGGATTTCTTGCTGATGGACAGCGACATTCTCTGTGACCCTGCAGCCGTAAAACGAATAGCGCAGGAGCAAGACTCGGCACTTGCCGTAAACCGTCACGAACTTGGAGAAGAGGAAATGAAAGTAGTGGTGGACAAAGAAGGCCGTATCACGGAAATCAGCAAAACCTGTCGTCCAGAAGACGCTATGGGAGAATCTGTCGGTATAGAGAAGATTACTGCCGATTACAGCAAGGCGTTATACAAGGAGCTGGACACCATGATAGAAAAGGAAGGTCTCATAGACATCTTTTACGAAAGGGCATTTGAACGTCTCATTCCACAGGGACATACTTTTCGCGTAGTAGATACGACGGAATATTTCTCATACGAACTTGATACGCCAGAGGATTTCTTGCGGGCACAGGAACTGATGCCTAAAGAACTGTAACCCCACAGAACTTTTAGAAGAAACAAAAAATAAGGTCGACTCCATGGAGCCGACCTTATATATTATAATAATGTATAATTATTACTTGTTCAGAGCAAGTGCAACATTAACGGCACATGCTACTGTGCATCCTACCATTGGGTTATTACCAATGCCGAGGAAGCCCATCATCTCTACGTGTGCAGGAACAGAAGAAGAACCAGCGAACTGTGCATCAGAGTGCATACGTCCGAGGGTATCTGTCATACCGTAGCTGGCAGGACCTGCTGCCATATTGTCTGGGTGCAGGGTACGACCTGTACCACCACCAGAAGCTACTGAGAAGTATGGCTTACCAGCGAGAATACGCTCTTTCTTATAAGTACCTGCTACTGGATGCTGGAAACGTGTTGGGTTGGTAGAGTTACCTGTGATAGAAACGTCAACATTCTCCTTCCACAGGATAGCAACGCCCTCACGTACGTCGTCAGCACCATAGCAGTTAACCTTTGCACGTGGACCGTCAGAATAAGACTTTGTCTTAACCACCTTCAGTTCACCTGTGAAATAGTCGAACTGTGTCTGTACGTATGTGAAACCATTGATACGAGAGATAATCATAGCAGCGTCCTTACCCAGACCATTCAGAATGACACGGAGTGGCTTCTGACGTACCTTGTTAGCCATCTCAGCAATCTTGATAGCGCCCTCTGCTGCAGCGAATGACTCGTGACCTGCAAGGAATGCGAAACACTCTGTCTCTTCACGGAGCAGACGTGCAGCAAGATTACCATGTCCGATACCTACCTTACGGTCGTCAGCAACAGAACCAGGGATGCAGAATGACTGCAGACCGATACCGATTGCCTCGGCAGCCTCAGCAGCTGTCTTGCAACCCTTCTTCAATGCAATAGCAGAACCTACTACGTATGCCCACTTTGCATTCTCAAAGCAAATCATCTGGGTTTCCTCACATGTCTTGTAAGGGTCGAGACCTGCCTTTTCACATATCTCATTTGCTTCCTCAATAGAAGAAATACCATTCTCGTTCAGAGCAGCAAGTATCTGCTTGATACGACGATCTTGTGACTCAAATTTTACTTCGCGAATCATATTTTGTTCCTCCTATTAGTTTTTACGTGGATCAATAAATTTAACTGCTCCCTGCTCTGGCTTTGTACGACCGTATGTGCCAGTAACAGACTTGAGTGCCTCATTAGCATCCATGCCCTTCTTGACAGCATCCATGAACTTACCCATGTGAACGAACTCGTAACCACAAACCTCATTATCCTCATCGAGATACTGCTTTGTGATATAGCCTTCTGTAAGCTGGAGATAACGTGTACCCTTAGCCTTTGTGCCATAGAGAGTACCGCACTGAGAAACGAGTCCCTTGCCAAGGTCCTCAAGACCAGCACCAATAGCCAAACCGCCCTCAGAGAATGCAGACTGTGTACGTCCGTAAACAATCTGGAGGAAGAGTTCGCGCATTGCTGTATTGATAGCATCGCATACCAAGTCAGTATTGAGTGCCTCAAGAATTGTCTTACCAGGAAGAATCTCACTTGCCATAGCTGCCGAGTGGGTCATACCAGAGCAACCGATTGTCTCAACGAGAGCTTCTTCAATAATGCCATCCTTAACATTGAGAGAGAGCTTGCAGCAACCCTGCTGAGGAGCACACCAACCAATGCCGTGGGTCATACCAGAGATGTCCTTAATCTCCTTTGCCTGAATCCACTTTCCCTCTTCAGGAATTGGAGCAGGACCATGGTTAGGACCTTTTGCAACAACGCACATGTCGTTGACTTCTTTTGTGTAAATCATAATGTTTTTATTTTTGAAAATTAAATAAAATATATGTTCAGGAATCAAGTATTCACTTTTGTCCCATTTGAGCGCAAAGGTACATAAATTTATATAAAAACACAAATTTTATAACACCTTTTTTGTTATATATAAAGTTTTTTTCGTAATTTTGCACCAAATATTAAAGTAGGATGAACAAAGAACAGGAACTTTTACGAAAGAAAAGTCCGGTACAGATAAAGAACAAAAAGGCAGCTTTTGACTACCACTTTGTGGATACTTATACCGCCGGCATTGTATTGACGGGAACTGAGATAAAGAGTATCCGCATGGGAAAGGCGTCGCTGGTTGATACCTTCTGCTACATTCACAACGACGAGATGTGGGTAAAGGGTATGAACATCAGTCCGTATTTCTATGGCTCATATAATAACCACGAGGCTCGCAGAGACAGGAAACTGCTGCTGAACAAGAGGGAGATACGCCACCTGAAAGAGGACACGAAGGCTGTGGGATTTACCATCGTCCCTACCCTGCTCTTCATCGATGACAAAGGACGGGCAAAATTAGACATCGCA
>ODAI010471790.1_pt1 | contig 11948 bp, 10 predicted proteins | sample 1539321 | NCBI WGS metagenome assembly ODAI01 (sample SAMN02144231, study PRJEB22623) | gut metagenome | biome: sheep rumen | host: Ovis aries | place: New Zealand
ATCATCGCGGTCGCCGTCGCGGCCGTGGGCATACTCGCAGTGCTTTCATCAAAACCGACGACAGCGCGTCTTTTCAACAAGGCAATCACGGATGAGCAGGAGCGCGACAGGATACTGACGCGCCTTGATCAGGACAACGTGAAGGCTTATGTGTCCGCCGACGGCGTCATTTCCGTGGACAACGAGGCGACCGCCCGCAAGTGGCGCAGCCGTCTTATCGCGGAAGGACTTGAGCCTACATCCGCGGATGCCTACGCCTTGTTCGACGTTACCAAATGGACTCGCAACGACTTTGACGACAAAGTGAACTGGCAGCGTGCCACCACATCCGCTCTGGAAGACCACCTGCAGCAGCTCAGCGGCATACAGAAGGCAAAGGTTATGCTTGCCCTGCCGGAGGATTCCCTCTTTGCGGAGCAGCAGCAGCCGGTGACGGCGAGCGTCGTGCTCTGGGCATCCGGCGGCAGCTCCGTGCTTGAGGACAAGCGCCAGATAAAGGGCATCCAGCACCTCATCATGCGCAGCGTGGACGGTCTTAAAGAAGAGAACATCACCATCGTGGACGGCAGCACCAATGAGGAAATCAACGACTTTGAGGGGATGGAGGCTGCCGACCGCCTGACGCTCCTGCAGAAGGAGCAGAAGCTCATCCGCAAGCAGGAGACCGAGTACTCCAGCGCTATCCTCAACCAGCTCAAGAACACGTATGGCGTGGATCGTGTGAACATCGCCAACATGAAGATAGATATGGATATGTCCAAGCGTACGGCTTCCGGCCGCAAATATAGCGGTATCGAGATTAAGGCCGACAACCCGGACACCCCGTACGACGACGGCGAGACCCGCGACAGCCTGACCCTCTCTAAAGAGGTTATCAACAAGGAATTCACCGGTACCGGCTATAATCCGGAAGGTCCCGCCGGCACTGCAGGGCAGAACCCGCCGGTCTATTCGGATATGTCGAACACCATCGGCAAGTCCACCGAGAACGGCGAGAAAGTCAATTACGCGCTCAATTATGAGGACTATCAGGAAGAGACGAGCCCGTCCATGGGGCGGCGCACCGTCTCCGTGAACATAGACGGCACGTGGTCAAAGGTCTATGACGAAAAGGGCAACCTTGTCATAGAGAACGGGCACATCCAGCGCGAGTACAAGCCGATTCCTGACGAGGAGCTCAAGAAAGTTGAGCAGCTGGTGCAGGGCGCCGTCGGCTACAGCAAGTCCCGCGGCGACAGCGTGACGGTCACGAACATCGCGTTTGACCGCAGCGCCCAGTTCGAGGCGGAGGATCTGGCGTTCCTTAAGTCCCAGCAGACAAGGCGCACCATACTGCTCGTGCTGCTCGGCGTGGCGGCTGTGCTCATCGCCTTCATCGTGTTCCGGCTGGTCAGCCGCGAAATCGAGCGCCGCAGGAGGCTCCGCGAGGAGGAGCTTCTGCGCAAGCAGCAGGCGGAGCGCGAGCAGGCGCTCTGGGACGCAAAGCAGGACGGCATGGAGGTCACCATGTCCGTGGAGGAGCGCAGGCGCGCCGAGCTGCAGGAAAATGCTATCGCCATGGCAAAGGAGCACCCGGAAGATGTGGCTATGCTCATTCGCACGTGGCTTAGAGAGGAGGCGTAAGCTATGGCAGACGCAGCGGCTAAGACAAAAAGCGAGATAAAACAGCCTATCAAGGAGGCTGGCGGCGCCCATAGCGGCAAGAAGAAGAGCGGCGGGCTCAAGGACTACAAGAGCCTTACCGGCCGCCAGAAGGCCGCAATCTTCCTTGTGGCGCTCGGCAGCGAGGTCTCCTCGGAGGTCATGAAGCACCTGCGCGAGGACGAGGTTGAGACGCTTACCTTTGAGATTGCGCGCCTTGACACTGTCGATGCTGATTTTAAGGATCAGGTTCTCAGCGAGTTCCAGGAGCTCATGGCGGCACAGAACTTTATCACCACCGGTGGTATCGACTATGCCCGCGAGCTTCTTGAGAAATCGCTCGGCAGCCAGAAAGCTATCGATATTATCAACAGGCTCACGAGCAGCCTGCAGGTTCGTCCGTTCGACTTTATCCGCCGCACGGATCCGGCGCACCTTCTGAACTTTGTGCAGCAGGAATACCCGCAGACCATCGCCCTTATCCTTGCGTATCTGGAGCCGGCCAAGGCTGCCACCATCCTGCAGAATCTGCCGGACGACATCCAGCCTGAGGTCTCAAAGCGCCTTGCTACCATGGATCGTACGTCTCCGGACGTCTTGCGTGAGGTCGAGCGCGTCCTTGAGAAAAAGCTTTCCACGCTGTCCAGCGAGGATTACACGGCGGCCGGTGGTGTCGATGCCATCGTCGAGATTCTCAACCTTGTCGACCGTTCTTCCGAGAAGGCGATTATCGAGACTTTGGAGGAGGACGACCCCGAGCTTGCGGAGGAAATCAAGAAGCGCATGTTCGTCTTCGAGGATATCGTCATGCTCGACGACCGTGCTATTCAGAAAGTGCTGCGTGAGGTTGACCAGCAGGAGCTTGCGAAGGCTCTCAAGGCGGTCGATACCGAGGTGCAGGACAAGATTTTCCGCAATATGTCAAAGCGTGCGGCATCCATGCTGAAGGAAGACATGGAATTCATGGGTCCTGTCCGCCTGAAGGACGTTGAGGAAGCGCAGCAGAAGATAGTTTCTGTCATCCGCCGCCTTGAGGACAGCGGTGAAATCGTCATCGCCCGTTCTGGCGACGACGAGCTTGTGGAATAGGAGTAGTATATGGCACAGACTGTATTCAGACCGAATCAGATAAACAAAGTCGGCGGAGAGATGATGCTGAAGCTCCCGCATTCCTTTGCCCCCGTGGTGAAGGAAGTGGAAGTGAAGGAGCCTGAATACACTGGGCCGACTGCCGAGGAGCTGAAGCGGGAAGCCGACGAGTTCAAGGTGCAGTGGGAGCAGGAGAAAGCCTCCATGCTTGCCGATGCTCAGGCCGAAGCCGCAAAGATTGTCAAGGATGCCCAGGACGCTGCGTTCAACGAGGTCAAGCGCCAGAGCGATGAGGCTGCCGTCATAAAGAATTCCGCCCGCAAGGATGCCGAGGATATCATTGCCAAGGCTCATGCCGAGGCCGACCGCATCATCGCCGAAGCCAAGACCGCGCAGCAGGACATCATGGCAAAAGCCGAGTCCGGCGGCTACGAAAAAGGACGTCAGGACGGCTATGAGGACGGCAAGAAAGAAGTGGATCGTCTTGTGGAGCGCATCCACAAAATCATAGAGGGCGTGCAGGCCAAGCGGCAGGAAATCCTTGACGGTACCGAGCAGCAGATTGTCGATCTCGTCGTGCTGATGACGCGCAAAGTCGTCAAGATTATGAGCGACAACCAGAAGAGCGTCATCATGGCGAATATCGTGCAGGCGCTCAAGAAGGTAAAGGGGCGCGGCGACGTGACGCTGCGCGTGAACCTTTCCGATGTAAAGCTTACGACCGACCACATACAGGACTTTATCCGCGAAGTCGAGAACATCCAGAACATCACTGTTGTGGAGGATAGCTCCGTGGAAAAGGGCGGCTGCATCGTCGAGACAGACTTCGGCGCAATCGACGCGAGTATCGCGAGCCAGCTCGGTGAGCTGGAGACGAAGATTCTTGAGGTTTCCCCGATTAAGGCGGTGAACAAGTCTGACGTGCAGAACCCAGACGCATAGCCTATGGAGTCCATTTCTTTTTTTGACAAGTACGTAAAGGCTGTCGAAAGGATAGACACGATAAAATACACTGGCGCGGTGACTGCCGTCAAAGGACTTTTGATTGAGAGCAAAGGTCCTCGCAGTGTTATAGGTGAAATCTGCCGCATCAACATACTCAGTTCCGGGACGAGTGTCCCCGCGGAAGTCGTCGGTCTGGAGCAGAATACTGTCCGCCTGATGGTCTACGGCGACACCAAGGGTATCGAGGTCGGCGACGAGGTTGTCGCGAGCGGGCATGTGCTGGAGGTTCCCGTCGGGCCTGCGTTGCTTGGCCGTGTCATCGATGCCACGGGGCGCCCCTACGACGGCAAGGGGGAGATCTCGCCGGAGGATTACTATCCTGCCACCGCAAGCCCGCCGCCCCCAATGGAGCGCAAGCCCGTGGATCGCCGTATTGTAACCGGTGTCCGTGCCATAGATTCTCTGCTTGCGGTAGGAAAAGGGCAGCGTATCGGCATATTCGCCGGGAGCGGTGTCGGCAAGAGTACGCTCATGTCGGTCATCGCGCGGAATACAAATGCGGACATAAATGTCATCGGCCTCATCGGCGAGCGAGGCCGCGAGGTGCTTGATTTCATCAACCGCGATTTGGGCGAGGAAGGGCTCAAGCGTTCGGTGCTGGTGGTCTCTACGAGCGACCAGCCGTCCATCGCGCGCCTTCGTGCCGCATACGTGACGACTGCCATCGCCGAGTATTTCCGCGACCAGGGCAAGGATGTCATGCTCATGTTCGACAGTGTGACCCGTTTTGCCCATGCCCAGCGTGAGATCGGGCTTGCTACCGGCGAGCCCCCTGCGCAGCGTGGTTATCCTCCGAGCGTCTTCGATATGCTGCCGAAGCTCCTTGAGCGTACCGGCACGAATGCGCGCGGCAGCATCACCGCTTTCTACACCGTCCTTGTGGACGGCGATGATATGGACGAGCCCATTGCCGACAAAGTGCGCGGCACGCTTGACGGTCACCTTATCCTGCGCCGCTCGCTTGCCCAGCGGCAGCATTACCCCGCCATCGATGTCCTTGCGAGCATCAGCCGTCTTTCCAAGCGGGTCTCCGGCCCGCAGACGCTCAAGGCCGTGCAGCAGGTAAAGCGCTGGATGGCGGACTACGCTGAGCAGGAGGAGATGATTCTTGCCGGTGTGTACCAGAAGGGCAGCTCTGCCGAAATCGACGAGGCAATCGAGAAGCACCCGGCGGTGGAGGCTTTCCTCTGCCAGGAAGAGCGCGAGCCGTGCCCCATAGAAGACACGCTGCGCCGCCTGTCCGAGCTGAGCGGCATCGACATTCCCGAAGAAGAATTCGTGGAAAGTCCTGCCGTTCCCAAGCGCATGTAGCGCACGGAACAGGCTGACCGCCGGGAGCGCTGCCCATGAAACGTTTTCATTATTCGCTGCAGAAAATACTCGACCTCCGGCATTTCCAGCTGAAGCAGGCGGAAATGGATTTGGGCAAGGTGAACGCCCAGATTGCCGCCGTGGAAAACAAGCTCAAGGACATCGCCGCCCAGCGCGTCCGCATTGCGCATGAGGTAGATGCCGCCAAGGACGACATGTTCCTGTACCAGAGCGCTCATTCGTATTTCCAGCTCCTGAACCAGAAAAAAGAAAGCCTGCTGAGCACCCTGGCGGAGCTGCAGCTTGTTGCCGAGCAGAAAAAAGCGGTTGTCCGGGCGGCAATGCAGCGGGAAAAAGTGCTTGACCGCCTGAAGGACAACAAGCTTGCCTCATGGAAAGAAGCCGGCCGGAAGGAAGAAGAGCTTATCGTGGACGACGTTGTAACTGCCAAGTACAACAAGGCGCAGTAGGGGCGGGCAGATTTTCCTCTGTCATGAAGATGCTGGCACTGTATGCCTCACGTCCAAACATTTTCTGGAACGCCGCTCAGGATTCTATCGCAGGATGCCCGCGTGAAACCGAACTCTTCCAGCCGGCAATGCCCTTGCCTTCGCTTGAAAAAACAACGCCCACTTTGTACATGGCCTTTCCGCTTACGGCAAAACGATCGGCGTATCCGTTTGCGTCAATCTGGGAAAGGGCTTCGGCGGCCACATCCTCGAACGCACGGCCTTTGTCCATCTTAAGCTCGAAGATGAAAACGCTGTCCTTCGTAGTCAGTATTACGTCGCTGCGGCCTGCCACTGACTGAAGCTCGCTCACAACGCTGAAGCCTGTCAGCCGGAAAATCAGGTGCGTCACGGACTCATAGTAGTTTTCGCACATGTCCTTTTTTACAACCGTCGGCAAATCTGCAATCGCGGCCTTTATTATGGAAAGAATCCGGTCGATGTCATGCGATTCTATTGCACCGCAGATATTGTCGATTGCAAGCCCCATGTCGTCATCCGGTACGTTCACGAATTTCTTTAAAAGAACATTCAGGAAACCCTCTTCAATCTCGCGGTTGGGGAAGTCCAGCGTGTACAGGCGCCTTGCCTTCTCAAAGCCCTTGATGGTAAGGTATCCGCTCTGGTAAATCACCGGAAGCATGTTCTTGCTGTCGGGGTCGTAGTTTTTAAAGCCGTCCTCCTTTACCCTCCGTCCGTTAATCAGGCTGGCAAGGAACAGCGGCTGGTTCTGCAGCGTCTTTATAAGGAATGACGGCGTTCCGCTTTCAAACCAGTATGAGCCGAAGTTACGTTCCCTAAAGCATTTCAGCAGGCAGAACGGATTATACACACCTTCCGCATCATGCGTAAAATGATAGCCGTCATACATTGAGGCCAGCATTTCCTTTGTTTCTGGAACCGTCATGTCCTGCTCTTCTGCTAGGACTTTGATTTCCGGCTCAAAATACTGCTCAAGCTCGCTTTCAGAGATTCCGCAGACTGAAGAAAAATCTTTGTTCAGGCTGATATCATCCAGCTGGTTAAGGCCGCTGAAAATATTTACGTGACTCACTTTTGTGATTCCCGTGATGAACAGGAAGCGGATGTATTTATCAAGGTCTTTCAGCGGGCTGTAAAAGTTTCGCAGCTCCTGGCGGTTCTGCTCCTCATATTCCGTGTAAAGCGCGTCCAGAATCGGCTTGTCATATTCGTCGATGAGAATTACAACCTGCTTACCGGTCTGTTCGCTTGCTGTCATGATTAAATCACTTAAACGGACTGACGGGTTGTCAGACTTCTTTTCTATTCCGAAGTGCCGCTCATATTCATTCAATATTGCATCGCTTACAGACAGGAGCTTGTCTTTGGTTTCATACGAGCCGCGCCCGAAACTGATTTTCAGGACGGGATATTCAACCCAGTCTTTTTCGAGCTTTTCCAGCGCAAGACCTGTGAACAGCTCTTTTTTGCCAAGAAAATATGCTTCCATCGTGGAAAGCAGCAGGCTTTTTCCAAAACGGCGCGGGCGGCTTAAAAAATATGGCTTTCCCTCTGTTGCAAGTTTGTAGATACGGTCTGTTTTGTCTACGTATATGCAGCGGCGCTTGCGTAAGTCTTCAAAATCCTGAATGCCGATTGGCAAAAATCTTGGTTCCATACCATGGATTATACCATAAAACGGCAAAAAGCAACAGGCAGCAAAGGGGGTATCGCAACGGCAGGAATCGTGATATACTGTCAGCATGTCTCTTAGTCCTCCCGCAGACTATATGCTCTGCCAGAACAGCGCCTGTGCCAAGGCTGCTGCTTGCCTGCGCTACCAATGTTTCCTGACTCTCAGCACAGAGCCGCTTTCAATCACTGTTCTGAACCCGCTCAGGTATCCGGCTGACGGAGCTGAGGAAAACTGTTTCCGGCAGGCGCAGAAAGTCCGCGTTGCATGGGGAATCAGGAACCTGTACGATGGGCTTCCGTACAAGACTGCCGTGCAGATAAAGAAAGAGCTGCTCCAGCAGTTCGGCAAGACAAAATATTACCGCTTTTTCCGCGAGGAACTTGGCATTTTTCCCGAAACCCGGCAAATCTTCAGCGAGACCTTCAAAAAATACGGCATACAAAGCGAACCTCCCTACGCACGCTTTACCGAGGAGTATGACTGGTAGCAGGAGTTTCACGGCTTGAAACACTCTGTTTCATCGCATGAAACACATAGTTTCACCGTATGAAACTCTTTGTTTCATCTTGATGAAACTATGTGTTCTGTCCGGATGAAACGTTCCGGCAGCAGGGAAAATGAAAGGAGCTCTTTCTCTCCGTTCGGGTATCCGCTACCCTCTCTCCTAAAGGGATTTCCATTCCCTTACAATCCCCGATGAAGGATAAATTTCTTTCAATCAATTTTATAGTAATTAAAAAACTCGACAGTTATCCTCATATTTTCTTTAACGGCATAGTTCATCCTTTATTTTGAAGAAAAAGACTTGACTTATACAATTATATTGTATACAATATAATTACAAGGCTTAAGATTTATGGAGGAAATTTTATGACAGTCTATGATTTTATCGTACAGGACAAAGATGGAAACAAAGTTAGTCTTTCTGAATACAGGGGAAAAACTATTCTTATCATTAACTCTGCTACAGAATGTGGATTCACCCCGCAGTATGCAAACCTTCAGGACTTATACAATCGCTACCAGGATAAAGGCTTTGTAATTTTGGACTTTCCGTGTGACCAATTTGGACATCAAGCCCCTGGAAGTGACAGTGAAATTCATCAATTCTGTTCATCGCGGTTCGGTGTAAAATTTCCAATGTTTCACAAAATTGAGGTAAACGGTGAACATGAAGAGCCTCTTTTTAAATACCTGAAATCCCAAAAAGGTTTTACAGGCTTTGATATGAAAAATGCTCTTGCACAGGCCTTAGTTTTACAGCTTAAAAAAACTGATCCAGATTATGAAAAGAACGATAACATCAAATGGAACTTTACAAAGTTCCTTGTTGATAAAAACGGCACCGTTCTTGAACGCTATGAGCCGACTGACAGTATGGAAAAGTTAGAAAATGGTATCAAGCAAATTCTCTAATTATTCCTGGGTTGAAAAATCAATTTTCACCCCAAAATAAAAAAGACCGGCATGCCTCATAGTATGAGGTATGCCGGTCTTACTGGCATCTATGCTGTTATTTTTCAGCCGGCTCCCATTTACACCTGACAGGCGAAACAATAGAACCTTCCTTTTTCATTTCTGCAAATGCCTTATCAACAAACTTCCGGTCCAGTCCAGTCAATTCTGCGACCTTTCCTGCATTCAACGGTTCTCCGGCCTTTCTCATGGCATCCAAAATCTTGCTCTACGAAGTATATCGTCATACCATGGTTCTTTATGTATAAAGTCTGTAAGGATTTGATGTTTAAATTGCAGGATTGAAAAGGGAAAAGTTGCGCTCAGGCTAGGGGAGGTCCAGAAGACTGATTCCTGCCCTGGGCTGCAGGTAATACGCAAAACTCTTTTATGCGTGAGGATGCCAAGAATCTTGCTGATATACTCCTTAAAGCAAAAGAGTCTTTGATTCGGTTAAATTTATGGGCGATGAACTGACGGAATCCCTGCTGGAAAGGTGACAAACGCCGCAGTCCAGTCCGCAGACAGAGGGGATATCCCCTCTGTCTGCGCTATCCGGCGCTAGTAGTGGAACGCCGAACCTCCGATGAACTCACGGATGATGGACTGTACGGGCACTGCCGTTGCCGGTATGGTAGAGAAGTTGTTCAGGAAGGAAAGCAGTCTGCTTGCTTCCCCGTATTCCCTCTGCATCGGCGTTACGCAGCGCAGCAGCGGGTCTGCGTAAACCTTCAGTACCGGAATTTCGTAGTCCAGCGCCGTGTTGAGCATTGCGTCCGCATTGTTCTGGAAGGGGAAGATGTGCAGGCGTTCGCCCTTCTGCACGTTTGCCCACATTGCAATGGTGTCCGCCGCGCTCTTTCCGCGGAACTGTGCATCGCGCACAATGCGGCGCACCAGGCGGTTGTCGCTGGTGGCAATGCGGTTGTGGTCGTCAAGGTTCAGCTGTGTAAGCGCTGAAAGGTAAATCTTGAACTTCTTGTCAGCAGGTACCAGCGGCGTCAGCTTGTCGTTCAGCCCGTGAATGCCTTCCATCACAAGGATGTCGTTCGGCCCCAGCGACATGGTGTCTCCCTTAAAGTAGCTTACGCCCTTGTGGAAGTCGTAGGACGGCAGCTTGATGGTCTTTCCGTTGAACAGGTCTACAAGGTTTTCGTTGAGCATTTCTACGTTCAGGGCTTCAAGGCATTCGTAGTCGTAATTGCCGTTTTCATCCTTGGGTGTCATTTCCCTGCCTACATAGTAGCTGTCAAGGCTGATGACCTTGGGCCGGTAGCCGATGGCTTCCAGCTGGAGCGCAAGTTTCTTGCTGGTCGTTGTCTTGCCGGATGAAGAGGGACCTGCGATAAGCACCACGCGCGCCGTTCCGCGGTCGTGAATCTGGCGGGCAATGTCTGCCATGCAGTTCTGCTGCAGCGTCTCCGTGATGTTGATAAAATCATTTACCTTGCGGTCGTGGATAAGCTCGTTCAGCGAGGCTGCGGAGGTGACATTCAGGCGCTTGCCCCAGTCCTTGTAGCGCTTGTAGATTTCAAAGAGCTTGGGCTGGTCCTGGAATTCCGACAGTTTTTCCGGCTCCGCGTGCCTGGGGAAGCGCAGCAGGAAACCTTCGTGGTAGGGCATCAGGTCAAAGACCGAAAGCTGCCCCGTGCTGCAGACGAGCGGCTCAAAGTACAGGTCAGAGAAATTTTCCACCTGGTTCACGCGGATTCTGCCCGGGCAGCGGTAGTTCAGCTGCTTGCGGGTCTCGGTCAGGCCAAGCTGCTCAAAAAGCGTGCAGGCTTCCTGGTAGGAAATGAATTCAGCTGAAATCACTTCGTCGGCGGCGATGATGCGCTGCATTTCCTGCTTCAGCTGCGTGATGTCCTTTTCTTCTACCGTGCGCCCGTCTATTGTATAGTAATAGCCGTAGCCCAGGCTGTGACCCACAAGGAGCCGCGCACCGGGGAAGATGTTGTGTGCCGCCGCTGCCAGCACAAAGCAGAGCGAACGGCGGTAGATTTCCGCACCTTCCGGCGTGTTGTCATACACCGGCTCGATGTGCGCGGAAATATTAATCTGGCTGTACAGCGAGCAGATTTCGTTGTTTACCCGTACAGCAAGGACTTTCCGTCCGTTACCAAAACGGCTGAGCAGGGTGACGGGGGTTATTTCAGACTCCGCCTCCAGCGTTGAGTTATCTGGGAATGTCAAAATTATCTTCTTCATATACATTATTATATCAGCTCCTATGGAATTTTCAACGAAAAAATCTGCTGGAATGCAGGCTCCCTGTAAAAAGAATTTCCTGTCCCAATGAATGCCGCCGTCCCACATATTTTCCATAATAAGGCTATGAAAAATACAAGCGATGCTTGACTCTGGATAAACTTGAGAAAGTGCCTGGAGTTTTGAAATCATACGGGATATTTAAAATTTGCGGTCACTCGACTTTCGGCCTATTATTTCTCCGACATAGGACTGAGGAACGCGCGCCTGAACTTCCGGCTGGTCGAACGCTCGCACATCATGGAGAACATCATCTACAACGAATTGATTTACCGGGGCTATTCTGTGGATGTGGGGGTGGTCGAGGCAAACGTCACAGAAAGCGGCAGCAGACAGAGGCGGCAGTTCGAGGTTGATTTTGTCGCGAACCGGGGGAGCGAAAGCCTTTACATACAGAGCGCGCTCAATCTGGACACGAGGGAAAAGACGGAGCAGGAGCAGAACTCCCTGACCCGCATTCCCGGCTCGTTCAAACGGCTCATCATAACGGACGGCGATTCCCTCCCCTGGCACACCGAGGAAGGAACCGAAGTGACGGGCGTGGAGCGCTGGCTGCTGGAGTAGGGTGGTCTTTACAGACTTGCAACAAGTCGGGAATCGTGTCCGGCTGGCGTTCCGTCGACTCTACCCCGGTCAAAAGGTATTCCACGGAAACGTCCAGAACTTTGGCGATGCGGAGGGCGACATCCGCTGCTGGTATGCTCCCCCGCTTGATGCCCGTTGTTTTTTTGGCAAATTTGACAACAAAAATGATGGTTTATATACTGCGTGCTGATGAGTCCCCAGGTCTACCAGAATATGTATGGAAGAATATGAAAACGCCATGCTCCTTGCCGAATCCAGAAAGCGCCTTTCCGACAACGTGGACTATATCGATCACAAGAACGTAATGGAGAAATCCGGCCTTTCGGAGGCCGACCTGGACGGCATAGAGGTGAATCTGGAGTAAAGAACGACCGCACGCGTTGCCAAGGAGGCTTTCACCCTTACGGGAAGAAGGAAATAGTGCTGCA
>ODAI012923761.1_pt1 | contig 11948 bp, 8 predicted proteins | sample 1539321 | NCBI WGS metagenome assembly ODAI01 (sample SAMN02144231, study PRJEB22623) | gut metagenome | biome: sheep rumen | host: Ovis aries | place: New Zealand
GGACTGCGGCAACTTCTTCAACGTGGCCAAGTCCGACAAGTTCGTGCTGCGCGACTTCACCTTCGAGGACTGCGACGTCAAGGACGCCAAGCCGCAGTTCGACCCGAACCTGATTGAGGGCACCAAGGCCCGCAACATCGTCGTCAACGGCCAACAGGTCGTGAAGTAGCACGCCCCCGCCTGTACTGCGAGACAACGGAATCCCCCTGCACCCAGCGTGACGGGGGATTCTGCGTGTTATACAGACAATGGACTGCACGGATTGTATTCAATACCACAGATTGCACGAATTTCACGAATTTTATTAAAACCACGAATTTCACGAATTGTTTGTTTGACCACAGTACCACAGATTTTCGGATTTATGGTGTCCAGGTTGTCTGACATTCGTCATCCATCCGTTATGTCGTTCTGTTGTTCTGTCAGACATTTTGTCATACGTTGTTTGTCAAGCAAGCATTTTTTTCTTCAAAGATTTGGCCGTTCTGAAAATTATCGCTAACTTTGCAAATGTATCCATGCCGAAGCTCCGCTTATGCGAGGCGTATTAAGGCATGTGAGCTATTTTTTGGAAAAAGCGTTGTTTGGCGCTTTGTACTTGACTCTTCGGAATCTGGCAGTTCCACATAAAACCTGTCAAGAACATTGCAGCGATGACGCTCATGGGTATGTGCTATCCATACACACCGTGCAGCAATCCCACTCGTGGATTGTCGCCTGCGCTGTCGGATGTACACATACGGCGTGGGCTTCGGCGTTGCTCGTTCATACAGGTTGGGCAATGCCAGAGCCCCGAAGAGTCTGACGAGCGACAAGAATACTCCCACGCTTTTCGTTTCATTACATGTGTGAAAATCGTTCCCGACATGGGGGTAGGAGGGGACAGAACAATGGTGGAGATGGCTTGGCTTATCCTTATCACCCTACTCTCTCTGGCGGTTGCGGCAGTCTCCGTTGCATACGCCGTCAGCCTTCGTCGACGCTACCAGTATGCCGTTGAGCCTGATGTTGCTCCCACGCCCGTTGTCCACGACGACGACATCGGCCGGAAGATTGACGAGTGGATGTGGAGTGGGCGCACCGCACCTTATGACAACACCATCACGCTCGACAGCATCGCTGAAGGAACCGGCATCCGGCGCAGCCTCCTGCAAGACTATCTGCAGCACCGGCAGCACCTCACCTTCCGGGCCTGGATCAGTGCCCTGCGCATCCGTCACTGCAAGGAGTTGCTCGACACCACCGACTGCACCCTGTCGGAGATAGCCTACAAGTGCGGCTATGCCGACCTTCCCACCATGAGCAAAGCCTTCAAACGGCAGTATGGAACGTCGCCAAGCCAGTATAAGAAGGGGTTGGCTGCCGATGTTGTCAGTAGTACTGACAAGTAGCGGAGGCCGGAAAATTGTTGTTCTAACAAGCTTTTGTCATCTACTGACAAATGGAATGATGCGCAAGTGTCGTACCTTTGTCAAGATGAAATTCAAACTGCTTTTATTTTTTTTAGTTGTCTGCACTCACCTTTCGGCTCAAGATAAGCCATCCTATGCTTTAGACCGGAATGTGGATACCGTGCCCTATCCCCACACTATCAGCGTCAAGACTGATGTGCTGGCTTATGGCTTGTTGGTATTCAACGTGGCTGCCGAGATCGATATCTATCCACACTGGACCTTCAACCTGCCCATTCACTATAGCGGACTGAACTATTTCCACTCCACCACGAAGTTCAGGGTGTTCAGCGTCCAGCCCGAGGTGCGCTACTGGAGTCCACGGGTGAAGGGACTCTTCTGGGGCGGCCATCTGGGTCTCACCTATTTTAATATAGCCGTCAACGGACGCTACCGCTACCAGGACACCCAGCGCCGCAAGCCGGCCGTCGGTGGCGGTGCCGTCGTGGGCTATCGCAAGGCGTTCCGCCGCAATCCCCGCTGGTTTGTAGAGTTCTCCGCCGGCTTGGGCCTCTACAACGTCCACTACGAGAAGTTCATCAACGAGAGGAACGGCCGGCAGGCCACCTCCGACATCCATACCACCTATTTCGGTCCCGACCAGCTGCGCGTCACGTTCGGCTATAGTTTTGACTGGAAGAAACCTGAACGTCATGAAAAGTAAGTATATACATATATTATATGTACCTGTCGTCGCGCTGCTCCTGGTGCTGTCGTCGTGCGTCCATGAGATGCCCGACCGCGCCAAGGGTGACGTCTATGTGGACTTGCTGTTCGACATGCAGCTGCTGCCCACCTATCGGGAGGTCTACTACGACCTCACCCGCTCCGTCCGTCCAAGCCGTGTGCAGCCAGAAGAGATGGAGCTGCGCTACCTTGTCCGATGCTACCCAGCCATCGACGACAGTACGTTCTCCGACGTGCCCGCCTACGAGTTCAACTACACCAACCGCGACCTGTCGCAGCTCGACTACCGCTGCCACCTCTCGCTCGTTGCCGGCCGTTATATAATCAGGGTGTGGGCCGACTACATCGCTGTTGGCGACATAGCCGACAAGTTCTACAACACGGCCGACTTTGCCGACATCAGCCTTGCAGGCGACAAGCAGCACTATCAGGGTTCTACCGAGATGCGCTCAGCATTCATCGGCGAACAGGACGTCGACATACCAGCCACCACCGACCTCGACGAACCCATCAGTGTGGGTGCCCGTATCAACATGATCCGCCCCATGGCCAAGTATAAGTTCATCACCACCGACCTGGCCGACTTCATCGAGAAGTACCTGGGCGTCACCGACCCTGTCGAGGCCGCCAACATCGACCTTTCCGACTATCAGATCATGTTCCGCTATACGGGCTTCCTGCCCACCCACTTCAACGTCTATACCGACAAGCCTTTCGATGCCGACCAGGGCTATTCCTTCATGTCGACCATCACCGATGCCGGCAATGGCGAGGCTACGCTCGGCTTCGACTATGTCTTCGTCAACGGCCATGCCTCCAGCGTCAGTGTAGCCATCGGTATATATAATAAGGAGGGTGTGCTCCTCTCGTTCAGTTCGCCCATCGAGGTGCCCCTGATGCGCGACAAGCAGACCATCGTGCGTGGGCGTTTCCTGACCACCAATTCAGCCGGCATGGTGGCCATCGACCCAGAGTACGAAGGTAACTACAATATCACGGTCTATTAAGTCATAACAAATATAAAGAAACATTATTATAAACTATCAAACAACAATGATTATGAAAAAGACATTATTATTAGTTGCAGCAGCAGTAACAGCCCTGTTCTCTGCATGTTCCAGCAACGAATTGGCCAGCAGCGCCGACGACGGCAATGTTGTGAACGTCTCGTTCAGCGCCAATCTCGACCAGGCGATTGTTACACGTGTAGCAGGCGAATCCGACGGCACAGCCGCCACAAAACTCTATGTAGCAGTCTACAACGCCAGCAACGAGCTCATTCCGGCCATCAGCCACATCGGTACGGCTGCTGGCGGCAAGGACTTTGTCACCGTCAGCGGCAAGACGGCTACCGTCAACTTCCAGCTGGTGAAGGGCCAGACCTACAACTTCGTGTTCTGGGCCCAGAATCCAAATGCAACGGACGGAGCCGTGGTCTTCAACCCGACGACGGGCAAGGTCGCTGTTGACTACTCGAAGATTAAGGCCAACGACGAGACGCTGGATGCCTTCACCGCCCACGTCAACGACCTGCCGGTGACGGGTGCCCTGTCGCAGAACGTCACGCTGAAGCGCCCCTGGGCACAGGTGAACTACGGTTCTGCCCAGGCTGACTGGGATGCCGCCGTTGCTGCCGGCATCACCGTTGCCAAGAGCAAGGTGACCGTCAACAACGTCTACACCACGCTGAACGCCCTGACTGGTCAGGTGGAGGGCGAGGCCAAGACGGCTGACGTTGAGCTGGCAGCCAACACCATCCCTGCCTCGGCTACTACTCCGCGTACGCTGACGGTCAGCAATACCGCCTACAAGTACATCGGTCTGAACTACCTGCTGGTAGGCAACGAGGGACAGCAGTCGCTCATCAAGGCCGACCTGGAGATTCAGAAGGAGGACGGTACCGTCATCAACACACTGGCCTTCTCCAACGTTCCCGTTCAGCGCAACTACCGCACCAACATCGTCGGCAACCTGCTGACCAGCCAGACGCAGTTCAGTATCACGATTGATCCGAACTACGAGGAACCTGACTATGTAGTGAGTGTTGCTGATCAGGTTCAGCTTAACGCTGTGATTTCTGCCATCAACGATGGTACTTCTACTGCCACATCTATCAATCTCGATCCCGAGACTGGCAATGGTACTTTCGACTTCTCTGGTCTGACATCTCCACTTGTCAACGTACCTATTACTATTGCTCCAGGCGAAACGGTTACAATTTCTAATCTGGAAGCTCAGCGAAATGTGGGAGGTAATAATCCCGCTGTGGCCGTACCAGCAAATACAACTGTAAACATTATAAATTCTAATCTTGATGCAATAAGCAGTAGCGCAAATGCAAGAGCCATTAATGTGGAGGCTGGCTCAACGGTCAATATCTCTGGAACCAAGATTACTGGAACCAAGACCGATGGAGCTGCTTATGGAAGTTATTCCCGCGGTATCAATGTGCTTGGTGAAGGTTCAACAATCACTGTTGATGGTGGTTCCGAGGTAAGCGGAATGTATGCTTTCAATCTTGTAAGCTCTGCTAAAAATAATAAGATTATTGTAAAGAACTCTAAGATTGAAGGCTGGGCAGCTGTCAATATATGGAATGATGGTAACGAACTTGAATTTGAGAACTGCGAAATCAATAGTGTTAATAAATATAGTGGTACATCCAATACTTTTGCTGCCATTGTATTCAATGGTAAGAAGAATAATAAACTGACCTTTACCGATTGTACCATTACAGTTAAGGCAGAAGGAGACCAGGCACAGTATTTGGTAGGTCTCTCAGGTACGGGAAATGAAGTTTACTTCAAGGGTAATACCACCATCACGGGTACTCACACATTGGCAGACGCCCCTGTAGTCTACTTTGCAAGCGGTATGACAGAGGAAGACTGGATAGTAGATCTTGAAGATACCGTAGTAATTAATTGGTCAAAAGACTAATTTGAATTAATTAGATTAAACATATTTAGATTATGAAAAAGACATTATTATTAGTTGCAGCAGCAGTCACAGCACTGTTCTCTGCATGTTCCAGCGACGAGTTGGCCAGCAGCGCCGACGACGGCAATGTCGTGAACGTCTCGTTCAGCGCCAATCTCGACCAGGCGATTGTTACACGTGTAGCAGGCGAATCCGACGGCACAGCCGCTACCAGACTCTATGTAGCAGTTTATAATGCAAACAAAGAGTTGATTAAGGCTATCAGCAACATTGGCGTCACTGGTAGCCAGCCTACCGTGACTGTCAGCGGCAAGCAGGCCACCGTCAACTTCCAGCTCGTCAAAGGCCAGACCTACAGCTTCGCTTTCTGGGCGCAGAACCCCAGTGCCACCGCAGATGCCGTGGTCTTCAATCCCGAAACAGGCAAAGTCAGTGTCGACTACACCAAGATCAAAGCCAACGACGAGTCGCTGGACGCCTTCACTGCTCACGTCAACGACCTGAGGGTGACGGGTGCCCTCTCGCAGAACGTGACGCTGAAGCGCCCCTGGGCACAGGTGAACTACGGCTCTGCCCAGGCTGACTGGGACGCCGCCGTTGCCGCCGGCATCACCGTTGCCCAGAGCAAGGTGACCGTCAACAACGTCTATACCACGCTGAACGCCCTGACTGGCGAGGTGGAGGGCGAGGCCAAGACGACCGACGTCGTGCTGGCAGCCAACACCATCCCTGCCTCGGCCACTACTGCGCGTACGTTGACCGTCAGCGGTACCAGCTATAAGTACATTGGTCTGAACTACCTGCTGGTAGGCAACGAGGGACAGCAGTCGCTCATCAAGGCCGACCTGGAGATTCAGAAGGCTGACGGTACCGTCATCAACACGCTGGCCTTCTCGAACGTTCCCGTTCAGCGCAACTACCGCACCAACATCGTCGGCAACCTGCTGACCAGTCAGACGCAGTTCAGCATCACGCTGGATGAGAACTACGACAACGATAAGAATATTGATGCAGCCCCGAACCCTGCCGTTAATGTAGCTAATGCCGATGAATTGATTGCTGCCCTTTCTGATGGCTCAGGATTTAAGCAGTATGGTATTGTTAAACTGACAGAAGACATTGATATGACGGGCAAGACGGCAAAGTTTAGCTTGAACGGATACAATGGCTCATTCAAGAATCTGACGCTTGATGGTGATGGACATAAGATTACAGGTCTTACTACTCCGCTGTTTAGTGGTACTTGGGCTGGTGATACACAGTTAGCCATCCAGAACCTTACCATTGAAGGTGCTAATATTGTGGAAACTTCTGCAGACCATCCGGGTACTGGTGTCTTTATTTGTGGTATCAGTGCAACGAAGTCTGCCCTCTTTGACAATTGCCACATCAAGAATTGTAACTTGACGACCAGTCATTATGGTGGTGGATTCTTTACGTATGCTGACGGTTATAATAATCCTACTGACGGCCCCGTGTTCCAGACTGTCATTATTCGCAACAGTTCTGTTGAGGGCTGCACATTCAAGGCAAAGAAGTCTGTTGGTGCTATCTGTGGACATGCTACGGGTAATGCTTGGACAAAGATTCAGGTGGAGAATACCGTCGTGAAGGACAACACAATTATCAACACAGATGCCAACCGTAAGGATATTGTTGGTGCTGTCCTTGGTACTGTTGGTGTTGCAGGTACAGAAAGCAACGGTTTGACCGGAGGTACTTATCTGGTCAACCTGAATGTTACTGGTAATACGGTAAAATATACTGATGGTGATTCTAATGAAGTAGAATTAGGTAACAACCACTGGGTAGGTCGTGTAGCCTCAACAGGTGGTAAGCTTTGGATTGACGATGTACTTCGTGCCAAGAATGAAGGCAGTGGTGATGTGTTCTACAAGGCAGATGGTACTACAGTTTCTGATGTAGATCATTTCATCGAGTAAGTTTATCAGGAGGATTCGGAATGAATCCGTGAATAATAGATTTATTCCGAATCTCCTTCTCAAGAATACAAAAATAAAGCAAATCAATAATGAAAAAGACATTATTCCTCGCAGTAGCAGCAGTAACAGCACTGTTCTCTGCATGTTCCAACGACGAGTTGGCAACCAATGGTGCCACCGATGGCAACATGGTGAACGTCACGTTCAATGCCGACTTCGATCAGACATTGGTTACACGTGGTGTCGCCGGTGAATCGGACGGCACAGCCGCCACCAACCTCTATGTGGCAGTGTACAACAAAGATAAGCAACTTATTGAGGCCATTAGCCACATTGGTACGACTAATAGCCAGCCTATCGAAACGGTCAGCGGCAAGGCTGCTACCGTCAACTTCCAACTGGTGAAGGGCCAGACCTACAACTTCGTGTTCTGGGCTCAGAATCCTAACGCAACGGCTGGGGCCGTCGTCTTTAACCCGACGACGGGCAAGGTCAATGTTGACTACTCGAAGATTGCGGCCAACGACGAGACGCTGGATGCCTTCACTGCTCACGTCAACGACCTGACGGTGACGGGTGCCCTGTCGCAGAACGTGACGCTGAAGCGCCCCTGGGCACAAGTGAACTACGGTTCTGCCCAGGCTGACTGGGATGCCGCCGTTGCCGCAGGCATCACCGTTGCCAAGAGCAAGGTGACCGTCAACAACGTCTACACCACGCTGAACGCCCTGACTGGTCAGGTGGAGGGTGAGGCCACGACGGACGACGTCGTGCTGGCTGCCAACACCATCCCTGCCTCGGCCACTACTCAGCGTACGCTGACCGTCAGCAATACCGCCTACAAGTACATTGGTCTGAACTACCTGCTGGTAGGCAACGAGGGACAGCAGTCGCTCATCAAGGCCGACCTGGAGATTCAGAAGACTGATGGTACTGTCATCAACACGCTGGCCTTCTCGAACGTTCCCGTTCAGCGCAACTACCGCACCAACATCGTCGGCAACCTGCTGACCAGTCAGGTGCAGTTCAACATCACGATTGACAACAACTATGATGACGATATGAACCCCGTATTCGCTGAAGTGAAGGAGGGTATTGTGAAGGACGGTATCGGCAACTATGTTGTCAGCACCGACGTAGCAGACAAGACTACCGCTATCAATGATATTATCACGGATGCCAAGGAGAGCGGTATCAGCGATGTGAAGGTAACACTGCCCGACGGCGAGTATCCTGCAACACTCTATGGTAGTAGCATTGGCATATCATCATTAACTATAGCAGGTAATGGCAACACAAAGGTTAAATTCAATAACCAGCAGGTGATGACTTCGCTGTTAAATGAACTCGTCATCGAAAACTGCGAGGTACTGCACATGGCTACAAAGAGCTGGGGTATGATTGTCTTCGGCGGCAGTGGTAAGGCTAATGGTGTATATACTGTTAGGAATTGTATGTTCAATGGAGTAAGCACTCAGGGCATCTACATCAACGAGACTGCGTCCGGCGCTACCTATAACATTGAGAACTGCACATTTGATGGCGACTTTGGTTCTGAGGGTGCCATAACCATCCAGAACAATGCGAACATCAATCACATTGTGAACATCAAGAACTGCACGTTCAGCAACATACCTGCAACCAGCCACAAGGTTTTCATCTTATACGACTATAACGGCTGGACGCTGAATACCGAAAACAACACGGGTCTTGCCGAGAGCGACATCTACTGGAAAGCTAATAATACGAATCCCTAATTCTCCGTCAACCGAGTAGAGTACACGTAAATAAGAGAGACCACGTCTACCGATTAGGGCAGCGTGGCCTCTCTTTATTAGTTGTGTTAATATAATCCGTTGAATCCGTTGTTTAGTTTAAATTCGTGTAATTCGTCTTAATTCGTTGTTGTGATACAATCCGTAATTTGTGAAATCTGTGGTCTTGAATATAATTCGTTCAATCCGTATAATCCGTTGTTTAGGAAAACTGTTGTCCGTGTAGTATGACATTTATAATAGTTCAGTGATACTGATGTGCTTGACGGCCTCGCCCGCCGTCTTGTCGGCCTCGCGGGGCATGTAGATGGGGGCACCCGGCTGCCAGGGCAGGATGCGGAGCTCCAGCTCCGTCGTGCCGGCCGGCAGGCGCCACAAGCCGTAGAGGAACGGACGACCATATTGGAAGTTGTCGGCTACGAGCTTGCCGTTGGCATAGAGACGGGCGCAGTCGCCCCGATACTCGATGCTGAGCAGTCGGCGCGATGCCGTGACGGCCTCCGTCGGCACCGTTATCGTGTAGACGGCAGCCTGCTGCCAGTCGGCTTCCGACGGTGCCTCGGCCACCTTGGCGGGACCCTTGACGATGGTGCGCAGCGGGCCGGCCTCCCTCAGCTTCGTACAGGTAGCCTCCATGACGATATCCTCGTGGCTCTTCGCCTCAAGGAACAGGTGCTCGGCGTCGTGCTGCGTCAGCAGGTATATGTTGTCGCAGACGGGGCGTGCCGTGCCGAGCGGCTTCACGTTCTTCAGCGTCCTGCCCTTCTGCAGGGCAATGGTGGTGGGTATGCCCCTGACCTGCATCATGTATATTTTGCCGTCGCGCTTGGCCACCAGCTGAGCCGTGGCGTAGCGTATGCCGTCGATGTTGACAGGCAGGATGGCCATGCAGCCCGAGGGTATGGTCAGGCGGGGCAGGGTTACGCCGCACGCTTCCAGCCTGACGTTCTTCTTGGCAGAGAGCGTCTGCAGCCGCTCGTAGTTGTTGATGAAGATGAAGGCAGAAGACCCAGAAGGCTCAGCCCCGGCCCCCCCTTCGGCCCCCGAGGGGGCTACGTTAGTTCTAATGCTCCAACGGAGGTGGCTGTCGTCGCCCTTGGGTATAGTGCCCCCCTCGGGGGGCGAAAGGGGGGCTTTGAATTGTGCCTCCATTGGTGCCAGCGTCTCAGCCCAGTCGTGCATGAAGAGGTGCAGCGGGCGCAGCATGTAGTATTGTGGGTAGGTCTGTCCGAACTCACCCAGCGGGCATTGGAAGTCGTAGGTCATCACCGGCAGGTCGTTGTTGGCTGTGCCCGGCGTGCGCTGCGTCTCGTTGAGGGTGATGCCCGTCGAGCTTTCAGGGTTGGTGCCGCCGTGGTACATATAATATCCCAGCAGGTTGGAGCCGCTGCCCAGCTTGACGAGCGCCATCGAGTAGACGTCTTCCGGATAGATGAACGGCCGCCGGTGGTAGGCTGTAGCCATGCCGCCGCCCAGTTCGCAGGTGAAGTAGGGGTATGCCTGGTCGCCCTTCGTCAGCGTGGCTTTCTGTTCGCCCAGCAGGTCGGTGCCGATAGCGGTCGATGAGCGGAAGCCTTTGAAGTTGAACGCCTTGTAGTAGTTGCCGCACGCCTCGCGGATGTCCTTGTCCCAGAAACCGTCGGCATAGTCGCCATAGAGGGGCAGCATCTCGCCGAAGGGCACCGGCTTCGACAGTTCCGGCCATCCCGTGCGGGTATAGAAAGGCAGGTCGAAGCCTATGCGCAGCGCCATCTTCTTCAGTGCCATGAGGTAGTCGCCTGACCCCCTGTATTCGTTGTCAAACTGACAGGCTATGAGCGGGCCGCCGTCCTTCCACTGCAGTCCGATAATCTGGGCGTAGATCTGGCGGTACAGCCGCTCGGTAAGGCTGAGAAACACGGGGTCCTGGGAGCGCAGCCTGCAACCCTTGGTGAACACCCAGTCGGGTATTCCGCCGTTGCGCACCTCACCATGGCAGAAGGGACCGATGCGCAGCACGACGGGCATGTCGGCCTCCTTGCACACCTCGATAAAGCGGCGCAGGTCGCGCTGTCCGTCCCAGCGGAAGATGCCCTCCTGCTCCTCCACATGGTTCCAGAAGACGTAGGTGGCAACGATGGTCACGCCGCCCTCCTTCATCTTCTTCACCTCCGTCGCCCATTCGTCGGCAGGGATGCGCGAGTAGTGAACCTCGCCCATGACGGGGCACACCCGCCGTCCGTCGACGATGAGGCTGTAGCGGTCCCACTTCACTTCGGGCTGTTGTTTGGCTAAGGCCGCCGTCACCATGAAAACGGCACATGCAGCCATCACGATACGTGTTGTCAGATTGTTGTTCATAAGTCAGTATTCTTCTTTCGGGCTGTAAAGTTACGAAAAGTCGGGCGAAAAGCCAAATTTTATTTGCACTTTCCCGAGACGGAAGTAGAATGTCACGATGGAGAGAGAGAAGAACAGCACAAACGATTGTAAATAATCTGTAAAAAAGTGGTGCAGGATGATGCTGTTACCAAAGAATTGTTGTACCTTTGTCGTCAGCAACTAACGTGAACAACTTATGAAACAACAATATGCAGTCATCGTGCTCTTTGCACTCGTCGTTGTCTCAAGCCTGACGAGTCTCGACAGCTACCGCTCCACCAGCCGGAAGGTGTGCGAGGATATGGACCGGGCGCTCGCTCTTGCCTTGGAGGAACAGCAGAGCGACGTCATCAGTCGGGACACCATCCGGACATTCAACCGCCACCTGCAGATAGCTGCACTACGCGGCAAGGCGACGATAGCCGTCGACACGCGCAGCCCGCAGTTCAGGGCCTACGCCCACTGCTCCGAGGCCACCATCTTCTGGCTGTCTGACCAGCGGCCGGCCGCACTGCTGTGGGTGCTGACGGGATTCTGGGCTGTGTTCGTCTGTCTTAATGAAGAACGAAGAATGAAGAATGAAGAATTTGCTGCCGCCATTCCCAATTCGGCAGCAGGGAAGCCAACTTCAGCGGCAGCAACTTTGCCTGTAGGAATGGCGGCAGCAACTTTGCCTGTAGGAATGGCGGCAGCAAATTCTTCATTCTTCAATTCGCGTTCTTCATTGCCAAAATAAGTCGGACATAGCTAAACACAGGGGGGAAGGTGCGTCATATTTAACGAGCGCAAAC
>ODAI010646399.1_pt1 | contig 11947 bp, 7 predicted proteins | sample 1539321 | NCBI WGS metagenome assembly ODAI01 (sample SAMN02144231, study PRJEB22623) | gut metagenome | biome: sheep rumen | host: Ovis aries | place: New Zealand
TCTCATAGTTAAAGCTCTTGTAGATTCCCATTCCCTGGGATTCAGTGGAAACCCTGATCTGAAGATTCGGATAAGACATAAGTTTATCCCTCTCCTGCGCGGTTACAAGAGCCGGAACAACAGCGTATATCCTGAATCCTTTCTTGTTATGATCCAAAAGATATTTCTCATACCCGGAGATCTTGTGTCCTATCACAAAGCACACTTCATCCGGGTTCAAAAACTTAAGCAGGGCATCAAGCTCTTTCTTGCCTGCTTCCGTAATTCTCGTTGCACGATTCTCTGTATTGAAGCTTCCGCCCAATAAAACGACCGGGAATCTGTCCCAGGTTATATCACTTATCCTGTCTTTAAATTCCCTGTTGGCATCAAGCCTTTCTTCGCCGCCCGAGAGTCCTCCGGAGATCTTAACCTTCTGCATCTTCTCAAGAAGGACTTCTTCCATGTCCCTTCCCTTAAGGAGTCTGTTAAAGGCTTCTTTCTTCTGCGAGTACGCATCCTGACTGGACTTTATGATGGCTGTCTCGGCATCCTTCATCAGTTTAAGCTCTGCATCAGTAAGTCCCAGCATGGTCTTTAATGAGAGCTCCTCATCTATGGAAGATGTGCCATAGAGCGCAGCCCCGTCTGTTCCCTGGACACACCAGATTCCCTGCTTCAGGTACTGCTTAAGAGGGTGGTCTTTAAGAGAATTCAGGTTATTCAGTCTCACATTACTGGATATCTGGAACTCCAGCACCACCTTATTTTCCTTGAGCTGAGCAAGAACCTCTTTTCCCTTATGGGATCTTGGGCTGTAAGTATAAAGGCCGTGTCCGAGTCTCATTCTTGGCATCTGCTGCCCGGGCGCAAGACAGTCCCTCACACAGGCTATGCTGTGGGAAATATTATCCCTTAAACTGTCATTCTCTCCGGCATGGACTCTTATGACAAAGCTTGGATCCTTAGCTGCGATCTTCACGATCTCTTTAAACGCAGGCTTCAAGGTGATGATATCGTTTATCTCTTCCCCGACAAAATCGCAGCCGGCAACATACGGATCAAGGGCTGTGGCCTTGAGCACCTCAAGGTTCTGTTCCAGATAGTTTGCGGGAGTCACAGCATCTTTTACGATGGTGAGAGGTATCCTTCTGATGGCAGCCAAAAACCTTATCATGACGCCGGTCTCCTGATAGATCCTGGGCATTACGTCGTGGACCTGGCGGAGCATCTCTATGGATTCATACTTCTTAACAAGAGTAGTATCACTGATCTCTGCGTAGCACACGCCCTGCTTCTTATAGTTTCTGGCTATCCACAGGAGCTTATCCTGAAAAATGGTATTACCACAGTAATCCGGGTTCTCCCTGTCCCTCAGCATCTGCTTAAGGAACTTTTTTACATCCTCATCCGGTATCTGATCAATGCCACTTAAATCTATCTTATCTTCGCTTTCTTTTCCCTTGCAAAAGACATATCGATATAGATAAACCTTCTCCAGGTTTGTAAACACCGCCTGTCCGTCCTTGATCACAGCAAGTGAACCGCGGATCTTGACGATGTTCATCTCCGCGTTATCGAGGTTGTTAAGGATCAGGTCCGCAAAGTTTATAAATGTATTGTCGTCGATCTTCCTGTCAAGGTACTTGCCCTTTAAGTCAGATGAAGTCCACTGCCAGGCAACCTTTTTGCGCTGGGCAAGAACCTTTTCCCACTGGGCATTTGTAAGGCCCAGCTGAAGCTTTTTTACATAGTAAAGAGGATAGCGTATCTGATGTGCTATTCCCATAGCGATGAGTATATCACCGGAAAGATTGCCGTTCATGTGAGTATGAAGGTCTCCGGCGAACTTCAGCTCTTTTCTGATATGAGTCTTAAAGACTGTTTTCTTTAGATCAAAGTCAGGCTCCTTGGTCTGGCTCATGAGAGTCTTGGCAATGGCAGGAATGGAGGCCTTTGTCTCAACTGTTCCATCCTGATAGATATATGCAACCTCGATATCTCCGAGGCTGAAGATGTAGCATTCTTTATTGTCCGCATCCACAAAACACGGTACTTCACCTCTTATCTCCAGCATCCCCTCCTTGTTCTGCGAAAGCGGAAGAGAGCAGGTTAAAGCCAGGTTTCTTATAAGGTTTCCTGTGCCGTGATTTGGTGTTGAGAGTACAAACATAAGCCTGTCCAAATCTTTGTATAGGCTTACAATAATGTCTTTTTCATTATCAAGGAAAAAGCAGGTGAAATATGTCATAGACGCTCCTTACTGAGAAACGTATATCTCCTTTAGACCATCGCGATCCAGCACTCTTATCCTTGCGTGTCCGATCCTCTCTATAAGGCCTTCCCTCTCCATTTCTCGGAGCTTCCTGGAAACAGTCTCTGTTCTGAGACTCACGCTGGCTGCGATATCATCGAGCTTCAGCACAACATCGTCGTCAATACTTCTGTCGACTCTGTATAAAAGAAATCCCGCCAGCCTCGCCATCGGATCCTTGGTAGAAAGAAGCATGTTCCTCTCGTTGGCATCATGCAGTTTCTTGCTAAGAAGTATTATGGTGTTCATGGCAGCATGGGGATCATTGACAACTTTAATGAAATCATCCCTGTGTATCTGGCAAATTGAAGCATTAGTGAGACAGACAGCAGAATAGGGATAAATACTGCCGTCCAAAAACATGCCTTCCCAGATAATATCATGGTCAGCAAGAATTGTTACTATCTGCTCTCTTCCGAGAGAATCATATCTGCAGAGCTTGACTCTTCCCTTACGGATAATACATATTGAATCAACCGGTTCGCCTTCTCTGAAAAGATAACTGTTCTTCTTGAGATTCTCATGGATGGAATGCTCCATCAGGCTCACCTGGGCATTGACAGGAAGCCCCTCCATAAGGGGCACATTCTCGGTACAGAACCCTCCGCATTCCTCGCAGATGTTAAGGCCCGAGATTCCTCTCTTTAATTCTTCTCCGATATTACCCATTCTTTTACCCATTGATCCAACAGTAACAATATGCCTGAGTCCTTACAGCAAAAGGCTCCTTGGATAGAAGCTCTTTTACCTCGCTCTTGGTGTACCAGCGAGGCTCTATCTCCTCCTGAAAGGATGTGCTCTCGGAGAAGGTTCCTCCGGCAACACCTACACAGCAGGCATTTCTCTCATTTGAAAAACCAATAGCGCTGTAGCATGGCCCCCACCACTGGTCAATCCTCAAAATATCAAGTCCGGTCTCTTCCCTGAGTTCTCTCCTCGCCGCCTGTTCCGGAGTCTCACCGGGATCTATAAGGCCTGCAGGGAAGTTGTAGACCCAGCTTCCGGTCGCCATTCTGAATTCTCTGTTTATAAGGATCTTCTCGCCTGTCTCATCATGCATGATGATAGCGACTGCATCCTCCTTGCCGTTCTGAAGGTCTTCAAAGCTCTTAAGATCAGGGTTTCTGCTTATCATCTCATAGACCTTCTCGTTGCCGTCCACCATCTTGTAATGTACATCATAGCGATTGATGAACTTACCCTGTTCTTTCTTTTCTATATATTCAAATTCCATTTTAAAACTCCGTTAACATGCACCGTATACAATCTGCTTGAGTCCTCTTATGAAGCTGTAGTCACAGCCTCCCTCAATCTGCTGCATGTATATAAATATAAGTTCCTCATTCGGGTCAACAAAGAAGTATGTTCCGCCACTGCCGTCCCAGCCAAACTCTCCGATACTGCCGTTGGAGACTGCCATGGCCGGATCAGTGAGGATCCTGAAGAAATTGCCGTAGTCATATCCGATACATGACTCAAAATCAAGCGTTGTGCGCTGCTGGGCACTCAGCTGAGGCGATGTCATGAATTCAAAGGTTCTCCTGCCGATGAGTTCCTTGCCGTGGTAAGATCCCTTGTTGAGAAGCATCTGTGCAAAATGGGCATAGTCTGCAGCGGTGGAATAAAGACCTGCTCCGCCTCTCTCAAACCATGGATCCCTTGAAGGGTTCTCCATCTGCATGCGCCTTCTGACATCGTCCTCGGCCCTGACTACTTTGCCGTTTTTATCTCTTCTGTAAAGAACTGCTGCCCTGAACTCTTTCCCCTCATCAATCTTGAATCCGGTGTCTTCCATGTTCAGGGGAGTGAAGATCTCTTTTTTAAAAAACTCAGACAAACTCTTGCCTGTGATAACTTCAATTACTCCGCCAAGGATATCGGCTGAGTATCCGTATCTGAAATACTCTCCCGGCTCAAAGGCAACACCTGCTTCTGCAAGCTTGTTGCAGATATCAACATTGCTCTTTAGTATCCCTGATTCTCTCTGGGTTCTGGCCTCCCTGACGATCTTGGCCATGAGTCTTTCTGCCTCGCCAAACTCTCCCGGCATTACAATACCTGAGGTCATGTTTAAAAGATCTTTTACAGTAATATGGTTTACTGCCCTTCTTATGCCTTCGGACGAAACCACATTTACATTCTCATAGGCAGGAAGAAAATCCGATACCTTTCTCATGAGGTCGAGTTCGCCGCGCTCATACAGTATCATCGCTGCAAGAGCTGTGACAGGCTTGGTCATGCTGAATATCTTGTAGATGCTGTCTTCTCTGTCCGGCTCGTAGTGATTTTCGTAAACTCTTTTTCCCTTGTGTTCAACAATTATCTTGGCACCCTGAAGTGCGCCTGCTTCTCTCTGTTTCTCTATAAGTGTGTCAAGCCTGTTCAGCTTTCTAATGTTCATAACACTTTTATCCCCGGTTAATATTACTTAGTACTTAACTGAAGGCAACAGATACTTTCTCTGGTAGAAGTCGACTGCCTTCTCGAATTCTTTGCCCTTGTCGGCCTTGAGGTGCTCGATATACTCATGGGCATCGTAAGCGTCCTCATCAACCTCAATAAGACCAACGGCGATGTTACTGCAGTGATCTGCAATACGCTCAAAGTCCGTGCTGATATCCGAGAGGTCAAAGCCCTGCTCGATAGTGCACTTGCCCTTTCTGAGTCTCCTGACATGTCTTCTCTTGACCTCCATGTTGATACCGTCAATGGTCTCCTCAAGTGGTTCGATCATCTTGGCAAGATCAACATCCTGAGCTTCGAAAGCTCTTATGGAGAGATCCATAATCTCTTTTACCGCATTGGAAAAGATCTCCATCTCGGACTTGGCCTTTGGAGTAAACTCTCTCTTACTCTCGCTCATGCCTCTGGCCTTCTGCATGATATTCAGCGCATGATCACTTATACGCTCATAGTCTGTGATGCAGTGCAAAAGAACTGACAGGGTATGGGAATCCTTGACCCCCAGATGATGGGCGTTGATCTGCATAAGGTAAGTTCCAAGCTGATCCTCGTAAGTATCAACCTTTCTCTCAAGGTAATCAACATCTGCAGCCTTCTCTTCATCAAAGTTCTCGATAAGTCCGATTGCCTCGTAAAGAGCGTTCTTACTCATATTGGCCATTGCGATCGCTGCAAGCCTTGCCTGCTCAAGAGCAAAGGGCGGGTTTGAAAGGAAGCGTGGATCCAGTGTGCGGATACCTTCCTGCTCCTCCTGCTCCTTCTTTTCCTTCTCGTCGATAGGAATAGTCTTCATTGCCATATTTACAAGCAGACCTGAGAAAGGCAGCATGAGCGGAGTAGCTACCAGGTTGACCAGTGTATGGATACCGGCGATTCCAACCATACCGATGTCGCTGTCCATAAATGCAAAGTTCACGATAGAGTGGATCAGATAGAACAGGATCATAAAGGTTGTTGCCTTGATCAGGTTAAAGTACAGATGCATAAGAGCTGTTCTCTTACCGTTCTTGTTGGCACCAAGAGATGAAAGGATTGCTGTGATACAGGTACCGACCTCGGCACCTACTACAACAGGTATTGCCATGCTGTACTTAACTTTGACAGAAAGAGACAACGCCTGCAACACACCGATGGTTCCGGCTGAAGACTGGATGACCATTGTAAAGATGATACCAACAAGGAATCCGATCACAGGATTGCTGAAGGTTGTCAGAACTGCCTTGAAGCTGTCCACATCCTTAAGAGGTGAAACCGCGTCAGACATGGTGCTCATTCCGAACATCAAAACTGAAAAACCAAGAAGGATAGTTCCTATGTTTTTCTTCTTATCATTCTTGGAAAACATGTAAAGACCAATACCTATAAGGGCCAGAAAAGGCGTAAAGGACTTGGGCTTTAACAGGTTGATGATAAAGTTATCACTGCTGATTGCGTTCAATGAAAGAAGCCACGCAGTAAAGGTTGTACCAAGATTGGCACCCAGAATAACATTTACTGCCTGCTTAAGGGTCATTATCCCTGAATTAACAAGACCTACTACCATAACGGTAGATGCAGATGAAGACTGAACCAGCGCTGTAACGCCGACACCAAAAAGATATGCTATTACCTTGTGCTCAGTCACTTTGGCAAGTACGCTTTCGAGCTTGCCTCCTGCGGCTTTTGTGAGTCCGCCACTCATTACATTCATTCCGTAAAGGAACATTGCAAGACCGCCTACCAGTCCTGCGATCAGACTAAATACTTCCAGTGAGTTCATTTTCTCCTACCAATTCTCATTCTATTTCCATTTTATTCACGTTTACAGCTATTATCTTACAAGATTAAGCTAAAAATTACCATAAAAATATCATTCTGATATACTTTCCGAACTGTGGACCACCAAGTGAAACTCTCTGACCGTCTTTGTACTCATCTCCGTATATGTTCTCCTCCACATTGACTTCTCCGATCTTTTTAAATCCCAGTTTCTCACAGATATGGATGGATACAGCGTTTTCAGCCTTGACCAGAGTCTGTACGCTGTCAAAACCAAGTACGTCTCTTCCGTAATCCATTATGGCTCTTAAGGCTTCCATACAGTATCCCTGCCTCTGAAATTCTTTTCCCACAAGAAAACCAAGCTCTGCCTCATCAAAACCGTTTCTGACAGAATATCCTGCCCGGCCTATCACCCTCATGTCTTCTTTTCTAACAAGAGTCCAGACTCCAAAGCCCATAAGGCCGTATACCTTTTTTATATAATCTTTCTGATATCTTTTTTCATCTTCCGGATCCTCAAAGAGTCCTTCCATAAATCTGGTCATCTCAGGATCACTGTATATCTTATAGAACTCATCCACATCCTCAACAGTGGTTTCCCGGATCATGAGCCTGTCAGTCTCAAGGACCTCCCAGGGCTCTCCGGCGTAGCGCTGATAGACCTTTACAAAGGAATCAATATCCAGCTCTTCTATGTCGGAAAAGATATATTTAAGTCCCGGAAAAGCTGTTCCCCTGTTGTTATCATGCAAAAATCCCACGCAGTAATAACCCTTGTCTGTCAGCTCTTTTGCCAGAAAAGGACCGTCCGTTATGACCAGCGTTTCCTTCGGATTTTCAGACATGGAAAGTGGCAGCGGATCCTTTCCATCTGCCACTATAGTTTTATATCCGTTATCTTCAATGTAGGCTGAAGTGTTTTTTACAGCCTTTAATACGCTCTCATCCCAGGGATCCTCATCCTCCGGGATAAATGCTACTGTCTTAAGCAATTTAGAGTATCTCCTTTTCGTAGGTGACAATATAGCCACTACACTTTGGCTGTTCATTCCATTTATTTACTATCCTGTCAGCTATCTTGCCTGCCGTCTTCAGATCGACATCAGTCAAAAGCACGATGACTCTGCTTCCGGTGTCATTGCCGTATACATCAACGTTCCTTAAGTTCTCCTTGAGCAGATCCAGGAAGTGCTCCATTATCTCGGGAGTTACCTGTTCATCGCCTTCTTCAGAGATAGTAAAGTGCACCAGAGATGAATTTACAACATCGTTGTCGCCCAATCTGACAAGAAGCCTGTAGATGTCCTGCATTCTCTCGCGCTCAACTCTGTACGGCTTGTCGGACTTACCTCTCTCTCCGAGAATGGCCTTGAGTTCCAAAATTCCCGATATGTTTGCATCATCGGAATCAACCATGGCCACAATCTCTTCGTAGAGTCTGCAGTCGTGCTTACCGGCATTTTTCACTGAATACAATGCTCTGTCGGCTTTTCTGAAGAGCGCATCAAACTCTGCCTCCTCGCCTGCAAGAACAGTTACCGCGCCGACCGATACTCCGAGAGGAATGTTCATATCCTCGCCCATGTGCCTCTTGGCACTCTTAACTATCTGCTCGTTGAGGAACTTTGTCTTTTCCTTGATCATATCATGCGTAGCATCGACATAAAACGCCAGGAACTCATCTCCGCCTATTCTGCAGAGTACATCCCTGCCGTCAGCACTCTGTTTTAGCAGCTCAGCCAGATCGATGAGCATACGGTCACCCATATCGTGACCATAGATATCGTTGACAGGCTTGAAGCTGTCGAGGTCAAGAATGGCCAGTATTCCGGAATGCTTCCCCAGGACGTCATTCATGGCCGCAGATGAACCTCTTTTGTTCAAAAGACCTGTCAGAGGATCCTTGGTCGCCTCCTGCTCGAGACGCTGGATATTGTTCATATCCTGTATCAGCGATGCAATAGCCCAGCCAATGTATGTCACCAGCAAAAATCCTACCATAAACAGGTAGATTTTGAAATAGCTTCGCTCATAGAGCTGTGACTCCTTGTTTACCTTAAATACCTCTTCTCTGATGACATGTTTTCCCGCAGTATCAAGAACCTGCACATGAAGCTTATATTCTCCGAAAGGCAGGTTTGTATAGATCAAAGACTGCATGTCTCTTTGATAACATGTAATACCTTCGTCTTCTGTTCCCTCAAGGAAGATGTGAAGGAGCGGATTGGAAAGCGCATAGTTCATTACTGCCACGTCAAAGACAATACGTCCCGAAATGGCCGGAATAGTATAAACTCCGTTTACCGGTTCGATCACATCATCCCCGGCCAGGATTTCTGAAACCCTGATCTCATATGATGTGTTAAAAGAGTCATAATCTGATATCGAAACTTTTCTTACACCGTCAGTACAAGGCAGATACAGGTTATCACCTTTGAGTGAGTAGAACCCGTTTGCAGTAACTGAGGTGTTAAGGCCTCTTGTCCTGTTGAGGAGCATGTAATTGTTTGCATTGTCTGCCAGAAGGTCTTTTTCATCCAGCACGAAAATACCGGCACTTGAAAGAACCCATGCCTTATTATTCTCTGCAATGAAAACATCGTAGTTATTACTGTACGGGAATGAACTCAGAGCCTTTATCTGTGTTCCGTTATCATAGTAAATTGCATTACTTGTCACATAGAGGAATCCACCCCTGCACGGTGTTATCTTCATGACAACCTGGGATTTAAGCCCGTCTTCGGGACCTATGGTGTCTACTACTTTGTAATCCCTTATGACAAAGATTCCTCCGCCATCCGATCCGGCATATATAGTTCCGTCTGCGTCCTCGACAATACACAATACAGATGCAGTTATACCGTCGTCTTCACCGAGCTTTTTGAAAATACGTTCATCCCTGATAAAGTTCAGACACGTGGTCGAGAGAGCAACAATTGTTCCGTCTGAAAGCTCGTAGGTAGCTCTGTACTTCTCGCCTTCGGTACCATCGTACTTGCGGTTATAATTTATTATGGTCTTATCGGGATGCATCACAATAAGTCCCGCAGGGCCATAGGTACTAAACCAGATATTGTCATTTCTGTCACTCATGACGTCTCTGATCCTGACATCCCTAAGGACCTCCGGATGAGGGATAGGCACAGAATAGAAGGTCTTAAGATCGATCGTCTTAAGTCCCGTGCCGGTTCCTGCATAGAGCATTCCATCCTTGACCATAACGCTGTTAACTACTTCATTCTGGAGATTTGCTTTTGCATAGATATCCTCAAAAGGATTCCAGGAGAACTTCTTGATACCCTGCTTATTGGAAGCAAACCAGACGTTATCCTGATAATCCACAAAAATATCAACTATTGAGGTGTTGAAATCCGATGTGGAAAGGTCAGTAACCACACCGGTGTCCGATATGAATCCCAGACCATTCTCGCAGGCCACAAAGTACCCCTTAAAGGTCTTGGAATAAAGAATGTCATTAAAATAAGTAAGCTTACCTGAAAGGTGTTTGGACATGATATCAGTCATGCCTTCTTTGATATACAGCCTGCCGGTCACATTATTGCTTGTTCCGATTATGTAATTGCCTTCCTCTTCCTTGGTTATATCAGTAAAGTTTCCCGCAAGTACATAAATGATCTTCTTGTCTTTGAAGATCATAAGACTTCCATCACTTCTTACACCGGCTACAGTATCTCCACTCGAACTCAATTTGCTCACACCATAAAAGCTCTTTGCTTCGAATACTTCTATAGAGCCATCTTTTTCTATCTTACAGAGCTGCTTGATAGTAGCAACGTAAATATTTCCTTCCGAATCTTCGCAGATAGCTCTTATAGCATCGGAAGCAAGACCTCTTTCCGTATCATAGAAATCAACCGCTCCCGTCTCCACGTCATAGCAGGCAACTCCGGTATCATTTGTGCCGATCCACAGTCTGCCCTTTGAGTCCACAAACAGCACCATAACGTTTTTGATCCGCTCATCTATGGAAAAAGGTCTGAACCTGAATCCGTCGTATCTGTACAAACCGGAAAATGATCCAACCCACATATAACCGTCTTTAGTCTGCGCAATGGCATTTATCTCAACCGACTCAAGTCCACTGTCCGTATCATAGATACTTCCTGCGTATTCCGAGCCAAAATCAGCAGCATAGGTCTGTGCCGGGAAAAGAAGCAGTGACGATACAAGCGATATCGCCAGGAGAGTCGTGATATTTTTGACCGCCAACCTATGGCGCTTACTTATCAAAGATACCAGTTGAATAAGAGCAAAAGCGACAACAAAGCTGACAACCTTATCGGGAATGTCAACAAATGCTTCTCCCAGGAATGTAGTGATGACCTGAACATGGATATCATTAGAGATCATGTCCATGAAAGTGTCTCCCCACTCATTGCCTGTCATCCCGTCATACATAACTATATTCAAAGGTGTGGAAATTATGGCGGAGATCAGCCCCGTCATGACCATGGAAGATACAGCTCTGAAAGCACTCGCTCTTTTCTTGGGATAGAAAAATCCCACAGAAAGACCAATGGCAATAGAAACTACCATATATGGAAGAGACTCGGGAGCCAGAGCAGATATGATCACATTAAGAAGAAGTCCGCAAAGCGCACCGGCAATAGGCCCCAGCGTCACTGCAGCAGCAATAGTCCCAATAGAATCAAGCCAGAAGGGAAGGGAAAGTGAGGTAGCTATATTCCTTCCTGCCAGATTTAAAAGGACGCATATGATGATTACGTGTATGCTAGCCAGTAACTTACGCTTATCCATGTTACCCTCATAAAAGATGGCACACAAACCAAACACCGCCAATTCAGCAATGCGTATTCATAATAATTTTATCACTATATCGATTCTTTTCCCAACGGTTAATTGTGAAATTAATATTAAAAAAACGTCAAAGAATCGGGTATTCACTAGATTCTTTGACGTTTACAATTTGTTTACAATTAATTAAAAGAATGGTTACTTCAAATCATCTTTTAGACATATTAGCTTGTTAATATAATATTGTCAGATGAGTTAAGACAATACCAAACAAAAACTTTTTCATAATATGCCAGGTAAGGAAGCTTACCTGGCATCCTCCCTTTTATAGGGCTTTTTTTATTTATAGGATTACTTCTGTGTTCCCTGAAGGAATTTCTCAAGATCTGCTACAGCAGACTCCTCGTCACTTCCCTCTGCAATAACCGTAACTTCTTCTCCGGAAGCAAGGTTAAGTGTCATCATTCCCATGATGCTCTTGGCGTTCACCTTTTTGGACTGAGCCTCAATGTGAACTGTGCTATCATACTTGCTTGCAAGCTGTACAAGCTCTGCAACAGGTCTTGCTTCAAGTCCTCTTGGAAGCCTAATTTCGATAGATTTTGTGATCATAATATCCTCCTTAAGATCTCAACTTGTCCGCCAGCTCCGAAA
>ODAI011184254.1_pt1 | contig 11947 bp, 6 predicted proteins | sample 1539321 | NCBI WGS metagenome assembly ODAI01 (sample SAMN02144231, study PRJEB22623) | gut metagenome | biome: sheep rumen | host: Ovis aries | place: New Zealand
CAGAAATCGCGGAAGCGGCGCACCATCTCCGGGGCGACGCACTCCGGGTTTTGAAGCGGTCCGTCGTTCTGCGCCCATGCGCGGAACTGCCCGCCGCCGCCGTATTGCGCCGTGAGCGGCTGGAAATCGGGCCAGAGGGGGAAGACGCGCAGGACCGACAGACCGTTCGCGGCAAGAGCGTCGAAATCGGCCGCGACGCGGGCGGCGTCCCATCGCCGCCACATCATCATTCCGGCGTGCGACGCCCAGTAGTTGCATCCGACTGCAAAGGCGGGGTCGCCGTCCCGGAACGCGAAAGGGAGCTTCGACATGGTCTCGTTCATGGCCTCCATCCTACCAGAACGCCTTGGCGGGAGCAAGCCCGGGCGCGGAATCACGGAGGCCGGAGGCGCCTGACGCAAGGGCGAATTTGGGCTTGACATGATTGTTCATATTGTATATGATCCGGGCCAACGAACGGCGGAAATCGATATGACCACACCCAAGACCATTCCCTTTTCCGTTTCGCGGAACGACGCGCGGACGCTGCTCGCACAGGTGGCGGACGGCTTCCGGGACGCGATCGTGTCCGGATACTACGTCCCCGGCGACATCCTTCCGTCGTCCCGGGAACTATCGAAACGACTCGGCGTGAGCATGATCGTCGCCGCACCGGCCCTCAAGCGCCTCGCCGACGAGGGCTTCGTCGTCTCCCGCCCGCGTCTGGGCACCGTCGTGCGCGACCGCGACGCGAAGCGGTGGCGCGGGCACGTGGTGACGGTTCACCCCCAGGGCGACGTCGGATACTTTTCGACGATGTTCGCGGAAGAGATGCGCTTCGCCCTCAACCGCGCGGGCTACCTTCTCACCCGTACGACCGTCGCGCGCGCCGCGGCCGCAGGCTCGTTCGACTTCTCCCTGCTCGACGCGGCGCTCGCCCGATCCGTGGATCTGGCGGTCGTGTTCGACGATGTCCCGGCCGTGTTCCGCCATCTCTCCGCGAGGGGGATTCCGTACGTCGTAGTCGCACACCGCACCGGAGCGCCCTCCGGGGCGACCGGATTCACGCGGTTCGACTACGAGGCCGCAGCGCCGGACTTCGCCACCGCGTGCCGCGCCGCCGGCGTCCGATCCGCCATCGTCCTGCGCTGGCACCGCCTGATGTGCGACGCCGCACCCGCGCTCCGCGCCGCCGGCATCGCCGTGAAGACGGTTTCGGTGGCTCCCGACCCCGCCCGCGAGAAGTTCGCCGGAGTCGAGGAGGCCGGCTACCGCGGCTTCCGGCGGCTGGCCGGGTCGGGGAGGCTCTCCCCGGACGTCGCCTTGTTCGTCTCCGACGACTATCTCGCTCGCGGCGCCCTTCTGGCGATGGCGGAGAGCGGGCTGCGGCCGCCGGAGGACTTCCGGCTCGCCATCTGGTCGAACGCCGGCATCGCCCCCTATTTTCCCCGCGAGATTTCCCGCATGGAGGCCGCCCCCGCCGCCGCCGGCGCGGAGACCGCCGCCGCCACACTCGCCTTCCTCGAATCAGGCCGCTATCCCGAAGGAACCGTCATCCGCCCGCGCTGGATCGTAGGCGAGACGATGGCGGCCACGCCCCTTCCGTCCCATCCATCCACACCCACAGGAGACAAGCCATGAAACAGATGCACCGCATCCTCGCGGCCGCCCTCGCTTCGGCGGCGCTCTCGACCGCACTGCCCGCAGCGGCGGCCGATTATTCCCAATGGATCTATTCCGACAACGGGAGCGCCAATCGCACCCCCGCCTCGGGCGTCAGCGCGACGTGGTCCGATCTTTTCCACTGGGAGTGGTTCGCCGCCACCGTCCAGCGGGAGATCAACCACTTCCCAGGAACCGTCCTCATCATCCAGTAGCTCGTACGTGCCATCCCGCAAACAGAACGGAGAACTCACCATGAAAACACCCGTCATTCTTCCGGCCTTCTCGCTCTCCCTCGCCGCCATCGCGGCACCGACCGTCTCGAACGTCACGATGACGCAGGCCATTCACCAGACCGTCCGCGTGGACTACACGCTCGACGAGGCGGCCGTGGTCACGCTCGACGTCCTTACCAACGCGACGGGCAGCGCCTGGGCAAGCATCGGCCCGGAGAACGTCGCCGTCTTGTGGGGCGACGTGAACGTCCTCGTGCAGCCCGGCTCGCACACGATCTTCTGGGCGCCGGAGAAGTCCTGGATCGAGGCGCACCCGAAGAGCTACGACGTGCGGGCGCAGGTGAAGGCATGGACCGTGACCGCGCCGCCGGACTACATGGTGGTCGACCTGCGCCCCTCCGCCGAACTCGCCGGCGCGCCGCGCATCCGCTACTTCGAAACCGCCGGGCAGGTCCCGGACGGCGTGACCGACCGCAAGTACAAGACCGACTACGTCCTGATGCGCAAGATTCCCGCCAAGGGCATGACCTACCGCATGGGCTCGCCGAGCGGCGAGGTCGGAAAGAGCAGGAGCGAGAACACCGACTGGGACGGCGTCGAGACGCTGCGCCACGTCACGCTCACGAACGACTTCTACATCGGGGTATACGAACTCACGCGCAAGCAGGCCATCACCTACACCGGCTACGGCAATCCCAGCGCCGTCTCCGGCTACGAGGCGTATCCAGTCGGCGGCGACAACGCCAACGGCGGAATCTCCTGCGGAAGGCTGCGCGGCACGACATACCTCTGGCCGGGGGACGGTCGCAACGTGGGAGGGGCGCTTTCCGAGCTCCGCAACCGGACGGGCGTCGACTTCGACCTCCCGACCGAGGCGCAGTGGGAGTTCGCCTGCCGGGCGGGGACTTCCTCGGCGCTCTACACCGGCGAGGAGCTGGCCGGCGAGACCACCAGCGCGAACCTCGACGCCATCGCCTGGTACAAAGGCAACTCCGGGAACCATTCGCACGAGGTCGGCCTTCTCCAGCCGAACGGCTTCGGCCTCTACGACATGCTCGGCAACGTCGGCGAGTTCTGCGTGGACCGGATCAAGCACAATGCCCTCGTTTCGGGCGCCGTGACCGAACCGGTCGGAATTGACAGCGGGGACAACCATGCCATCCGCGGCGGAAGCTACCCGAAGGCGGCCAACCATTCCCGCGCGGCGCACCGGCAGGACTACGTTTCGCTTTCGAGCGAATTTGGCGAGTGCGGCTTCCGCCTCTGGGCGCCGGCCATCGCGAAATAGGGATGAGCACGGCGCTACCATACCTCCTGTTCATGCTTGCGACGGCTGTCGCGACGGCAAGCGAACAACGGCAAGAACGCGCCGTTCTCCTCCGGAACCCCGGCTTCGAGGAGCGCGGGATGGGGGAATCGGCCGTCGGATGGCAGATTGCGTCACCCTACGCGGTGCGCGAAGGCGCCGGTCGCAACGGCGGCGCGGCGCTTGTGTACGAGGCCGAGACGCCGCCGCCCTACTTCGTGCCGAACCAGGGCTTCTCCGTGAAGCCGGGACGAAGCTACAAGGCGTCGGCATGGTGCAAGGCGGAGAATCTCCGCGGCGCCCAAGCGAAGATCTGCCTCGAATGGTACGACGCCAAGGGAGGCTACATTGATGGCTCCTACCTCGTCGATGGAATGCGCGGCCCCTCGGAGTACTGGCGCAAGGTCGAGGTCGTCGCGTCGCGACTCCCGAAGGAGGCGGTGTTCCTGCGCGTCGCCGCCTACGTCGAAAAGGGCGCCATAGGCCGCGTGTTCTTCGACGACGTGGAAGTCGTGGAGATTCCGACGCATGCCGTGGAGGGTCTGTATTCCGACGCCTACCGCAACCGCGCCGCCAGCGGGCCGGTGACGTTCTTCGCCGACCTCAATCTCGACGCGGCCGACCTCCGCCCGGAGGACGTCCGCGCCGAATTCTCGCTGCCGTTCGCGGACGGTCGCCGCACGGTGCCCGCCGACATCCTGGAGAACGACTGGACGAGCGTGACGGTCGATGCCGCCGCGCTGGAGAGCGGCCTTGCTGTTGTACGCCTGCTGTCGCGAGACATCGGCGGAGAACCGCAAATGGACGAAAGCAAGAGCCTCGTATTCACGAAGCTCGACGCCGAGCCAACGAAGGGCGTGTGGATCGACCGGAACGGGCGGACGATCATCGACGGCAAGCCCTTCTTCCCGCTGGGGATGTACTGGGGCGGAATCAGCAGGGAGGACCTCGACCTTTACGCGAAAGGGCCGTTCAACTGTCTCATGCCCTACGACCCTCTCCTCACACGGGAGCAGCTCGACCTCTGCGCCGAGCGCGGCCTCCGCGCGAACTGCAACCTCAAGGACTGGTATTCCTTCACGAGATGGGCGAAGGAGGGCAACAAGACGCGCGCCGAGGCGGATGCACAAGCGGAGAAGTTCATTCTGGAACTCAGGGACCATCCGGCGCTTCTTGCCTGGTATCACAACGACGAGATCGGTCTGCAGCACATCGACGAGATGACAGCGCGCTACCAACAGATACAGGCGCTCGACCCGAACCACCCGGCCTGGTCGATGCTCTACCAGTTCACCCAGACGCGCGATTTCCTGCCGTCGTTCGACATCACCGGAACCGACCCGTACCCGAACGGCGTGACGGAAGCCATCCGGTGGAGCGGGCCGTCGCGCATGACTTCGCGGCAGCGCCGAGACACCTTTGGCAGGCGTCCGGTCTGGCAGGCCGTCGAATGCTGTTGCGGCGCCAACTCCGGGCGCATGGGCTGGGAGCCCCGCGACGACGGAACCCGCCGTCCCGGCGTCGACGAAATGCGGTCCTTCGCATGGCAGGCCCTTGCGGCCGGCGCGAACGGACTCTTCTTCTACTCGCTTTTCGACCTGAAGGACGAATGCAGGCGCGTCGGGGCATCCTTCGACGTGGCGTTCGCCGACGTTTGCAAGGTGGCGGAGGAGATCAAGCGCTTCGAAGACGTCCTGCTTGCGACGGAGAGCGTCCCCGTCGAGACCGATTCGCCGTGGATCGGCGTCCGCACCTGGAAACGCAATGGCGACGTGTATGTTGCCATCGTCAACAAGCGCCACGAACGAACAGCGGGGCGAGTTTCGGTCGAGGCACCCGCCGGGGCGGTCGAAGCGCTGATCGGCAAAACGCCCGGGCGTGCGCCCGACGGCGCGTTCGAGGTCGATCTGCCGCCGTGCGGGGTGACATTCGCGCGGCTGGGGCCGGCCCCGGGGGGCGGCGCAGACATAACGGACGTGGAGATTTCCGACGGCGACGTCTCCGCCACGATCTCGACGATGGGCGCCGAGCTTCGCTCCCTGCGCGCGGGCGGCTTCGAATACCTGTGGCAGAAGGAGGCCGGACGTCCGTCAGGCATCGCACCGGTCCTCTTTCCGATTTGCGGAAGTCTCTTCCAGGGGCGCTACACCTTCCAGGGAAGAGAATACGCCATGCCGAACCATGGTTTCGCCCGAAAGAAGATCTTCCGAGCCGAACGCTCGGCCGACGGCGCCGCCGCCAGGTTCACGCTGAAGAGCGATGACGCCACTCGTGCGATGTATCCGTTCGAATTCTCCCTCTCCATTGCGTTCCGGCTGGAGGGCAGGACGCTCCATGTCGAGGCCACGGTGCGCAACAACGGCCTCACGGACATGCCGTTCGCCTACGGCGCCCATCCGGGGTTCAACGTGCCGCTGGGAGGAAATGGACAATTTGAGGACTGGTTCCTCGAATTCGAGCCGGGAAGCCATCCGCAAGCCTTCGAATTCGGGGAAGGGGGTCTGCTCAACGGGCGCAAGCACGATGTCCCGCTCGAATCCGGCCGTCGCCTGCCGCTTCGCCATGAACGGTTCAACACCACGGGTCTCTTCCTCGCCGACGCCGGAAACCGGGTCTCGTTGCGTTCCCCGACTTCGCCACGGTCCGTCACCATGACCTTTCCCGACATGACGAATGTCGGATTCTGGCACGAGCCCGGCGAAAACGCCCGGTTCCTCTGCGTGGAACCTTGGAGCGGGCTGCCCTCCACTGTCGGCGTGCCCGACGATCTCGCCGTCCGCCCGAACATGACGCGCCTCGCCCCCGGTGCCGAAACGACGCTGTGCCACTCGATTTCGTTCGACTGAAGGAACCAACATGCACTGGATCGACTGGATGCTCTTCGCCATACCCGTGGCCGTCGTGGTTGCCGCCGCTGCCAGGGCGCAGCGCTACGTCCACGGCGTCGCCGATTTCCTCTCCGCAGGACGCATCGCGCGGCGCTACCTGCTCTGCGTCGCGGACGGAGAGGCCGGGATGGGGCTCATCACCCTTGTGGGAACTTTCGAGGCCTACTACAACAGCGGCTTCGCCTACGGCTTCTGGGGGTCCGTCCTCGCCCCGCTCGGCATGGTTCTGGGGCTCGTCGGCTTCTGCAACTACCGTTTCCGCGAGACGCGCGCCATGACGCTCGGTCAGTTCTTTGAGATGCGCTACAGCCGTTCCTTCCGCACCACGGCCTCGCTCGTCCAGGCGACATACGGCGTTCTCAACTACGCGATCTTCCCCGCGGTGAGCGCGCGCTTCCTGATGTACTTCATGCGGCTGCCCGTGTCGTTCCCCCTCTTCGGGCTCCGGATTCCCACCTTCGCGGCACTGATGCTCGCAGGGCTTTCGCTGGCATGCTTCATCGCCTGCGCCGGCGGGCAGATCACGATCATGGCGACGGATTGCATCCAGGGGATCCTCAGCTATCCGATCTATCTGGCGATCGTGGTCTGGCTGCTGTGGAGGTTCTCGTGGTCGACCGAACTGCTGCCGGCCCTTTCCGCCCGTCCCGAGGGGGCGAGTTTCCTCAACCCCTTCGACACGGCGGGGCTGCGCGACTTCAACCTCTTCTACGTCCTCTCCGGCGTTCTGGGGATGTTCCTCCGGCGCCTCTCCTGGGGCAGCCGGAGCTATGACAGCGCCGCCCGCGACGCGCACGAGGCGAAGATGGGCTCCGTCCTAGGAAATTGGCGCGTCGGCTTCAGCGGGATGATGTTCGTCCTCATCGCCGTCTCCGCCTACGCATTCCACAACCATCCGAAGTTCTCGGAAGCGTCCCACGAGGTCCGCAGGAACCTCGCCGCCAGGGCTTATGCGGACGTGGCGCTCGCCGCGCCGCTCGGCACGATTCCAGACGGCGAAGCGGACGCCGTCGCGGGGGCGTTCGCGGCCGCCGAGCCGCGCACGGCCTTCACGACGCGCGAGGAATACCTCGCGCTGGGAACCCGCGAGGCGCAGGAGGCCCGCTTCAAGGCCGAGACGGCCGACCCGTTCCTGCGGGCCGCATCCGGGGCACTCGGGGGAGAGAGGAGCGAGGCGGAAATCAGGGACATGCCTGCCGCGGAGAAGGCCGGCTGGAAGGCCGGGCGCGCCCGCAACCAGACCTTCGCCACCATCTACAGGCAACAGCGCGTGCCCTCCACGCTCCGCGCCATCCTTCCCGTCGGGCTTGTGGGCCTCTTCTGCGCCCTCGCGCTCTTTCTGATGCTCACCACAGACACCACCTACCTGCACGGCTGGGCGAGCGTCATCGTCCAGGACTGCATTCTGCCGCTGAAGAGACGCCCGTGGACGCCCCGGCAGCAGATCAACCGGCTTCGTCTGGCGATTTGCTGCGTGGCGCTCTCCGCCTTCCTCTTCAGCTATTTCTTCGGGCAGGTTGATTTCGTCTTCATGTTCTTCTCCATCACGGGGGCGCTCTGGATGGCGTCCGGTCCGGTGATCACGCTCGGGCTCTATTGGAAGCGAGGCACGACGGCCGCCGCGTTCGTCTCAATGATCCTTGGTGCCGCCTCCGCCGTCTCCGCGATCGTTGCGCAGAAACTCTGGGTGCCGTCGCTCTACCCATGGATCGTCTCGCACGGCTGGGGGCCGGCGGTCGATTCGCTTCTGCGCGCGCTGTCCGCGCCGCTGGAGCCCTGGGTGCACTGGGAACTGACGGCCGACAAGTTCCCGATCAACTCCGTCGAGGTCGGCGTCCTCAACCAGCTTTTTACGCTGCTGCTCTACGTTGTCGTTTCGCTTGCGACCTGCCGCCGGCCCTTCGACATGGAGCGGATGCTGCATCGGGGCAGATACGCCGTGGAAGGCATCGGAAGGGGGACGGCGAGAGCGGACGGCGGTAGGCGGGAGGGGCTGCTTGCCCGTCTTGTGGGGATCGACGCCAACTACACGCGGGGAGACCGGGCGCTCGCGTGGTCGGTGTTCGCCTACTCCTTCGGCTGGTGCTTCTGCCTCTGCTTCGTCGCCAACGTGCTGTGGCACGTGCTGGGTGCGAGGGGAATCCTGCCGGAGCAGCCCGACTCCTGGTGGGGCGTGTATTTCTTCCTCGTCAACTTCTGCGTCGCGTGCCTGATCGGCGTCGTCTCGACATTCTGGTTCGGCATCTGCGGGACGCGCGATCTCCTCCGTCTCTTCCGCGATCTCGAAGCGCGGGAGCACGCCGGCGGCGGCCCCGACGCGCTCGACGACGGTCGCGTGGAGGGGCCCGTGTCCCTCTCCGACGCTGCCGAAACCGCCCGCGTCGACGGCGAACGGGAAACGGCAAAATGAAGCTTGATTTCCGCATCGACTGGGGCTACCAGTATCTCTACTCTCGCCGTCACTACCATCCCGAATTCCTCTGGGACGGCCATCTGGAGTGCGCGGGCGGAGACATCGAGAGGACCTTCCTGCTGGACTACCCGGTGCTGTGGTACGGTCCGGGACACAGCGCGAGGGAGACGGCGCTCCCGGCGCCGCGCTGGGAAAGCCGCACACGGCGCGGGCTCGCCGGCATCCGGGTCGAGGCGGAGGTCTCGGAGGAGGCCGTGTTCACGCTCGTCACGCGCTCCGGCTCGTTCGCGTTCGCGGCGCGGGACATCCTCGCCAAGGGGCGTATCGAGTTTCCCGTCGGCCCGAAGTATCTCGGCTGCCACGTCGTCGTGACGCGCACCGGACACTACTGGTTCCGGCCGCCCGCGAGGCCGGGAGAGATCGTCGTCGAGGCCGATGCCCTGACGGCATCCGCGCCCGTCCGCGAATGGGCGCGGACGCGGGCCGCCTGGATCGCTCCGGGCGAAGCGGCGGAGTTCGAGGCGGACCTTCCCGAACCGCGCGGGGACGTGTGCGAGACGGTCCTCCACGTCGTCGCCATGGCCGCACCCGCATACACCCCGGGCGCGGAGCGCCAGGTCCATGACGACTTCCCGATCGTCGTCTTCTGCGACGGGCGGACCGTCGCGAAGACGGTCCGCCATTTCCGCGAGCACGACGGCGTCATGCAGATGCTCGAGGACGTCTGGCTGCGGTTCCCGGCCGTCTCGGGGCGGTGCCGGTTCGCCGTGAAGAACGGCCACGCCCGGTTCTTCCTGCTGGTCGCGCGACTGACCCTACGGCAGTCCGGACGGCGTCATCTGGAACTGTCGCTGCCGCCCTGGGCGCTCGTCGGCGAACCGCTCGTCGGAAAAGTGTTCGCCGCCCGTGCCGGAAAAACGACCGTCCGCTGGGAGGGAAAGATCCGCAAACTCGACTTGCGCCCCGGCTGGAACGAATTTGGGTTTTCCCTCGACGCGCCCGGAATCGACGTCTCTGTCTCGACCGACTCAACGACCGGCGTCGTTCCGGCGGTTTACGCGCTCGGCGACGAGACGCCGGAGGTCATGGTCGGCTTCGACATGACCACCGTGCCGCATGACGACAGCGGAGCCATGGACTGGCTGCTCGACTACGTCGCACGGACGCGACTCGGCAACCTCGTCGTCTTCCGCAACTTCCGCCGCGCGCCGCGGGACGCGCACCGCGAAATGGACGTCCCTGACGAACTGCTGGAGCGCTGGGGGCGGTTCTGCCGTGAACATCGGATCCATGTCGAGGCCGCAAATGGCTACCGGAGCGGCGCCCTTCTGCGCGGCGCCGGCGAGTGGATGCACGGCGCCGGCCCCCACGAATGGTCCGGTCCGGTCTATGCCGCCGACCCAGCGCCGGACAAATGCGCGGAGGACATGAAGGCGGCCTGCGAGCGTTTTCTCCGGCACCTCGGAACGGGCATCGAACGCGTCCGGGCGACCTGCCCGCGCGTGGCGGTCGGAGACGCCTCCGGCGGCCAGCGCTACGCCTACCTTGCGGGAGCGGATTTCATCCGCACGGAAATCCTGGTGGCACACACCCAGCACCTGTGCGCCCAGGCGCGCCCGGCCGCCGAGACGCTGGGGAGCGGAGCATGGGGCGTCCACATCGCCATCCAGCACGCCTTCCAGCCCTATTTCGAGAACCACCTCGGCCTCTATTACCTCGCGCTCCTGCAGCCGTGGATGATGGGCGCGTCGATGATCTACGAGGAGGACAGTCTCTTCCTGCTCTTCAAGGAGGAACGCCAGGCGTGGGACGACCGGCTGACCAAGGGGAAGCGCGACATGACGCGCGCCTTCCTGCGCTTCGCCAAGACGCATCCGCGCAAAGGCGAGCCCACGCGCCGGATCGCCTTCGTCGAGGGGCGCTACGCCGCGCCGTTCAACGGCTTCATCTGCGGCGCCGAACAGGGCCCCGACTACGCCGTTTGGGGGGCGTTCGGCAGGAACGACCCGCTCTGGGGCCACCGGCAGCCCGAAAAGTGCCGCCAGCTTCTGGACGTCCTTATGCCCGGCGCGAGCACCCAGCCTCTGCGCCAGGACTTCGCCAAGCGCCGCTTCTTCTTCTCCGGTACCCCCTACGGCGACTTCGACGAAGTGCCGGTCGAGGCGTCCACGGACTACCTCCGGCGCTATTCGCTCCTGTTGCACCTCGGCTGGAACACCATGATCCGGGAGGACTACGACAAGCTCTCGGCGTTCGTCGAAAACGGCGGGACGCTCCTCGTCGGACTTCCGCAGTTCAGCCGTCACGTCCGGCGCGACTTCCTGGCGGACATGGAGAACCTCGACCTGTGGAACGGGGGAGACCTCTCGGACCTCTGCGGCATCCGGGTGAAGGGGCCCGGTCAGCGTTACTCCGGTCGGTGGAATGCCGCAGAACTCGAGGGCTTCGTTGCTCCCGAACTTTCCGGTATTCCATCGAAATCGCCCGATGAAGACGGACCCTGCCGTCTGGCGGCGCTGGAACTCGCCGGCGCCGAACCGGTGGTCCGGGACGCCGCGACGGGCGAAACGCTCGTCTGCCGATTCCGCAAGGGCAAGGGTACCGTCTACACGGTGACCGCCTACGCCTACCCGGGGCACGAGGCGCTGCGCGAAGCCATGGCCGCGCTCGTCGCGCGGCTCGCGTCGCGGCACCTGCCGGATTCGCGCGTGGAGGATCCGTCGCGTGAAGTGTTCTGGAACGAGTGGATCGAGGACGGCGGCGTCCGCCGGCTGATGCTTCTCAACACCGATTGGACGAGCGCCGGAAACCGCAAGACCGTTCGCATCGACGCCGGGGGCGTCGTGTTCGAGACCGCCGTGGTCGAGCGAGAGGCGAAGATCCTGACGATTCTTCCGGGCTTGGTGCTGGAACCGGACTCGAGCGACCTGCACCTTGAGGTCGCGGCGGACGGCAGCATCCGCTGCCACGGCACGGGCAGGCACCGGGTCATTGTCCACCGGCCCGGCGGCGCGGACTCGTCGCTGCCTTTCGACGCCGAGGCTTTCGCGTCCTCCGTAGGGATCCTCGCGCCTCCTCCTCCGTAGAGGGAGGGCTCTGCCGTTTCCCGCGTTCTTCATGGAGTCGGCCGTTGCTTGGCGTGTTTTCAGGGGCGTAGGCAGCCGAGCGGGCAGACAACGATGCCGTACGGCCGGCGGTAGGCATAGTCCCCCACGGCCGTCAGAACCATCTTGAACGCCGGAGCCTTCATGCGCCCGGTGTCGCACGCGCTCCGGATCGCGGGGAACGCCATCCACGCGCGAGACGTCGGACTCCGTGACGGAAACGTAGTATTCGTGCGCGGATTTGAGCGCCCTTCGTCTCGATTCCGTCAACGCCGCCACCGGCCAGCCGCCCCGGCATGCCAGAAACGCCATGTCCTCGAGCCGGATCGGATGGGCCTTCGGCCCGTCGTTCCTCAGAG
>ODAI011222983.1_pt1 | contig 11947 bp, 14 predicted proteins | sample 1539321 | NCBI WGS metagenome assembly ODAI01 (sample SAMN02144231, study PRJEB22623) | gut metagenome | biome: sheep rumen | host: Ovis aries | place: New Zealand
ATCGAGGGCGGCGCCGACTTCGTCAAGACCTCCACCGGCAAGATTGCCGCCGGCGCCACGCCCGAGGCCGCCGAGGCGATGCTGCAGGCCGTCGCCGACTTCCGCCGCGCCACTGGACGCACCATTGGCTTCAAGGCCGCCGGCGGCATTCGCACCCCCGACCAGGCCCTGCAGTACGCCACCCTCGCCGTCCGCCACATGGGCGACGAATACCTCCATCCCAGCCACTTCCGCATCGGTGCCAGCAGCCTCACCGAGGCCCTGCTGGCACGGCTGTAAAAAAAAAATGAAAAAAATTTTCACCCTCGTGTTACTTTTCGACCCGAGGGTGGGTATTATATGTATGTAAGGCCCAGACTATGCACCCGGACTACGAAGAACTGAACGACGAATACCCTCACCTCTACCGCCGCCATCGCGAAATGGTGTGGAGAATGTGTGCACGCTATGCGGGGCACGACCTGGACTTGGCGCGCGACCTGGCGCAGGATGTCTACATCGCCCTCTGGCTCGACTACGAGGCCCTGCGCGCCAGAGGCAACCTCAAGGTGGAACGCGCCTGGGTGTGGTGGCACACGCGCACCATCCTCTCCCACCACAGCCGCCGGCGCCGGCTCACACCCCTGCCTTTGGGCTACGACAACGCCGACAGCGAGCGCCAACAGAGGGAGGAGATGCTGGAACACCTGCAGCACCTGACAGCCCACCTGCTGCCCACCGAACAGGAAGTGGTGCGCCTCTACCTCGAAGGCTACAGCCACGCGGAAATCGGCACCATGACCGGACGCAGCACCGCCGCCGCAAAGCAGATGATGCACCGCGCCATGCAGAAAATGAAACAGTTGAACGAACAAACACAATAAATAAAAGAAATGAAAATGAAACAGAACATCGACATCGAACGCCAGATAGAGCAGCTCAACCTGGCCACGCATGCGGCCGCCGGCATGGGCCACTGGCAGAAGCGGCGCCGCCGGCGCATAGCCATAGCGCGGGTGGCGGCCACGGCGGTCTGCCTGGCGGCACTGCTGGCGCCGGCGGTGTGGACCCTCCTGCCGGCTCACTCCCAACCCAACTGCCACTTGATAGCCGCCGCCACGGCAGAGCAGCACGTAAGACAAACATTGGAGGCGCAGGCATGAAAAGATATTGGACTATAGCCCTGACCGCCTTGGCGGTGTTCCTGGTGGTGGTAGGCGTATGGAAGATGTGGCCGCGCACGGTGCCGCTGGAGGAGTGCAGCGAGATATACCAGCACTATCACGACAACCCCCACGTCGTTGCCAGCTTCCTGAAGGACTTCCGGGTGAACGACACGGTGACGGTCGATGTAACGCTGCTCGAGGCGAAGGACGACGAGGGGTGGGAGGAACTGAGGGAGATGACGGGAGGATTTCCACTGATGGAGCACGAAAAGGAGCAATTGAAGAGAGGTAATGATATAGTCCAAACATGGATTTCGGAGAATGATTCACTAAAACCCAGTCCAAACACAGACCCGATAAATAACTTTTTCTGCGTGATGTCTTTTCTCAAGCGAAGTATCCTCGCGTGCCATATCGAAACAGAAGAGCAGTATAGAAACATAGACTTACATTATATAAACCAACTTAAAACAAAAAAACAATGAAACAAAAACAATGGATGAAGAAAAAAGAGGTGCCACCCGAGCGGCACCCCATGGCGTAGAGCGGTCGCCCCTACGCGCGTAAAAAAAGCATTAACCACAACGCAGCGAGACCGACTTTATTGTGTAGCTAGGCAAAAAAACAAATTTAAAACAACACCAAAAACAACTAACATCATGAAAAAGATTCTATTGGCAGCGGTGGTGTGCTGCATGGCGGTGGGTGCATGGTGTCAGCAGGAGTTCGAGGCATTGCGGAATCATTCGTTTGCGGTGGCCCCCTTCTGGTTCCATCCCACGAGTGACAGTACTGTAGAACTCGTGCCATGCCAAGAGGGATGTACCCCGCTGGGCGGGTCGGTGACGGTGCCGGGGTATGTGTCGGATGGTACACAGACCTACAAGGTGAACCGCCTGGGTGCCAAGTGTTTTGGAGGTATTTCGGCACAAGCCAGCGACATTTCACTGCCGGAGACGATAGAGGAGTTGGGATTCCAGTGCTTCAGTGGGTCGAGCATAAGGACAATCGTCCTCCCCGGTTCGCTTCGCAAGATTGAGAGATATGCCTTTTCTTCCTGTGCCCTGACGAGCTTGCATATACCGGCCTCGGTGAAAACCATCGAGGAGTCGGCCTTTGTGGGTTCAAATATAGCCAGCTTCAGCATCGAGGATGGGAATGAGCACTATTGTGTGGTCGACGGGCTCTTGTACACCGCCGACACCTCGGTGCTTTTGGCTGTGCCCTCGGGCTACGCGGGCGCAGGAGGAGCGTTGGCATTGCCCCCCGGTGTGCAGCGTATTGCGGCATTGGCGATGGACAGGGTGTCGTCGCAACTGATGAGTTTGACGCTTCCTGACGGGCTGCGCGAGCTGGGGGAGTGTGCGCTGGGGTCATACAATTGGTCTGTCGAACTTCCGTCTACCCTGGTGCGGCTGGAGGGATGCCCGGTGAACAAACGCCCTGCCGTACCGTTCTCGCTGACGGTGAACGAAGCCAACCCCAATTATCGCATGGAGGATGGCCAGCTGATGAGTATTGCGGGCGACACCCTCTTCTTAGTCCAGCTGACGGCAGGCGAAAACACCTATTCCGTACCCGAAGGCACGAAGGTGCTTGCCTCCTGTGTGTTCTACAATTGGGGACGAAATCTAGACAGTGTCTTTCTGCCCGAAGGGCTTGAAGAAATCGGCGAATCGGCTTTCCAGGAGTCAAGGGTCGGCGTGTCTCTGCCATCGACATTGAGAAAAATAGGGCCACGCGCATTCTGCGGGAATGCGCAGATGCGCGACCTGACGCTGCCCGCTCGGGTGCGCGAGATAGGAGCGCAGGCATTCTGCATGACACCCCTGCATGCAATAGTGCTGTCCGACAGTCTCGAAATCATTGGCCGGGAAGCCTTTCTCGGCTGTACAGGCTTGGTGTACATAGCATGGGGAAGCCGGCTGAAAGAAATACATCCGGGTGCCTTCCGGACATCAGCCGCCCTGCAGTTGCCTCCATTCCCTCCCTCATTGCGCTCTATCGGGGCCGAAGCATTCTTGCAAAACTATGATTACGCCTCATTCGAAGCAGCCCCGGATATCATTGGTGAATTGGGTCTCGGTGCACGCACAGTGCGCCTTGGGATGGGCAACCCTCCGCTACTGTATAAAAATGCCCTCCTCGCAACCGACACGGTCTACATCCCCTGCGGCATGGCCGAGGTCTACCGCGGGGCGGTGCTCGAGGGCTGGGGCGAGCGGTTCACCTATGTGGAGGACTGCGACGGCATCGGCGACCCGGCCTCCGGGCGAGGGCCTGCGCATGGTTCTGCACGGGCGCACCCTGCAGGTCACCACTGCGGAGCCCGGCGCTGTGCAGGTGCTCGACGCCCTCGGCCGCACACTCTATTCGGGCGCCACCCCCGCCACGGTGCAGCTGCCCGCCGCGGGCGTCTACCTGGTGCACCCCCTCGGCGGCAAAGCCCGCAAGGTGGTGGCCACGCACTAGGGGGACGGTAGGGACTCTCTAGGGGAATAGGAGGGCATTGTCCGCGATTGTCCGCCGGGCGGACAATCGCGGACACCCTCAAATCACGGTTGGTTAAAAAAACAGCATAATCAACACAAAACAAAAAAACACCTAACAACAAAAACAATATGAAGCAGACACTTTTAGCCGCGATTATGATTGTTTGGACGGGTGTGTGCGCGCAGCAGCAGCCAGTGGATTTCAAAGCGCGGCCAGTCATTTCGCTTGCCGTGGGCGGCAATGCGGTGGCATTCGGGAAGCAGGGGGCCGAGTGGGGGCCGACCTATCGCGCCATGATAGGGGTCGGCCTCGAAATGAGCCACAAAACGCGCGGGACAATCACTCCGCGTGTGGGCCTGACCACCGATGCCATCAGCACCACGTTTCAGGGAAGCATTGTCGACCACACGGCCAGGATAACAAAGCGGTATTGGGGAGCAAGGGTGGAGGTGGAGTACGACTATGCGATAACGCCGAGATGGTTTGTGGGCGGAGCGGTCTCGCTTGCCTTTGAGGAGGTGTACGACTGGACGATCGACAGAACGTCGATGCCGCGGCCGAAGCCTACGAGCATCACCATGGAAGAGGAGCTGGATGGCATGGGGGGCATAATACCTTTTCTATGCCCACAGCTGGTTTGCGGATATGCCTATAACGAGCGTTTCAAGTTCAGGTGTATCACGTCGTATGGCATAGGTTCGGAAGGGAACGGATGGACGTACAGCTTTCCCCGCGAAAGTACGTGCAGCATAGAGTTTTCTGTCCAGTGGGCTTTCCGATAGGCTTCGCGGCCGTCGGCGACCACCTGGCGCCCCCCCCCCTTTTTTTGGAGAAAGGGGTGGCTCGGGAGGACTTTTGGGGGCTCCGTGCGGCGGGTCGAGCGCCGCGGCGGGCGCAATGCAGGGCGCGGAGGCGGAAGGTGGCAAGTGGCTGTTTCATAGTGGAATAGAGTATTTTTAGAGGTACGCGCGAGGAAGATATTTTAAAATTTAACATAAAAATTTGCTTCCGTTCAGGAAATTTTTTGTTACTTTGCACTTTAAAACTGACTAGTAAAACGTATGAAACCTCTACAGCAGAAACTAGCCCGATATACCGAGCCGCAGGAAGCCAAGGCTGCCGGCATATACCCCTATTTCACCCCCATCACGAGCGAGCAGAACACCGAGGTCTATGTGCAGGGACACGAGGGCAAGGTGCTGATGTTCGGCAGCAACAGCTACCTGGGGCTGACCAACGACCCGCGCCTGAAGGAGGCCGCCAAGCGCGCCATCGACAAGTACGGCACGGGCTGCGCCGGCTCGCCGTTCCTCAACGGCACGCTGGACATCCATGTGCAGCTGCAGAACGAGCTGGCGGAGTTCCTGGGCAAGGACGATGTGATGCTCTTCTCGGCGGGCTTCCTGGCCAACAGCGGCGTGATACCCGATGTGGTCAGCCGCGGCGACTACCTCTTCTACGACGAGCGCGTCCACGCCTCGATCATGGAGGGCAAGCTCATCACCTACGCCAACACGCAGAAATACCGCCACAACGACATGGACGACCTGGAGCGTGTGCTGCAGAAGGCGCCGCTGGAGGCGTCGAAACTGGTGGTGACCGACGGCGTGTTCTCGATGGAGGGCGATGTGGCGCATGTGGACAAGATGGTGGAGATTTGCAACCGCTACCAGGCCACGCTGATGGTCGACGAGGCCCACGGCCTGGGTGTCTTCGGGCGCGAGGGCCGCGGCACGTGCGACCACTTCGGCTGCCTCGACAAGGTGGAGCTCGTCATGGGCACCTTCAGCAAGAGCCTCGCCTCGGTGGGCGGATTCATCGCCTCCGACAAGGAGACCATCAACTGGATGAAGCACTCGGTGCGCCCCTATATCTTCACCGCCTCGATCACGCCGGCCAGCACGGCGTCGGTGCTCGAAGCCCTGCGCATCATGCGCAGCGAGCCGGAGCGCAACGTGGCCCTCTGGGACAACCAGCGCTATGCCTACAAGGCCTTCAAGGACCTCGGCTTCGAGGTGGGCAACACCGAGACCCCCATCATCCCCCTCTTCATCCGCGACAACACCAAGACCTTCACCATCACCCACGAGCTGCTCGAGGACGGCGTCTTCGTCACCCCCGTCATCGCCCCGGCGGTGCCGAGCGACGAGACCCTCATCCGCGTGGCCCTCATGGCCACCCACACCCACGAGCAAATCGACATCGCCGTGGAGAAAATCCACCGCGAGTTCAAGAAGCTGCAAGTTATCTAGTAGTTCAGGTAGTTCAAGACGAATGAGGATAACTGGTAGTTCATGTAGTTCGGGTAGTCCAAGACAAATGAGGATAACTGGTAGTTCAGGTAGTTCAAGTAGTCCAAGTAGTTCAAGACAATACAAATTATCCACATTTGTCCTGAACTACTTGAACTACCCGAACTACTTGAACTACCAAAATCACTTGAACTCCTTGTAACTACCCGCAACTACACAATACTCCTGGCTACCAGTAATTTCCTAAAAGCAAAATGCCTATGGCCGAGATTATTATCAAAACTGTCGAGAGTCGCGCCGACCTCAAGAAATTCATCGCCTTCCCCAACCGCCTCTTCCGCGAGGTGCCCAGCTACATCCCGCCGCTCAACAGCGACGAGCGCAAGCTCCTCTCGGACAAAAACCCCTCGCTCGAGAGATGCTCGCGCGAGCTTTTTCTTGCCTGGCGCGACGGACAGGTGGTGGGGCGTGTGGCCGCCATCATCAACCGCGCCGTCAACGAGCATTGGAACAAAAAGGCCGTGCGATTCGGGTGGTTCGACTTCGTGGAGGACTACGATGTCTTCAGCGCCCTGCTCGACAAGGTGGTCGACTACGGCCGCCGCCACAGCATGAACGAAATCGAAGGCCCCTTCGGATTCACCGACCTCGACAAGGAGTGCTGGGCCATCGACAACTTCGACGCCCGCCAAAATATGTCCACCCTCTACAATCCAGAGTACTACGTCCGCTTCATTGAGCGCGCCGGCTACGAGATCAAATGCCGCTGGCAGCAGTATGCAATGCCTGCCAACCAGCCTGTGCCCGACAAGGTGGCGCGTCTCAACGGCCTCATCATGGAGAAATACCACATCCGGCTCCTCAAATTCAAACGCCGCAAGGAGATATATCCCTACGCCGTCAAGTTCTTCCACACGCTCAACAGCTCGTTCAAGGACCTCTACGACTTCGTGCCACTCACCGACCGCGAAATCGAAGTCTACATCAAAGAATACTTCCCCTTCATTAACCTCGACTTCTGCCATTTCATTGTCGACCAGGACGACAACCTGATCGGCTTCGGCCTCTCGGTGCCCGACCTCTCCGACGCCTACAAGAAGGCGGGCGGCCGCCTCTTCCCCTTCGGATGGTACCACCTGCTGAAGGCCCTGCGCAAGTTCGACACCATCGACCTCCTGCTCAACGGCGTGCACCCTGACTGGCAGAAGCGCGGCGTCCACAGCATCTACTACAGCGAGATGAACATCAAGGCCATCGAGCACAACGTCCACACCGCCTACACCAACCCCCAGATCATCGGCAACGAGGCCGTCAAGGTGTGGGAGCACCAGTACAACGTCACCCCCCTGATGCAGCGCGCCGTCTTTGGCAAGAAGATTTGACCTATGGAAACCGAGAACAAATACGTGGGCAGCAACGATGTCTATGCCGAGGTGCAGCGCACCATGCAGCTGGTGGCCGAGCTCAATAGCGGCTACCACAGCGAAGACGAAGTGCGCCGCCGCCTGAGCCAAATCACCCGTCGCGAGGTGCCGGCCGACATGCGTGTCTTCACCCCCGTCCACATCAACTACGGCCCCGGCGTCAGCTTCGGCAGCGACTGCTTCCTCAATTTCGGCTGCACCCTCCTCGCCTTGGGCGGCATCACCATCGAGGCGGGCGTCTTCATCGGCCCCCACTGCGTGCTCGCCACCGAGTACCACCCCGAGCGCCCCGCCGAGCGCCACTCGCTGCTCACCGCGCCCATCGTCGTCAGGCGCAACGCCTGGCTCGGCGCCAACGTAACGGTGCTGGCCGGCGTCACCATCGGGCAGGACGCCATCGTGGCCGCCGGCAGCGTGGTGACCAAAGACGTGCCCGACGGCATGGTGGTGGCCGGCACCCCGGCACGCATCATCCGCGAAATCCGCCGCTAGCCGCGCCCCCGCCCGGCACCCACACAAGCACAAGGCACACCGCATTATGAACCGACAAGAGAACCTGGACTTCTGCATCCAATACCTGATGCGGCAAACCGAAGCGCATGGCGACATCCCCGCATCGCTCAAAGCGAAGAAACAACTGCTTCGCACCCTGATGAACATTTGGAGCCCTCAGCCCTTGAGCGAAGAGTTTCTGCAGGCGCAGAACGCCGAGCTGCAGGCTCAGCTCCAAGACAAGGGTGAGGTGCGAAATCCGGGCCGGGTGTGGAAAGGCGACATCACACGCCTCAAGGTGGACGCCATCGTCAACGCCGCCCACCGCACGGGCCTCGGCTGCCGGCATCCGCTGCACACCTGCATCGACAACGCCATCCATTCGGCCGCCGGCCTCCAGCTGCGCCAGGAATGCAACCGAATACTGTCGGGCGAGGAAATCGCCACGGGCGGCGCCATCATCCCCCCCGCCTACAACCTGCCCGCCAAGTATGTCATCCACACCGTGGGCCCCCGCCTTTCCCTCGGCCAGCCCACAGCTGGCCAGGAACGCCAGCTGGCCGGCTGCTACCACTCGTGTCTGCGGCTGGCCATGGATTTCGAATGCCGCAGCATCGCCTTCTGCTGCATCTCTACCGGCGAATCCCTCTTCCCGAACCGACGCGCCGCCGAAATCGCCGTAAACGCCTGCCGGGATGCCCATATAAAAGTGGTGTTCTGCGTCTTCAACGAGCTGGACCACGACATCTACTGCCGGCTTCTCGGCGTGGAGTAGTCGGTCCGGCATTCATTTTTTTTTCACTCCGCTGTCAGATTTTGCAAAAAAGGTGGGTATTACATAGATGTATATGAACCGACACGATGCATACCTGGCCCTCCTCGACCGCCACCGCCCGCTGGTGTGGCGCATGTGCTGGCTGCGCGCCCGCGGCGACTGGGAGCGCTGCCGCGACCTGGTGCAGGAAGTCTCCATCGCCCTCTGGCTGCAGTTCGACAAGCTGCGCCCCGAAGCCTCCCCTGGCGAGGAGCGCGCCTGGGTGCGCTGGCTGACGCGCTCCACCCTCGACCACCTCCACCGCCGCCCCGCCCCCACCCTGCTCTCGCTCTCCGAAGCCATGGCGGCCAACCTGGCCGAAGAACCCTCCCACGCCGAGGAAATCGACGAAATCCTCGCCGCCCTCAGCCCCGACGACCAGCGGCTGGTGAAGCTGCACCTCGAAGGCTACTGCGCCGACGAGATTGCCGAGCGCATGGGCCTGGGGCGCGACGCCGTCTACCAGCGCATGCACCGCGCCATAGCCCGCGCCAAGCGCGTGGTGGCCGTCCTGCTGATGCTGGTGGGCGCCTCGACGCTGGCCGTGGCCCTGGTGCCGCAGTGGCGCGCCACGGTGTTCCGCACCGAGCCCGCCCCCGAGCCCGTGGAGGTCGTCGAAGAGCCCGCCGCCCCCGCTCCCGAGCCAGCCCCCGCCCTGCCGGCGATGGAGGAGGCGCCCACCGACAGCGCCGCCCCGCCGCCCGCATGGGTGGCCCCCGAGCCCTTGCCCTACCTCCTGCCCGCAGCCCCCACGCTGGTCCTCCCCGACCCGCCGGAGCTCAGGCCGGAGCCGGAAGTGGGCGCGGCCTACAGCGACGGCCGCCTCACCCTCACCGGGCTCCGCGAGGGCGAGCTGGTGGTCATACGCAACCTCCGCGGCGTCCTCGTGGCCCTCAAGCGCTGCCACGGCTCCCGATGCACCATCGAACTCCCCGACGCCGCCGGCTACACCTACATCCTGCAAATCGGCAACCGACCCAACAGAATACGCATAGAGCTATGAAAAAGTACACCATCCTGACCCTGGCAGTCCTCGCCAGCCTCGGCGGCAGGCTGGCGGCCCAGTCGGCGGACGCAATCTACGTCGAGGGCGAAGTGATGAACGTCGTGGAGGGCATCCCGCTGCCTTTCTGCGAGGTGCAGCTGCAGGCCGGCGGCGCCGTCGTGGCCAGCGCCAAGAGCGACGGGGGCGGCGGATACGTGATACCCTCCATGCCGGCCGGCGTCTACACACTGCTGATCACCCAGTTCGGCGACACCCTGCAGCACGTCAAAGGCCTCCGCCTGGAGCGCGACTCGCGCCTCATCTGCCGCGTGGCCCTGCCCGACGCTTCGCGCGGGCAGATGTGGCTCCCCACCGACCTCCGCCAGATCAACCTCGGCGAAGTCCGCATCGTGGCCCCCACCCACATGCTGGCCAAAATGGGCCTCCTCATCACCAGCCCGAACGACCCGCGCCTGTGGGTTTTCAACGGACGGACGGGCTACAACGACCGCAGCGCCTCGAAAGACCTATCAGGATGTCCTGTTCAATTTCCTCTGCTCTACAATCCAGGCCTCGAGGTCTCCCCACTAGGGAGCCCCATGAAGAACATGCTGCTCCTCTTCGGCCGCATCCTCGACACCTACATCCCCCCGCCGGCCGACACCGCAGGAGAGGGCGCCCGCTAGCGGGCGCCCTCTCCCTCTCAAGAACCGTGCGTCCTTGAGCCCTATCATGAGTGAATACCTATTCCTCCACCAGGTGTCGACACTGCCCGCGAGGGCTACTTCCGGAGCGCGTAGCTCAGCCCGATGCTCAAGCCCAGCGGCATCCCGAAGTCCACCTCTTGCTCCGGCGTCCTGCGGCCCCAGTGGTTCCGCCCAATCGGCGGTTCATGGTTTTCTCCAAGCCTGATCCCCACATCGGCCTGCGCGAGCAGTTGCAGACGGTCGGTCACGCGGACACTCCATGTGACGGGCACCTGCAGCATCACGCCCAGCCGCCTGCCAATGTCCGGGTTATCCGCCGAGGCATAGGGCTCGGTGTGGGAGATGAAGGCGTGCGAGAGGATGTGGTCGAAGGTCAGCCCCACACCGACATGCAGCCTGCACAACGGGTGGTTGACCAATCTGAATTGCAACGCAAGGGGGACCCGTACCAGCCACAGCCTTTGGGATATGTCCGATGCCCCCAGGCTCACGTACTGACCACCCACACCGAGGCGGACACGGACAAAACCAGCGTCTGCCACCGCGGCAACATCGCCATACCAAATGCAGCTGTTGGCGTAATCCTTCTGCGAAAAGGGCACCGTCCCCACTCGTGCCTCGAGCGACACTTTGCCCTCGCTTCGCCACCACTGCGCAAACGCCCTCAGCGAGTCCACGCTTGCCGCCTGGCCCGAGGCCAGCATCGGGATTGTCAAGGCAATCAGAGACAGGATAAACTGCTTCACATTGTTTACTGTTTTATGAATGAACTTCTTCTTTTTTACGTTCAGTCCTTATACGTCACAACGGAATCGAAATCAAAAAAATAATTGTAGGCAGGGCAGGGTGACACATTGCTGTACGGGTATGACTCCAAAAAACGACTCGTTGCACTCGCCACCAGCACCGCTCTGACGAATGCCTTTCTTGTTGTGTCGGGACTGTGGGCCGTCCCCTGCAGGATATTTTCCCCGTCAATGGCGGCCAGTGGGTCGTCTACCATCATGTACAATCCGTCGATATTCCCTTGCTTTTTAAAATATCCACACAGCAACACCGTGTCCCGGTCGTGTTTCGCCACTATGCTGTCGTAGGCATAAAACCGCGGACCGAGATAGGCGAGTGTTGTGGATACACTGTTGTATGCGTCCCATTCATGCAGCTTCCCCGCCGTGTACTTGTTCCACGCCTCCACGGCCTCGGTGGGTGCGTAGTGCTGATAATTTTCGCACGCCGTCTCCTTTTCCTTGCACCCCGCCGCCAGCAGCGGCAGCAGGAAGATTAAAAGCTTTGTTCTCATGATGTTGGTTGTGTTTTTTTGTTGTCTGTGTTGTTTTTGATTTATTTTTGTGTGCATGGCTGTGCAATATATCCAATCCAGCCCTTCTACACGCATAATACCCACCTTATTGGCAAAAAGTAACACGGGGTGTCGATATTTAACATTTTTTAACCAACCGTGATTTGAGGGTGTCCGCGATTGTCCGCAGGGCGGACAATCGCGGACAATGCCCTCCTATTCCCCTAGAGAGTCCCTACCGTCCCCCTAGCGCGTGGCCACCACCTTGCGGGCTTTGCCGCCGAGGGGGTGCACCAGGTAGACGCCCGCGGCGGGCAGCTGCACCGTGGCGGGGG
>ODAI012406546.1_pt1 | contig 11947 bp, 8 predicted proteins | sample 1539321 | NCBI WGS metagenome assembly ODAI01 (sample SAMN02144231, study PRJEB22623) | gut metagenome | biome: sheep rumen | host: Ovis aries | place: New Zealand
ACTTTGAGTTCTGGCAGGAGCATTTTTCGAAGCTTCACGAGGCAGGCTGCAACGCAGCGAGAGTCTGGATAATCTGCGACGGAACAACAGGTATCGACATTTCTCCCGACGGCACGGTAAACGGTGCTACTGACGCTCACTGGAGCGACCTTGATGACCTGTTCACGCTGGCTGAGACCTATCAGATCTACATTATGGCTACAGTTCAGTCCTTTGACTGCTTCAAGGATCAGAACGCAAACTATCAGGCATGGCGTGATATGATAAACGATCAGACCAAGACCGAGAGCTTTATCGACAACTACATAGTTCCTCTTGTTCAGAGATATGACAAAAACGATTATCTATGGTCGGTAGACCTATGCAATGAGCCTGACTGGATAGTTGAAAACGATGAATGCGGAAAGCTTGACTGGCTGGGTCTGGAGCGTTATTATGCAATGGCATCTGCGGCAATACATGAGAACTCTGACGTGCTGGTAACAGTAGGGCTCGGAATGATAAAGTACAATTCTGACAAGCAGCAGGGCAACAAGATCTCAGACGCAGAGCTGCAGAGCGTAATGACCTCGGAGAAGTATGACAAGGGCTACGCATATGTGGACTTCTACTCTGTACACTGGTACTCATGGATGCAGGGAATGTGGGGATATCCGTTCTCTGAGAGCCCTGAGGACTTCGGACTTGACGGCACAAAGCCTGCTGTTATAGGAGAGTGCCCTGCGGTATCTGACGGAGATTTCGACATAACGAAGGCTTATGAAGAGGCCTACAACAACGGCTGGGACGGAGTTCAGGCGTGGAAGTCCAGCGGACAGGACGACGGCTGCGGACTTTGGGCTGACATTGAGCCTGCGATAGAGAAAATAGCCTCAACAGTTGATGAAAAGGAGCTTTTCCCCGTAGGCAAGAGCACACCTGCAATATGATTTAAAGCCCCCGAAATCACGGGGGCTTATTTTTGTACCTGCGTAAACAAAAACGGCACTCGTGAAAGAGTGCCGTTTGATTTCTGTATTGTAGGAATTACTTGATCATAGATGCAACTTCATCAGCAAAGTTGTCTTCCTTCTTCTCAACGCCCTCGCCGCGCTCGAATCTTACGAACTCAGCAACAGTGATGCTTCCGCCAAGCTTCTTAGCTGCGTCAGCAACATACTTGCCAACAGTGCCGTCGAATACGTCGCTTCTTACGAAGGTCTGCTCAAGGAGGCAGTTCTCGGAATAGTACTTTCCTACCTTGCCCTCTACGATCTTTACCTTTACCTGCTCAGGCTTGTTAGCCATCTTTGGATCCTCAGCCATCTGAGCGAGAAGCACCTTCTTCTCTCCGTCAAGTACCTCAGCCGGTACAGCTTCCTTATTGAGGTAAGAAGGATTCATTGCTGCAACCTGAAGAGCACAGTTCTTGCCGACCTCGAACACCTTCTCAGCAGGGAGGTCAGAATCAAGCTTTACCATAACGCCGATGCTTCCGCCGCCGTGAACATAAGGCACGAGGATACCCTCAAGTCTCTTGAATCTTCTTATTACCATATTCTCTCTGATCTTGATGAACAGATCCTGAAGAGCCTCTTCAACGCTCTTGTCTCCGCCGCTGATCTTGCAAGCCTTCAGAGCCTCAACGTCAGCAGGGTCCTGCTCGATAACAGTATCAGCAACTGCTGCAACGAAAGCCTTGAACTCATCATTGTTTGCAGCAAAGTCAGTCTCGATATTGACCTCAACTACGGCACCTACATTGCCCTTTACAACAGAGGTGCATATACCCTCGGCAGCAACTCTGCCGCTCTTCTTAGCCTGTGTAGCCAGTCCCTTCTCACGCAGAAGTGTAACTGCCTTTTCCATATCGCCCTCAGCCTCAACGAGAGCCTTCTTGCAATCCATCATGCCTACGCCTGTAGCGGTCATAAGCTCCTTTATCTGTGCAACTGTTACGTTTGCCATAGAAAAAACCTCCTGTTAATTTTTACTCAAAACAAGGCAGACAAACGCTGTCTGCCCTGTGAAATTCATTATTCCTCTTCCTCAGCCTCTTCGACCTTTGCAGCCTCTTCCTCAGCAGCCTCAGCGTCCTCGCCCTGTCTGCCTTCGATGATAGCGTTAGCCATGCAGCCTGCGATGAGCTTAACTGCTCTGATAGCGTCATCATTTCCGGGGATAACGTAATCAACATCGTCAGGATCGCAGTTAGTGTCAACGATTGCCACTACAGGAATGCCGAGCTTCTTAGCCTCAGCAACAGCAATCTTTTCCTTCCTCGGGTCAACAACGAAGAGCGCGCCGGGGAGCTTCTTCATCTCCTTGATACCGCCCATGAACTTCTCAAGCTTCTCGATCTCGAGGTTGAGCTTTACAACTTCCTTCTTGGGCAGGCGGTCAAATGTGCCGTCCTCCTCCATAGCGTGGAGCTGCTCAAGTCTTCTGATCCTCTGCTGGATGGTCTTGAAGTTTGTCATCATACCGCCGAGCCATCTTGCGTTTACGTAGTGTGCATCAGCCCTTGTAGCCTCTTCCTTGATAGACTCTGCTGCCTGCTTCTTGGTACCTACGAAAAGTACCTCTTCGCCGTTAGCTGCTACATCTCTGATGAACATGTAAGCCTCTTCGAGCTTCTTAACTGTCTTCTGGAGATCTATGATGTAGATCCCGTTTCTCTCTGTGAAAATGTACGGTGCCATTTTCGGGTTCCATCTTCTTGTCTGGTGACCAAAGTGTACACCTGCTTCAAGAAGCTGCTTCATTGATACTACTGCCATGGTAGTCCCTCCTGATTGGTTTTATTCGCCTTTGTCAGACGTTACTTATCCTCCGGCCGGCTTACCTCGCTTCAACCCCGCAGAAACGGGGACCAACGGCGAAAACCTGGCCGTGCGAATTGCTCTAATATTATATCACATTTTCTTCTCGGTTGCAAGGAGATATTGCCTGTCTATTTTAACAAATTTTCAACTGTCACAGACTTTTCTTTTGTTGATATCGCTCTTTCATCAAGATCAACGAGGATAGTATCCTCCCCCACGAGCCTTATATCGCTGCACTTGATAACGATATCGTCGTCCTTTCCCATAAGGCCGAAGGCACGTTGTCTTCCGCACACGATGATAGAGACTATAGCGGCGGTATCGGTATCCAGTTCGATATCGTCCGCATAGCCTATCTTCATACCTGTTGCGACATTTACTATCTCCTTCATTCTCAGCTGAGAGAAGCTGACTGTCATAAAATCACCCCTTATATAATAATAGTACAGTCACAGCGAAACGGCTGCGGCTTGTAAGTATTGTATTCGGGCTGTTATGCAATTATGACTGTAAAGAGATCACACGTACAGTATTTTGTGCTGGATTATTAGAGCTTTACTCGCCTTGTCAGGGGGCTTTCCCGCAGCTACTACGTCTGCTGCACGCTCACCTGACGACCCCTTCGGACAATATTTCTATACTGTTTTTGTCCGAAGGGGTGTGAGAAATAGTTCAGACAAAAAAGAACAGCCCTGCTTTTTGCAGAGCTGTTCAGGATCGGTTTTACCGGATCACCAGAGCTTGCTTACGCCCTTGATGTGTGACTTCATCTTGAGCAGATCGGCAGCGTTGATCGTGTTGTTACCGTCGATATCTGCGCAGTTGAATTCATAACCTTCAAGCTTGGCAACGCCCTTGATATGGCTCTTTGCCTTCAGAAGGTCGGCAGCGTTGAGCTTCTTGTCACCTGTTATATCTCCGAGGAGATTGAGGGTGATATTCGGATCCTCGATAACATGATCCTTAACGGTGATATCGTAGGTCCTTGGAGCAAAGTTCTTTGCGCTTACGGTCATCTTGTATGTACCGTCCTTCAGCAGCGGGAACTCGAATACGCCGTCAGCTGTATGGGTGGTAGTCTTGTCAGCATCGTCAAAGGATATCATCGCATCGGTCACAAGCTGTGTATCCGTGGTGTTGAAGGTAACTTTCAGCTCCAGACCGGAAGCATTGAGCGGTACGAAATTGATCCTGTTCTGAGTAGCATAGGTCTCGGCGGTGGAAGGTGTCATACCGTAGAAGGTGAGCACGTTTCCGGGAAGCTGAGTAGTCACAGCGTTCTGGCCGATAGTAACGGAGTCATTCTCGCCGAAGTTCACCTTTTCAAGCTGATAGCAGTTGTAGAATGCTTTCTGTGCAATGCTTGTTACTGTGGTCGGTATCTCCATCTCCTTGAGGTATCTTGAAGAGCTGAATGCAGAATCATCAATAGCTGTTACAGTGCTTGGTATCTTATAGGTGTCGCCTTCCTTTCTGTAAGGATACACCAGAAGCTTCTTGGCTTCTTTATCAAAGAGGACGCCGTCAATGCTGGTGTAGTTGACGTTGCTTGGGTTTACAACTATAGCCTCGATAGGAGTATAGCCCTTGTCGATGATGTCCTGCTCTCTGATATTGAAGTTGAACATTGTCAGATCAATGTTAGAGGTCTTGGACGGGAAGGTTATCTTCTGCATACAGTAGTTGTTTGTGAAAGCATTGTTGCCTATCGATATAACGCTCTCAGGGATAACATACTCGCCCTCAGGGGTATTCTTGTCACCGAAGGTGTGCAGGTAATTACAGCCGTTGAATGCATTCTGACCTATAGAGGAGATAGTGCTGTCAGGAAGGACAACAGTTTTCAGCTGTGTGCAGTTCTGGAAGAGGGAGTCCTCAAGCCTTATCATGTTGGCCTCGCTGAGGTCTGCCTTTTCGAGCACCTTGTTGTTTGAGAATGCGTTCTTCTCGATAACGTTCATACTGCCTGATGATGCAGGCTTTGTTATCTTTATGTTGGTAAGGCCGGTGTTGTCAAACGCCATTGACTTGATAGTGATTATAGAATCAGGGAAGTACGAAATGCCGTCCTTCTTGTCGGTTCCTGAGAACAGAGCAAGGCTCGTGCAGTTCTGGAATGCGTTTGCGTTGATCTCATACAGAGCCGAGCCCTCTTCAACGAGAACGGATCTGAGCTCTGTGCAGCCCTTGAATGCAGATGCACCTACAGAGGCGATGCTCTTAGGTATCACGATGTTTTCGAGAGAGAGGCAGTTTTCAAAGGTGCTGTCATTGATCTTGGTCAGCTGATTGAGAGCGTTCTTGCCGTCAGCGGTCTGAGGAGGATTTTTCAGTGCCTTGCAGTTTTTGAAGGCGCTGTTTCCTATCTGCTTCAGAGTAGGATTAACGGTTATGCGCACCAGAGACTCACAGCCGCTGAATGCGAGCTCACCGATAGTGGTGACGTTGCCTTCGAGCACCATATTTACAAGGCTTGAGCAGTTTTCAAATGCACTTGGCTGAACAGCCAGCAGGCCGGAAGGCAGCGAGATAGTATCTGTAGGTGTGCCGCCGTAATTTGAACCGCAGAGGTTCTTGCAGTCCTTGAAAGCGCCCGAGCCGATAGTCTTGAAGTTGGTAGTGCCCTTGCTGTCGGTAAGTATGTTTATGAACTTGATGCTCTTGCAGCCGTTGAAGGCGTTATTATTAACGCCGCCGCAGGTAGCAGGGAACTGTACGGTGTAGGGGAGTACAGCCAGGTTTGACGGGGTTATGGTCTCGAGAGACTCACAGCCGCTGAAGGCACTGTCATATACTGAGCTGAGCTGGCTTGAAACTACAACGTCTTTAAGCAGCTTGCAGTTGAGGAATACGTTCTTTGTGAGAACCTTTACGCTCTCAGGCAGTGATGCGGTCACCAGAGAGGTGCAGCTGTTGAATGAATCCGAACCAACGGAATCTATGCTATTTCCGAGAGTTACTTCTTTGATGCCTGTACAATTCCAGAAGCACTTCTGAGGCAGTGCTTTCACACTGTCGGGAAGCTTTATCTTGTTGGCATAATTGATAAAGTTAGCGTCAGCCTTTGACATTTCCGATCTCGGATAAATGCTGATGAGCGGGCAGGCTGCAAATACTGAGCCTTCCTTATAGTTTTTAAGATCTGCACCGATAGGATCTGCGGTAAGAGTTGAAATGAACTCATAGGTCTTATCATTGTTGTTGAACCTGAATGAATATACGCCGCCGAGCCTGTCAAGGTTATCGGAAACTACGAGCTTCTGAAGGAGCGAGCACTCCTGGAATGCCGACTGGCCTATAGTGGTAGCAGACTGAGGAAGAACGAGCTCGTTAAGAGATGTACACTTCTGGAAAGCGCTCTGGCCTATAGTCTCGCAGACAGATGTGCTGCCGGTCTCATCACCGAAGATTACGGACTGAAGTGCTGTACAGCCGTTGAATGTGGAGCCGGGAAGTATCTCAAGATATGCAGGCCAGATGAAGCTCTGCAGAGAGGTACAGCCGCTGAAAAGGCTCATGCCCAGTGTTCTGTGGTCAATGCCCTGAGGCAGAGTGTTTGACTTGCCGTCTGCGTACACATACATAAGTGAGGTGTTGCTTGCAAAGCAGTTGTCACCGAAGGATGCGATCTTTGTGCCTGTTCCGAAGTCGATAGTTTTCAGAGCGGTGTTTGATGCAAATGCATTTCTTCCGATCGAATCCTCGGAGCTGTTGTTAGCAAACTTGATCGACGAGCAGGCGGTGTTGTTGGAAAATGCTGAATCTCCGATAGTCTCGATAGACGAAGGCAGCTCAACGTCCTTCAGGCTGGTGCAGTTTGTAAATGCAGCTCTGCCGATCGTTTTGGTGGATTTGTTGAAATTGATGTGCTCAAGCTGCTTGCAGTTCTGGAAAGCGTTGTCTCCGATATACTGTACGTTGCCGAGCTCCAGAGTGTTGTTGTTCTGACTGCCTGCGAATGAGTTCGTACAGCCGCTGAATGCGTTCGCACCTATTGTGGTGATCGTAGCGCCGAAGTCGGCATACTGCAGGTTGTTCATATTCTGGAACATACCGGAGCCGATCTGGTTTATGTAGCTGTCCTCAAAATAAACATATGCAAGGTTTGGGTAAGCCTGTGTGGTGAACGATGCATTGAGGATAATGTCTGCGTCTGAAAGGTCAATGTTCAGAGTTTTGCCAGAATTGTTCTTGTTGCTGTAGAAAGCCGAACGTATAGCTTCAACGGCAGCATCGACCTGTTCGGTCATATCGATGTGCAGCTCACTGACTGACGGGTCAAAATACTTCGCCATATAGTTTCTGTCAATGGTGAGGGTGAGCTTGGCCTTCTGCGCAGGGGCTGTCTGGGTAGCCTCTATAGGCTCAACATAAACAGCCTTTAAGCCTTCGCCGACATCGGCACTTTGCTGTAATGCATCGACAGTCATCACCGATATGCCGAACGGGAATGACTGTGCGATCTCGGGCAGGGGCAGAGCGGAAGCGCACATCAAAAGCGCAGCCAGCCCCGCAACGATTCGTTTGTTCATAGGTATCCTCCTTCATAATTACTGCTGCTCACAAGGGTCGTCCGCAAGCAGCTAATATTTTTACAGATATCATTATATCACGATAATCTGTAAAAGTCAACACATTAGTGTCATCTGTCCGGAATATTTGGCTACTGAGCGTGCATCTGCCGTTTTATGCTGTCAAGGGCGCCCTTTTCAAGCCTTGATACCTGAGCCTGAGAGATACCGACTGCCTTTGCGACCTCGACCTGCGTCGCGCCCTTGAAAAAGCGAAGAAAGAGGATATTGCGCTCCCTCGGGAGAAGGTTTTTAATAGCTTCCTTTAATGAGAGTTCATCGAGCCAGCTGCGGTCATCACTCATATCGCTCACCCTGTCCATAAGGTAGAGGGTGTCACCGCCCTCAGTGCACACAGGCTCATAGAGGGACACAGGTTCACAGACTGATTCGAGAGCCTGCGCGACCTCTCTGCGGCTTTCGCCGACCCTGCCAGCTATCTCATCGACGGTGGGCTCGCTGCCGCGTTCGTTCTGGATATGCTCTCTGACCTGCATTGCTTTATAGGCAAGGTCCTTCATGCTTCTGGGAACGCGGACAGACTGATAATCGCGCAGATGACGGCGCAGCTCCCCGGCTATCATCGGCACGGCGTAAAGCAGTCGAAACAACGTATTTACGGAGGTTTCGGCAATGAAAATGAGTTTTAAAAGTGCAATCGAAGGAGCAATTTCGATTATTTCAGCTCTCCCGGAGACAGAAGAAAAAGAGGAAATAATAAGCAGATTAAACGAACTGAAAGACAAACCGTTTATCACAAACTGGACCAAGGAGCTTGTCTTTGAGCGGCTGAACGAATGGAAAGAAAGACACGGAAGAAATCCGACTATGACCGACCTTGCGGAATCGGGTATGCCAAAAGCAGCTCAGATAAAAAGGCTGTTCGATATGAAGGCGACAGCATTTTTGAACATTTACTATCCAAGCAGTAAAGCTAAACATCCCACCAGCAGGTATACTCAAAAAAGCAAAGACGAGTACATCGAGGAGTTTATAACCCAATATGAACGAATAAAGCCAAGAACAGAAAAAGAATACAATGCAGCAAGAAATAAGGAGTCACCTACCTGGATGACGATCGCAAGATATGTTGGTGTAACAACATGGGGAGAACTGCTTAAAATTACAAAAGTTAATACTTCGCATTTAAGGAAGAATAAAGAGGTCACGCACATCACAGTTACATATAAAGATGAGCTTATGGCGCATTTGGTCGAGAGTGTTGATAAACTGAATATTATAGAACCTTCTTTAAGAAAGCTGACAGATCAATCGGAAATCGAAAGCGAGTGCATAAGACTCTCCCCTCGACCGAAGCAGCTTACGTATAGGCAGTTGACTGACTACATCTCAACTCATTACGGTATACGGGTCTCATCAACACAAATAGCCTATGTCAAGCGGCAGCTGGGACTGCCTGTTCGGAACTGCCGCAGTGAAAAGGAGCCTGATATCCCTGTTCCCTGCCCGACCGAAAAGGCAGAGATCATTGAGAAGGCTATGAGAGAGGTGGGGATGGTGTAAGGTTTTTATCTTTTATCGTTCCTGTTTTCCATTTTTCCGATTTACTACAAAAATAAGGTATAATAATAGTATACGATTTATTAAGGAGCGTGACTTTTATGAAAGCTCATTATGTCTCACCAAACACCAGCCATATGGATAATGCTCTGAGCATCGACACTATTCATTTGTCGATCGGTCATCGTTTGGATCCGGAAATGATCAAAAGCTGGAAGTATATTAAAGGTGCTCGAATACGAAAAATTGATACACCGTTAGGAAATATCGTACTTACATATTTCCAAAGCAAATACAATAGTACTTTGCTCATTGAGCTATCTGCTGCGAAATTTCTTTACGGCAGTAATCTTTCCGTTCTTGACTGGAAAAGGCTTCCGGAGCTATTTGCCAGAGTGCAATGCATCGTCAGTAACGAGATCAGAATCCCGGAACTTGACCTTAATAACTTTAGTTTCAAAAGACTTGATCTTTGTGTGAATCATATCTTTAATGATGAAGCGGCTGCCAATACACAGATGAGCATGATGAAAAGTATCTATGATAATTCCATTAACGCAAAGGATTATTACCCCGGCGAAAGCTACTACATAAAATCGTGCAAAACTAACTCCAAAAAGGAGACAAAAGATAAAGCGGCAGTTTTTAAGTGGTACAGAAAAGACCTCGAAATAGCGAGCCGTATCAAAAGCAAAAAAGCAGCAGCGGACGAACTGCCAAAAAGCCCGATCATCAGATACGAATTAACCTTGCCTAATCTATATCTTCGCAGATTGTTTAACAAGGATCACGTTACATCTGCGGATATAATAAACTGTGATCCTGTAAAGCTTTTCTCAGATGGTCTTTCACTTTTTTACGGTGATGATCTGAATTTAGCATTTTTGGATAATTCAAGTTTAGAAAAGCAAAAGGCTCTTGCAATCAGCGGGTGTGAATCTATATCACAGAAAAGAAAAACTAATTACTTCTTTGACGCTGTTAAAAGCAACACATCATATCAAGCAAAGCAGTTTAAGAAACTGATCTCGGGTCTAAAAAGCAACGGCTTTCGCAGCAAGTATAACCCGATGTTCAGAAACTTTTGTAAGCCTAATGTTATAAAATAATTATAGTGCTCTTACAATAACATATTATTGTTTTACAATTTATTCATTTTTGATGAAGTTCTTATATTACTGCGATTTTTAGCTTAATGAATTATCTCCTATAATTATAAGTGAAAACTTATTTTATAGGAGGTCCAAAATGAATAGCTTATCAAAACTTACTAAAGACAAAAAACGAGCCATAATATCCAAATCAAAAAGAATATGTGTAATCGCAACAGCTGGTTCAGGGAAAACAAAAGTGCTTGCAGATAGATTATGTTATCTCATTGAAAAGAAAAGTACTGTCCCAAATTCTATTTTAGCTTTGACATTTACAAACAAGGCCAAAGACGAAATAACAAAAAGAGTTGAGTCATTATTATCTAACACTTATGCTTTTCCTGATATAAGAACAATTGACAGTTTATCACTTTTTATAGCACAGGATTATACAGGAAAGAATATAAATCCTGATGATGATAATACATCTTATGATGAAATCCTGAAAACAGCAATCAAGGCATTGCAAGACAAAAGCTTTGGCGATAGAGTGAGAAATCAGTACACTAATTTATTGATAGATGAGTTTCAAGATATAAATCCCACACAGTTTTTATTTTTGACTTTACTTCTAACAAACGACACTTCATTATTTGTCGTAGGAGACGATGATCAAAATATCTACCAGTGGAGAGAGTCAACTTCAGAATATCTTATTAATTTCAAAAGTTATTTTCCAAGCGGTGAGATAATAGTTCTGGACGAATGCTTCAGATGTTCGGGAAGGATAGTCGACGCAATGAATATGCTTATCTCGAATAACAAACACAGATACCCAAAAACAATAAAAACATCTAATCCGCTTGGAAAACAGATCGAATATACATGATATCATTCCCTTGATGATGAGATCAGTTCAATAGTAGCATCTATAAAAGCTTTTTCAAAAGAAGGTTATAATCAAAAAAGCATTGCTGTTTTATTAAGAAAGAATGATCATACAGATATCGCAAGAGAAAAGCTTGAAAAAAACGGATTAAAAGAAGTTGACGTAGCAACGATCCACTCATCAAAAGGTAACGAATATGATATTGTTTTCGTTGCTGGCTTAAATGATAATTTACTTCCTTTTTTTGAAAGCAAAAAGAACAGCTTTGATGATGAAAGGAATGTATTATTTGTAGCAATATCAAGAGCAAAGAAAATGCTTTTTCTATCGTCATTTATGATCGATGAGGGTAAGGGTTTTTCAAAGCTCTATAAGGAATCGCGTTTTATAAACGAGATAAGACCTTTACTTAAAACCCAAAAGACAAAGCTAAAAACAATCGCTGCAAATAAACTGGTTGCAGGTAAGAGATATTACTTTCTTCCGCAGAAAAAGATGATAACTTACATTTGCATATCTAACGATATGTACATATTCGGAGACCATAGATCCTGCAAGATAACACTCTGTAAAAAAGAGGTTTCCAGATTTGTGAGAGAGAAGATCGGATAATATTATGAGTATAGGCATTAAAGTTTTTCATTGATTTTTATCAATATGAATTATCTGATATATTATATATAGAACCTGTAGTTGATAATTGGAGTTATACTACAGGTTCTTTATTATTATGAAAGGACGATCAACATGAAATGTAACGTTAAAGCAGTAAACCAAAATCATATTACTAAAAAGTCAGGACGCAATCCATCACTCAGGAACACAAATGTTAAAAAACGAATTGATACATCTTGCGTCAAGCCAAACTGTATTCCACATCGAAGTGTCCGCATGATAGTGTAAAGTAATAAGAATCTGTATTGCCCCGATAAACGATCGGGGCTTTTTTATAAAAACGAATTTTCTTATATAATATTGATAGATGATAAAGGTGATGATTGGAGTTTCATATTTCGTGGGTTTATCTTCGCAAAGCAAAAGGTAAACAGGCAAGACTGATTATTTGCAGAT
>ODAI013971230.1_pt1 | contig 11947 bp, 12 predicted proteins | sample 1539321 | NCBI WGS metagenome assembly ODAI01 (sample SAMN02144231, study PRJEB22623) | gut metagenome | biome: sheep rumen | host: Ovis aries | place: New Zealand
CGGTAAGGTTCGCAGAGCTAAGCTTTATTACCTCAGAGACAGAGTTGGTAAGGCTGCTAAGGTCAAGGAGCAGATCCGCTAACAGGTTGCAGACTGAGTTCAGGCAGAGGAGCTCTGCCTGACTCATCTTATTCCTTGAGGGACTTAAAGTCCCTTTTTTGCTACATATTTATTTTTGTGTTTTATTTTTTATAATAATGGCAGGAGGCTCAGCAATGAACGACGATAAGGATATTATGAAGGATACAGCCGAAGAGGAGTCCACCGAAGAAACAGCGGAGTCCGCTGCTGAAGAGGTCATTGAGGAAGCTGACCAGGTGCCGTCTGAAAAGAAGACCGGTGACTCTGAAAGCGAGAAGCCTCTGAAAAAGCGTATTATCGAAGACGCTATAGATATAATCGAATCAACACTTGTCACCGTGTTCGTGATAGGCATGATATTCACCTATCTCCTTCACCCGGTAAGCGTCCAGGGCGATTCAATGAATCCGACTCTGTACAATGATGACAGGATAATGATGACTACTGTTTATTTTGGCCTGAAATATGGCGATATAGTTGTAGTAGATAATGATACAGCTTATGATATAGACGAAAACGGTGAGCCTGTAGCAGTCAATATTGACGGCGACCGCCTTCAGGAGTGCATAATCAAGAGAGTTATTGCTACTCCAGGCCAGACTATCGATATAAAGGACGGCAAGGCATACGTTGACGGCAAGGAACTGGACGAGCCGTATATCGCAAAGGGCGCACAGACCAATACCCTCAGCGGATTCAGCGGCAAGTACCCCTTCAAGGTGCCTGAGGGCTATTACTTTGTAATGGGAGACAACCGTGAGCGTTCCTCTGACAGCCGTGACTCCAGGGTCGGACTTATAAAGAAGAGCCAGATATACGGCAAGGCTGTACTAAGGTATCAGCCTCTGGACAAGTTCAAGTTCCTTTGGAACTCAGTAAATGAATCAGCGGAATAAGCGGCAGGGAGCTCTTCCTGCGCCTGTGGAGGGTCTTTTCGGATTTGTAGAGACTTTCTTCATAACAATGATGCTCGCAAGTCTGCTGTTTATATACTTCCTGCGTGTTACAACAATAAACGGCGAGTCTATGCTTGAGACTCTGCACCCTGATGACAAGGTGATAATGACTGCGTTTTACGGCGAACCTCATCAGGGGGATATAGTTGTGCTCGATGCGAAGGAGTCGGTGACTATGAACGAAGCCGGTGAACTTGTAAAGGGCCATGGTATGGATAAGCTCCTCGTAAAGCGCATCATAGCCTGCGAGGGCCAGACAGTCTCATTTGACTTCCAGAGAGGCATCGTCTATGTTGACGGTGAGGAGTATCGTGAAAGCTACATAAGCGGACTCACTCATACTGACGAAGGTGCATTCACAGGCAACTACCCGGTAACTGTGCCTGAGGGCTATGTATTTGTGCTGGGTGATAACAGAAGAAATTCAAGAGACAGCCGTTCCTCAGAGCTGGGCTTCGTGGATGCTGACAATATAATCGGAAAAGTTTTGTTCCGGATAGCACCTTACAGCGATATAGGTAAGGTGGACTGAACAGGAGGTACCTGTGGACAATATCGATATGAAACAGATACAGTGGTTCCCCGGCCACATGGCCAAGACAAGGAGACTCATAGCAGCAAACCTGAAACTTGTGGACGCTGTAGTGGAGATAGTGGACTCACGTTCTCCCCTCAGCAGCAGGAACCCCGAAATGGACCAGATGACCAAGGGGAAACCCAGACTGGTCCTGCTGAACAAGAGCGACCTTGCAGATGAAAAGGCCACTCAGATGTGGATAAATTACTTCAGAAACAGCGGTGCAGAAGCAGTTGCTGTTGACTGCAAGTCCGGAAAGGGACTGAAAAATGTCCTTCCGGCAATAAAGAACAAGGTTCTTCGTGAACTCATGGAAAAACGTGAGAAGAATGGAATGGCCGGAGCCGCTGTCAGACTGATGATAGTTGGCATACCGAATGTGGGAAAGTCCTCTCTGATAAACAGACTTGCCGGCTCAAAGAGAGCAAAGGTGGAGGACAGGCCGGGAGTTACCCGTACCAAGCAGTGGGTGAAACTGGACAATAACACAGAGCTCCTGGATATGCCCGGAGTGCTGTGGCCGAAATTCGAGGACCAGGACATAGCTGTGAGACTTGCCTTCACAGGCGCTATCAGCGACGATATCCTCGATATAGAAACACTTGCGATGAAGCTCCTGATGTTTCTTGCAGAGAATTATCCCAAGTCCCTTGAGGAACGATACAAGGTCGTGCCTGAGGAGGACGACACCGGGCTCAGCCTTCTTGAAAAAGTCGGCAAAAAGCGTGGCATGATGATATCCGGCGGAGAGATAAACACCGAAAGAGCGGCTATTACAGTGGTAGATGAGTTCCGCAGCGGCAAGCTGGGACGCATTACACTTGAATTTCCGCCAAAGAAGGAGCAGTAATGGCAAGGGTAATACTTCACAAAGAGCTGTTCGATTTTGACTCAGAGCTGCGGAAGGAATATCCGGTAATTTGCGGAGTTGACGAGGCGGGACGAGGTCCTCTTGCCGGTGACGTCTATGCCGCTGCGGTAGTGCTTCGTGACGGTCTGCTCATTGATTACCTCAACGACAGCAAAAAAATCTCAGAAAAGCGCCGTGAGGAGCTTTTCGACGTTATAACCTCCCAGGCTGATGCCTATTGTGTTGCAGCTGCGTCAGTGGAGGAGATAGACAGCATGAATATCCTCAATGCGGCTATGCTTGCTATGAAGAGAGCAGTTGAGGGACTGGGTATAAAGCCTGACCTTGCACTCATCGACGGCAACCGGCTTCCCGACCTGGACTGCCAGTGCAGGTACGTGATAAAGGGCGATGCGACATCAGCGTCCATATCCGCAGCGTCCATACTCGCAAAGGTCTCCCGTGACAGGTACATGAAGGAGCTTGCAGAGAAGTACCCCCAGTATGCCTTTGAGCAGCACAAGGGATACGGAACAAAGCTCCATTACGAAAAGCTGAAGGAATTCGGCATATCCGAGGTCCACAGAAGGACCTTCCTGAAAAAGCTGTATGACTAAGAGCGAGACAGGAAAACTCGGAGAGGAGAGCGTTTGCAGATACCTTACCGAGCGTGGATACAGAATAGCTGCAAGGAACTACCGCATAAAGGGCGGAGAGATAGATATAATCGCAGAAAACGGCGATTATCTGGCCTTTGTAGAGGTCAAAGCGAGGAGACCGGACAGCCTTGTTACCGGATTTGAGGCCGTAAACAAGCGCAAAAGGGGACTCATAATAAAAACAGCGGCTGATTATTGCTGCAAGCATCCAAGTATACTCCAGCCCAGGTTCGATGTCGCACAAGTCATCATCCGGGAGGGCAAGGTGCTCAGCATTGATTATATTTCAAATGCCTATGATACCACAGGCTACAATTTCATTTTTTAAAGGGTGATATTATGTTCTACAACAGCACAAGAAACAGCGAAGTCAAGGTCACAAGCGCCGAGGCTATCACTCAGGGTATCTCAGTGGACGGCGGACTTTTCGTTCCTGAGTCTATCCCCGAACTGTCACTTGACGAGATAAAGGCTGTCGGCGACATGAAGTATGCTGACAGAGCAGCCTATGTATTCTCAAAGTATCTGACAGATTTCACAGATGCAGAGATACACTACTGTACTGACAATGCATATTCAACAAAGAATTTTGAGTCGGAGAGCATAGCAGAGCTCGCACATCTCTTCGACGGTACATATATGCTGGAACTCTGGCACGGCCCCACCTGTGCATTCAAGGATATGGCTCTCCAGATACTGCCTTATTTCCTTACAACATCCGCAAAGAAGATAAACCTGGACAAGAAGATAGTTATACTCGTTGCCACATCCGGAGACACCGGAAAGGCTGCACTTGAAGGCTTCAAGGACGTAGAGGGAACATCTATCCTGGTATTCTACCCTGAGGACGGCGTAAGCCCGATGCAGAAGCGCCAGATGAAGACCCAAGAGGGCTCAAATGTCGGAGTATGCGCTATAAAGGGCAACTTTGACGACTGCCAGAACGGAGTAAAGGCTATCTTCACAGACGAGGATGTCAAGGCTCAGCTTGCTGAGAACGGCATCGTTTTCTCCTCTGCGAACTCTATCAACTGGGGACGTCTGGTACCTCAGATAGTTTACTATGTTTCTGCCTACGCAGAGCTTGTGAAGGACGGAGAGATAGCTCTCGGAGACAAGATAAACATCGTAGTTCCCACAGGCAACTTCGGAAACATCCTTGCTGCTTACTATGCAAAGCACATGGGAGTGCCGGTAAACAAGCTCATCTGTGCTTCAAACATCAACAATGTGCTCACAGACTTCATAAATACAGGCGTATACGACAGGAACCGCAAGTTCTACGCAACAGTTTCACCTTCAATGGATATACTCATCTCCAGCAACCTTGAGAGACTTCTCTACCTCATGACAGGCAGAGACGACGCAGTTATCCGTGAGTGGTTCGGCAAGCTCTCAGCAGAGGGCAGGTACGAGGTATCCGCTGACGTAAAGGCAAAGCTCAATGAGGAGTTCTGTGCAGGATTCTGTGACGACGAGCAGACAAAGTCAACTATACACGCTATATATGAGAAATACGGCTACACCTGCGATACCCACACAGCAGTTGCAGTAAAGGTATACAATGACTACAGAGAGGCTACAGGCGATACTACAAAGACAGTTATCGCATCAACAGCAAGCCCATATAAGTTCAGTGCTGCTGTTCTTGAAGCTCTTGAAGGCAAGTCCTCTGACATTGATGAGTACGCAAAGGTAGACAGGATAGCAGAGCTTTCAAAGCTGGACATCCCAGCTGCACTTGCAGACCTGAAAAATAAGCCTGAGCGTTTCAATGACGTAATAGACAAGGCAGACCAGAAGCAGTACGTTCTCAGAACTCTCGGAATATAGGATGAGTCTCTACGTAATAGGTGACCTTCACCTCTGTTTCAGTGACCCGTCCAAGACAATGAGCATATTCGCCGGCTGGCAGGACTATCAGGAGCTTATAGAAAAGCACTGGCTGGAACTTATCAGTCCTGATGACACAGTTGTTCTGGCAGGTGACATCTCCTGGGGAATGTCACTCCAGCAGGCACTCCCGGACTTCCGCTTCATAGAGGGACTTCCCGGAAAAAAAATAGTGCTCAAAGGCAACCACGATTACTGGTGGACTACCAAAAAGAAAATGGAAGATTTCTTCAAAGCAGAGGGGATAGACTCCATAAGCATACTCCACAACAACCACTTCCGGTACGGAGATCACGGTATCTGCGGCACGAGAGGCTGGGTGAATATGCCTGGGGAGACTCAGGATGAGAAGGTCCTCCGCAGGGAGGTACAGAGACTGGAGACATCTATACAGTCTGCGCTGAAGGAGGGGCTGGAGCCCTTAGTGTTCATGCACTATCCGCCTATTTTCGCAACAAATTTCAACTATGACATACTTGAGATACTCTACCGCTATAAGATAAAGGAATGCTATTACGGCCACATCCACGGGCGTTCTGCACACGAATTATGCGTAAAGAATAGCTATGACGATGTGAATTTCCATCTTATTGCAGGTGATTATCTACAGTTTATCCCGGAAAAAGTTCTGTGATTTGTGCAATATGCAGAAGTGTTGGAAATCAGTAGAAAAATTATTTCAAATGTGGTATAATGTACCAAGTATGTTATATAAATAATGGAGGAAGTATAAATCATGAGTTTAAAATCATCAACAAAGACAGATGTCAATACTACCGAGTTAGTAATTTCAATCGACGCTGAGGCTTTCGAGGCAGCAGTTGAGAAGGAATATCAGCGCCAGAAGAAGAATATCCAGATAAAAGGATTCAGAAAGGGCAAGGTTTCCAGAAAGCTCGCAGAAAAGACCTTTGGTGAGGGCGCATTCTATGAGGGCGCTATCAATGCACTGGTAGGCCCTGAGGTAGATGCTGCTGTCAAGGAGACAGGTCTCGTTCTCGTTGACAGACCTAACGTAGAAGTTACTTCTATCGACAAGGCAGAGGGCGTAGAGCTCAAGGCTATCTGCATCACAAAGCCTGAGATAGAGATCTCTGACTACAAGGGCATCAAGGCTGCAAAGGTAGTAAAGGAGATCACTGACGAGGATATCGACAAGCAGATCGAGATCATCAGAAAGAAGAATGCTCGTATAGTTTCCGTTGAGGACAGAGCAGCTCAGATGGACGATGAAGTTATCATCGACTTTGAGGGATTCTTCGGCGATGAAGCATTTGAAGGCGGCAAGGGCGAGGATCACCCCCTCAAGCTCGGCAGCGGTGCATTCATTCCCGGTTTTGAGGACCAGATCGTTGGTCACAGCATCGGCGATGAGTTCGACGTTGTAGTTACATTCCCCGAGGACTACCAGATGGCTGACTATGCAGGCAAGGAAGCTACATTCAAGACAAAGCTCAAGGCTATCAGCTATGAGGAGCTCCCTGAGATCAACGATGACCTCATCAAGGATGCTACAGAGTTCGATACAGTAGAAGAGTACAGAAATGACATCAAGACAAAGCTCGAAGAGGCTGCTGTCAGCCAGGCTGACTCCGCTTTCGAGAACGACATCATGAACGCTCTTATCGAAAAGGTAGATGCTCCTATCCCGAACTGTATGTTCGAGCACAGAATAGATTCACTCATGCGTAATTTCGAGCAGCAGCTCCGTTCACAGGGCATGGACCTCAAACTTTACTTCCAGTACACTGGCATGGATGTTGACTCCTTCAGAGAGACATACAGAGACAGAGCTGAGAAGGAAGTAAAGCTCCGTCTTGCACTTGAGAAGATCGCTGAGCTTGAGAACATCGAGCCTTCTGAGGAGGACGTAAATGCAGGTCTTTCTGAGATCGCAGCAGCTAACAAGATCGACGTTGACACAGTTAAGAAGCTCATTCCTCTTGATGACTATGTTGAGGATATGAGGGTCCAGAAGACAGTTGAGTTCATCAAGGAGAACGCTGTAGTTGACAATACTCTTGCTGAAAAGGCAGAGGACAAGGCTGACGCTGAGTAATGTCTTTTCGACACAGATCAACAAAATAACAATAGTTTGTCCCACAGCTCCCTTGTGGGACAAGCGTTTTTAAAGAAAGGGCGATGAATTATGAGCACATTAGTACCATACGTTGTTGAACAGACCAGCCGTGGTGAAAGGTCATACGACATTTTCTCCAGACTTCTCAATGACAGGATCATCATGCTTTCAGACCAGGTGAACGACGCTACTGCAAGCCTTGTTGTAGCACAGCTCCTCTATCTTGAAAGCCAGGATACTGAGAAGGACATCTCACTTTACATCAACAGTCCCGGCGGTTCAGTGACAGCAGGCTTTGCTATCTACGACACAATGAACTATATAAAGTGTGACGTTTCCACTATCTGCATAGGTATGGCTGCATCAATGGGCGCATTCCTCCCTTCTGCGGGAGCAAAGGGCAAGCGTTTTGCTCTTCCGAACAGCGAGATAATGATACACCAGCCCCTCATTGGAGGAGGACTGGGCGGTCAGCAGACCGACATCATGATACACGCTAAGAACCTTGAGCGTACAAGGGACAGACTGGAGTCAATACTTGCAGCAAATACAGGAAAGACCCTTGAGCAGATTCACATCGACTGCGAGCGTGACAACTATATGATGGCTCAGGAGGCAATGGAATACGGTCTCATTGATAAGGTCATCGAGAAAAGGTAGGTTTTAACAGATGTCTGATATGTTCAAATCCTGTAGCTTCTGCGGGAAGGGCGAAAACCGTGTACACAGTATGTTTTCGGCAGGTTCTGCGAATATCTGTGACGAGTGTGTGACCTATTGCTACGAGATGCTCTACGGTTCAGGTGTATCAAAGGCAAAGAAGAAGGCCTCAAAGAAGGACGGGGATAAGTCACTTTCTGAGATGACTCTCCTTAAACCTGTTGAGATAAAGGCCTTCCTTGACGAGTATGTTATCGGCCAGGATGACGCTAAGATATCCCTTGCTGTAGCGGTGTATAACCATTACAAGAGGATACTCAGCCAGGAGCAGCAGGACGAAGAGGAGAATGACGGTGTTGAGCTCCAGAAGAGCAATGTTCTTCTTCTGGGACCCACAGGTGTCGGTAAGACATTTCTTGCACAGACTCTTGCAAAGCTGCTCAACGTTCCGTTTGCCATAGCTGATGCTACTACTATAACCGAGGCCGGTTACGTTGGTGACGACGTTGAGAACGTGCTACTCAGGCTCATACAGGCTGCCGACTTTGATATAAAGTCAGCAGAGCGTGGTATCATATACATCGACGAGATAGATAAGATAGCAAGAAAGTCTGAAAATACCTCTCTTACCCGTGATGTAAGCGGTGAGGGAGTACAGCAGGCACTTCTGAAGATAATCGAGGGTACAGTGTCAAACGTACCTCCTCAGGGCGGCAGAAAGCATCCTAACCAGGAGGTCATCCAGATAAACACCAAGAACATCCTCTTTATCTGCGGAGGCGCATTTGACGGCCTTGAAAGACAGATACAGAAGCGTATTGGCAAGGCTCCTATAGGCTTTGGCGGCGAGATAAAGTCACATAAGGAAGAAAAGGACAATATCTTCAAGAAGGTCATTCCAAAGGACCTTGTAAAGTTCGGTATGGTGCCTGAGTTTGTAGGCAGACTTCCGGTCATTTCAGTACTGGAAGAGCTGGATGAAAATTCACTTGTACGCATACTCACAGAACCTAAGAATGCTCTTATCAAGCAGTATAAGAAGCTCTTTGAGTACGACGATATCGAGCTTGACATCGAGGATGACGCTCTTATCGAGATAGCCAGAAAGGCTATAGCACAGAAGACCGGAGCAAGAGGACTCCGCTCCATACTGGAGGGGATACTCATGAAAACTATGTACTCAGTACCCTCTGATACAAGTATAGCAAAGGTAACTGTAACAGCCGACTGCGTTCTTAATAATGCACAGCCGGTGCTGATAAACAGAAGGAACAAAGTCGTTACAACGGCTTAAAAAAAGAGGCTCTGTACCCCAAGGTACAGAGCCGTTTTTCATTTGTCAGCAGCCACAGCCGCAGCCGTTGTTGTTGTCACAGCCGCATCCGTTATTTCCGCAGCCATTGAAGAGAAGGATGAAGAGAAGGATGAGAAGGATGATGCACCAGCAGTTGTTACCGTCAAAGCATGAGTTACACATAAATGAACACTCCTTAAAATAAATGATGTATTTGAAACGCTTTTGTCTGCGTTTCATAGTACATAGTATGCTATGGCGAAAAAAGTGTTACAAAAAATTCTTCACTGGTAGGATTCGACTGTTATCGCAGTAAAATAGTGGCATAATATATGTGTACACAAAAGGATGACAAAGAGCGTCAGGAGGATAACAGAATGATAAACACAGACAAATTCACAAGGAAGTCGCTGAAACTTATTGACGGAGCGGTTGCAGCAGCCTCAGAGCTGGGACATACCTACATCGGCAGCGAGCATATGCTGCTGTCCATATCAGATGACGGTTCAACGAGGGCTGCGGATATTCTTATAGAGAACGGTGTGAGCTATGATGACCTCAGGGCGGCAATAATAGACCTTGTGGGACAGGGCTCTCCGACTGCCCTTAATCAGCGTTACTTTACAACAGCGGCGAGGAGGATATTTGAATCGGCATACAGTATCGCAGCAAGCGACAGAAAGAAGCAGGCAGCTCCGGAACATATCCTTGCGGCAATGATAAAGGAGTCCTCTTGCAGTGCCTGTACCATAATAAAAAAGCTGGGCGGAGACCTTCCGGGGATATGCTCCGGACTGAAAGTGACAGCCTCCAAGGAGGTGGCAGGGGAGCTGTATGACGCAATAAAGCCAAAAATGTCTCATCTTCCGAACTTGTTCAGGTATGGCAGGAATATCACTGACATTTCGTTAATAAAGAAAAGCGACCCACTCATCGGCCGGAGCAAGGAGATAGAGAGGGTGATGCAGGTACTTGCACGGCGTACCAAGAACAATCCCTGTCTTATCGGTGAGGCAGGAGTTGGCAAAACGGCTATAGTCGAGGGAGTTGCCGCACTTTTCGTCCGGAATCTTGTACCCGATTCCCTGAAAAACCGTTTCATTTTCTCTCTTGACTTTGCCGCATTGCTTTCCGGAGCAAAGTACAGAGGAGATTTTGAGGAAAGGGTCCGTGCCTGCATAGATGAGGCGGTAAGTGCCGGAAATATCATTCTTTTCATTGACGAGATACACACCATAGTTGGTGCAGGAGCCGCAGAGGGGGCTATTGATGCGGCAAATCTTATGAAGCCAAGACTTGCAAGAGGAGAGCTCCAGATAATCGGCGCTACGACCTTTGACGAATACCGCAAGACTATAGAGAAGGACTCCGCACTTGAAAGGCGGTTCCAGCCTGTGAACGTATGCGAGCCTGACAAGGAGAGCTGTATCCGGATGCTGAAAGGCCTGAGAAGCAGTTACGAGACATTTCACGGGGTGGAGATAAGTGAGGAAATAGCGGAAATGGCAGTTGATATGTCCATGAGGTATATCTCAGAAAGGTATCTCCCGGATAAAGCCATAGATGTCCTTGATGAGGCCTGTGCCTGTGCAAAGATAAGGTGTTCGTCGGGTCTCTGCTCCAAGGACACAGGGATGATAAAAATGGATGCAGGAGGGATGAGTCTTGGCAAGCTGGGGAAGGTAATAGATTCGGGTGCTGTACCCGTTGTGAGCGGAGAGGATATTTCAGCGGTCATCTCCCTGAAAACAGGGATACCCCTTAAACGTATAAGTTCCGGGGACTCCCAGCGTATAGCGGACATGAAGAGGTATTTGAGCGAAAGGGTAGTAGGTCATGACTACGCAGTTGAGAAGGTGACAAACGCTATATGCAGAGCAAAGTCCGGGCTTAAAGACAGCCGGCGACCCACAGCCTCATTTCTTTTCGCAGGCCCTACAGGTGTGGGAAAAACCGAGCTTGCAAAGGCACTGGCAGACTGTATGTTCAGTACAAAGAACAGTCTCATAAGGATAGATATGTCGGAATATATGGAAAAGCATTCAGTCTCCAAGCTCATCGGAGCGCCTCCCGGATACGCAGGCTATGAGGACAGCGGCAGCAATCTCTGTGAAAAGGTGCGCCGGAGCCCCTATTCTCTCATATTATTTGACGAGATAGAGAAGGCTGACATAGAGGTACTGAATATACTTCTGCAAATACTTGACGACGGCATCCTTACAGACTCAACTATGCGGCAGGTCAGCTTCCGGAACTGTATCATCATAATGACCACGAACATCGGAGCGGAGATGTTCGCAGGTGGGGGAGCCGTAGGATTTTCCGGTGACAGAGCAAAGGCATCGGAGAACAGGGTCCTTGATGCAGTAAGGGGACATTTCACACCGGAGTTCGTCAACCGTATTGACGAGATAGTAATATTCCGGAAGCTCCATCGTGAGGATATAATGGCGATAAGCCGGATAGAGCTCGAAAAGCTGAAAAAGCGTTCCGGACGGCTTGGAATAGACCTGAGTTTTTCCGGGAAGGTAGCGGAGACCATAGCTGAGACAGTTGAGACAGAGCGGTACGGTGCAAGGCCTATAAGACGCCGGGTGACGGAGCTTATAGAGGACAAACTTGCACAGCAGATAGTCTCCGGAAAAGTCAGGGCAGGTGACAGCGTCCTTGCAGATGCGGTTAACGGTGAGATAGTGCTTCTGAGTGAGCAGAGAGCAGAGATAAGGAATTAAAAAGCAGAAGGGCGCACAATAGTGCGCCCGAAAATATATCTATGACCTTTCACTGAGGAATATGGACACTCTGTTATCCAGCATCTCAGCGCATTGCTCTGCGGAACATTCATCGTTGAAATAGCGTTCAGTCTCCTCCATGATTATTTTCCGGAGCTCCTCGTC
>ODAI011878786.1_pt1 | contig 11946 bp, 7 predicted proteins | sample 1539321 | NCBI WGS metagenome assembly ODAI01 (sample SAMN02144231, study PRJEB22623) | gut metagenome | biome: sheep rumen | host: Ovis aries | place: New Zealand
CATATGGTTATCTTATGGTCATCTTATGGTTATCTTATGGTTGTTGTCATAAGGAGTAACCCGAATGGTATTACAATGGTATTACAATGGTATTACTCTTGTCTTACCTCTTGACCATGAAATTACAGTTGCAGTATCTCGATTTCGACGCGGCGGTTTTGTGCGCGGCCCTCTTCGGTCTCGTTGTCCGCGATGGGTTCGGTTTCGCCGCGACCTTCAGTGGCGATACGGTCTTCGGCAATGCCACGTTTGACAAGTTCGTCACGGATAGCATTGGCACGACCCTCAGAAAGGCGTTGGTTGAAGTCGTCTTTGCCGACTGAATCGGTGTGACCGATAATTTTGATGCGTCCGTTGGGGTTCGCCTGCAGGAAGTTGTAGAGGGTGTTCAGCGCGTCTTCCGAGCCGGGCAGGATAGTTGTCTGGTTCGTTGCGAAGTTCATGTTGTGGAGGATGAAGGTCTGGCCAATAATAACTTCGGGTTCTTCAATCACCTCTTCAATCTTCGGCAGCGGACGGAGTTGAACGGTTACACTATCGACAGTACCCGGCTCCACAATGGCAAAACTAACCGAGTCGGCGTAGTAGTCGCCTTTCTGGATACGCATGATGTACGACCCTTTGGGGTAACTCTTTGCCATGCGGCCTTTCTTGATTTCGCGTCCTTGAATAGTTGTACGCTGTTTGCTCTCGTTGAAGACTTGCACTTTGGCGTTGGTGGGTTCGCCGTTCTCGTCCACAATCTTGAGGATGAAATAGGACGGTTGCACGGGGGCGGGATAGTTGATTTTCTTACCTACTTCGAACTGCACGGTGAACTTGATACCAGCAAAGAGGTTGTTCATCTTGTTGTCGCTGAGGACGGAATTGCTACCGGTGGGTTCCTCACTCTTGGCATTGGTGTAAACCAACGGTTGTGCAGCCTCGCCGCCATTCATGTTCATGAATCCGTATTCGGCGAAAAGTGCGATGCGATAGTGTACGTCCTGACGGCTGAAAGGCTCGTATTTGGGACGTCTGCCACGCTGTCCGCCACGATTGTTATTACGGCGGCGGTCTGCGGGTGCCTGAATCCATTGGTCGAGGTCAAGTCCCAGTTCGAGTGCAGCGCGTACATCCGGTTGCTTGAGGGTGAGTTTGCCCTTGTATCCCTCGGCGTTTTTATCCACATGGTGCAAGCCGAGTCCGTGTGAGTTGCCGCCAATTTCGCCGGCAAGGGTGGGGTCGTACGCCACTACATCGTAGTCGCCATAGTTATTGTAGTTAGCAAAGATGCCGTAACCCACTTTGGCACCGGCGAGGAAGTAGAAACTGCCAAACTGTGCACCGAGCATTAGGGGTACGGAGGCATAGATGCCGTTGCGCGTCTCCCGCCAGTTGTAAAAACGGTAGATATAGGTGAGGTTGTACGGATCGACCATGTCGCGGGATATACCAAAGGCGTATTTGCTTGTAGAGCGCAGCCACTCGGCTTCAACACCCACATCGAATAGGAAATGTCCAGCCTGCAGTTCGTATCCGAGTCCGAGTCCGAGTCCGGGGCCGCCGAACAGGGATTTGTTGGAGAAGTCGTAGGATCCCAAATTTCCGGCACTGACCGATTTATTGTATGCGCTCATGCCATCGAGCATTCCCGCCCATCCGGCTTTGGCATAGAGGTTGATATAGTGGTGTGTTCCTGCTTCCTGTGCCGTCATCGAGAGACTGAACACAACCAAACCCAAAATAATATAAACTCGTTTCATATCAGTGATTTTCATTATGTTTGTCTATGATGATTAGTAAACGAAGATTTTGAAGTTCTGTTTCATTTTTCCGGCGCGAACATCCACAATGTACAGTCCGCTTTGGTTGAAGAAAATCTGCACGCTGCCATCCTCACGGGCGAAGGATTTCTCCTCCACTTTGTTTCCGCGCACATCGTAAGTGGTGGCGGTGCCATCCTCTTCGGCATTGACATAAATCCATCCACCGGCGGCAACGGAGAGTGCGTTGACGGTGATGTTGTTGCGCCATTCAACGTCTTCACCCACATTCTCCAAATGGTAGTATTTGGTCGGGCAGGTGCACACTTGCGTATTGTTGGCGGTTTGCATGCATACATAGTACTCGCTACTGAAGTCTATTTCGTCGAGACTGAGTGTAGGACCGGTTTTGCCCTCCATGGGTTCGCCGTCTTTGTACCATTGGTAACTAACGAAATCGTAGCCTGTTTTTTCGGAATTATAGACAGCGAGGACATCGTCCCAACGGCGTGCGAGCAGTTTGTTCGGGTCGAAGGGCACGGAGTATCCGATAGTCATAGTGGTGTCTCCACAACCGGTGCTGATCTCAATAGTGAAAGAGTAGTCATCGCCCTCTTCGGCGCCTTCCGGAATATTCAGCACGAATGAGTTTGGTCCAAAGGAAAGGTCGGAGGTCTTGAATCCATTCTGTTTGGCTTTATCGTTGAACGAGTAGGTGCAGTTGCTGTTATTGATGGCTGTACCGGTGTTGTTGTAATGGAGCGTGAGTTTGCGGTTTTCGCAGATATTGTCAATCGTGTCGAGGATAGTTAGTTCCAGTTTGCCGATATTGACGGTGATAGGAATGGTGTCGATTGCCATCTGACCGGCACAGAGGTTGCTTGATTCGCGCTCGATGATGGCGTATGCCTGGTAAACGGCGGTGTTGGCATAGTAGTGGTCCACAGCTATGCCGGTACCTTTTTGACCGTCACCGAAATCCCACGTGATATTGCTGATAGCGTAATTGGCGTCGCACTGGAAATGAACAGTGTCGCGTCCGCAGAGTACGTTTTGACTATTGGCGGAGAAGCGTTCTCCGTTGATCATGATATACTGCTCCAAGGGAACAGTTGCGCCACCGGCAGAATAACCGTAACTTTCGTTTTCGGTGAAGCCATAAACGTGCGCGATGAAATTGCCGTTATCACTCTTAAGAGTATGTGAAGACGCGGTAGTGCCGAGGCTCTTTTGTGCAAAATAGTAGGAAGAAGAGCCGTCAACCAGTGCGAAATCGGCAGAGATGTCGGCACCATCCAGCGTCATAGAGGTGGGGTCATTCGTAACGATGTTGGTGTAGTGGTAAGTGGTACCGTTGTCACTGCTATAGGTGGCAAAAGTGACTTGGTCTATTTGTTGCTCGATAGGGTTAATCCACAGCATGGCGGGGTCGCCGTTGTTGTTCTTGTCGCCATCGTATTGTTGCGAAACGATGAACAGGTGTACCGCGCAAGGGCAGGATGTGGTGAGCATGCAACTGGTGCCGTTTACCAGCGGGGAAGAGAGACTGCCGTACTCCTCGCCAATCTCGAACTGCCAGTACTGTTTCGTGTCCACCGAGAAATCGAAAGTGTGCACCAGGTTGCCGTTGATGCGCACCTCGGTTCCATCGTTCAGTGCCATGACACGAATAATATCACGTTTGCGGTTCTTTGACGCTGTGATGGCGAAGGTGTTGCCCCAATATTGCGTAGGCATGGCTTGCGAGAAGATATGGTCGCGCTGCTTTTTCTGATAGGGGATATTGGTGTGGGGGCAGCCCTGGAAAACAGCAATATGTTTGCCATTACGCGCCTCAACACGTGTGCCGCTGAGGGCACCGGCAACATCGTCTTTCTTTCCGGTCCAAACATAATAAACCTGCCCCTTCATGAGTACGGGAGTCGTCAGTTTGTCTCCGGGCTTGAAGTTTGCCAACGCCTGCTCTTCTGCCGTAAGGATATATCCGTTGTTTTGGCGATAGATAGCGTCATTAACGGCTTTGGTAGGAACGGTAGGGTAGTAATCCACTACGGTGTTGTCCTCTGCCGCGATGATGGCAAAGTGTGAGCCCTGCGTATCACTCGGGCCGGCGTGGTCAGAGGGGGTGAACGTCTGCACCATGTACTTGTCCAGCAACGAAGCCGTCGGGATGACGTTGGTGGCGTCGAATGTCGCCCTCTTGTAGTTGGTGGCAAATAGGGCAATGTCCTCGGTGGAGGTGATATGCAGCGCGCAAGTATCCACTACTTCGGAGCGAACTGCGTAGCATACTTTACCCGTTGCCGCCATGGCATTGCGGGCGTTGTCGGCAAGAACGCTGCCGTCTTGGTAGATCTCCACCAACTTCATCTCGTTGGCAGTAACGGCTACATTTTCCGAGTAGCCTGTGAACGGGTTGGCAATGGTGACATTGCAATCGTTACGTGAGGAGATGGACAGCGACAGCGTCAGCGAGTTGTTGTCGTCCTGATCCGCCTGAAGGAATGTAACCCAGAAGTCTTTCCCTTCCGTGGTCTGCGCAAAGACATTTCCTGCTAAAAGCAGGGACATGCATACCAAAAAAAATCGAATTGTTTTCATTATTTTATTGTGTTATGTTTTTTGCTTTTATTTCACGCTGCAAAATTACTATTTATTTTCCAAATAAAGGCGGAAGAATTGACGAAAAATGTGTAAAAAATGACGGAATATACGAAAAACACCCCGCAAACGCGTGTTCGCAGGGTGTTTTGGGGACGATTTTTTACTTCACCTCTACTCCGAGAACAGAATACTTGACATTGTTCTTGATGATGTAGATTTGGCCGTTTTCGATTACTTTGATGCCTGTTTGTTCGGCTGAAATGTTCGAAATGGCGCTGGTAGGATCGGTGAGCGAAACTTTGCCACTGGTGAGTTCAATCATTTCCACTTCGGCGTTCTCGCCCTCAGCAGCCTTGTAGTAGTGTTGAATCATGCCGGTGCAATAAACGAGCGTGCCGACAGGGATGTCTTCGGTGTACGCGCCGCGATAAACTTGGAAGTTGTAGGTGGGGGCACTCATATCGTCGCACATGAAGAACGAGATGTTTTTGTATTGTGCGCTATAAGGAGTGGCAATGCTATCCACATAGCCGACAACAAGGTACTCCTCTTTGCTTGTGGCACCTTTCTCAAGTTGCATGCCGATACGGTATGCTTCGGCTACGGTGACACGAGTGATAGGCTGTGCCGGAGCCTTGGCAATGAGTTTCACGTTTGGAGCGTTGAACTCTACTACATCGCGATTTTGATCTACATAGTGCATAATCTTACCGGAAACGAGAACCGTATCGCCGTTCGCTGCGAGTTGGTCCATTGCGCCGTTGTACACTTGGAACCATTTGCCGTTGTCTTCGCACTTGACGAAGAACGTTTGTGTCATATTGTTTTGGTTTGTGTAGGTGAGTGAGTCCACTGTGACAACAATCTCAAACACCTCGTCAGAATATGCACCTGCGGTGAGCGACTCGCCCTCTGCGATAATGCCGCAGACCGTTTCATCGCGAACGGTATCCACAACTACCACCTGTTGCTGGAGGATCTCAACAGTGCTATTAACCAACTCTGCTACGTTGGTAGTACCCGACTTGTTGACATAGTGCATCAGTTTACCGGTCACTTTCACTTGGTCGCCTTTGTTCACGGCTGATGCTCCCTGGGGCATAACACCTTTATACACTTGCAGGGTCTTGGCCGTTTCTTGGGCAGTCTTGCCGATGTAGAACGTTTGCTCGTTTTTGTTGGTGAGTGTACCCGCGCCGCCATCGGTTACGTAGCCCGTTACCTCTACGATGGCAACGACTTGGTCAACGGTGAGTGTGTCGCCGGCATTGAGTGCCTTGGCTGCATCGTAAGCGGCATCGCAGTCCATTACCGTTTGAGCGTTCATGCTCATTGCAGCCAATACGGCTGCGCATAATGTGAGAAATTTCTTCATAATTTTTATTTGGTTTTAATGATTTGTGTTGTCAAAATCTTATTCTGCGGTATTTTCCTCCTCCTCGGGTTCGGCTACCAACAGTTGCTGAATCTCCCAAGTCGGTGCCGAAGTCAGTTCTCCGGTGGTGGTGTTGTACTGGAATGCAATGACGATAGATTCGTTGTTGTATTTCGACAAATCGAACTTGCCGGAACTGAGGAATGTCCAGTTGGAACCGTCCGGAATACTATCAGGGAACTCGAGGTGCTCCCATTCCGTAGTGGTGACATCGCCGGTGAAATTGTTTGTTACCATTACTTTCAGCCATTCTTTATTGTACTGCTCGTTGCCATAGCGAACGGCGTGCATGAATGTCAGATAGGGCTTTTCGCTCTTCTTTAGGCGGATTTTGGGAGAAATGAGCCAGTCCTCCACGGGGTGGTTGGTGCCGCTCACATAGGCGGATGCGGTCATGCCATACGCTGCCTGATAACGCCATACGTAGTTCAAGCCGTCCAGGTTGACGTGCTGAATGGTAAAGTCCGCCTGACCGTCTCCTACGAACGGGGTGGTGTAGTAGGTGGAGATATTTGCCACCCATGCACTGCCCAGAACAAAAGACATCACGTCGTCCACGAAACCGGTGTTCATCACAAACTCTGTGCCGTTGTACGTCCATTCGTCCGCCGTTACGCCGGAAGTGCCGCTATAGGCAATGAGGTAAATCTGTTTCTCTTGCGGGTAGCGATACGTGTCTTGCAAATAGGTGAGAATGACCTCTTCCGGTTTCTCAATCGTATAGACGTTCAGGCTCTCATACACTTTCTTGGGCAGCGCTTCGGCAACGGTGAGTTGGTCGTTTTGGTATAGTTGCCAAGTGCCTGCAGAGAGTTGATAGATAGCCGACTTGATAATCGTGTCTTTCGGGAGAGCAGAGATGCGGGCGGGACGAGTGGGTGCCGGCGTAGTGGAATGGGAAACATACACGGCATTCTGGATGACGGGTTCTCCCGCTGAGATGGAGTAGATACCCTTTATTGTCAGTTGGTCGCCTTGTGCTATTCCTTTGTCTTGGAACACTTTCGCGCCGGTCTCGTCCACAAGTCCATAGACATAGATAGAGTCATTGCCATCCACGAGGTAGAAACGTCCGTTTCGGGCGGATTTAATCGTGCCAACCATTCCGGAAAGTTGGTGCTCGATGTCCTCCTGTGCCGCTAAGAAATCGCCGATAGAGCATACATAGGGCAGGGGTGGGTAGATTGTGTCAGGCTGCTCCTGCAGGTACTTATAATCAACAACCAGAATTTTGCCCTCTTCGGAAAGGGGGAACTTGTTGGCGAGAAATGCCGGAATGCCTGCAACAGTCTCGCTGTTGAGGTAGTTGGCTCCGCGTCCGCCCCAAATAGCACGGTAGTCTGCCTCTTCCAGCGTATATGCTCCGGCGGTCTTGAACGCCTGCACCCTTGCACTCTTGCCTTCATAAAGAGGGTAGGTGACGTTGCAGATAGTGCCGGCATCCAGGTAGGGGAACTTGTACGCCATAAACATGGGCAGATAGATGTCGGGGCCGGCGTCTTCGGTAAACGCTTTCAGTGAAGCAATCTTTTTCCATTCTGCGTAGGCTGACGAGTCCTCTTCGGTACACAGCGAAAGGGCTTTTTGCTCGTAAACCGACGGAACGGTGTCATTCCCCTTGTAGGTGCATTGTTTGCTGATGATGGCAACATCATCGCCGGTGAGCGTATATGTCATCGACGTGCGCACATCTTTGGGCTGGTAGTCATGGTTGTCCAACTGCTTCTCGTCGAAATAATTCGAGCACGAACCCAGTGCCATGGCACCGACCAAACCGAGAAATATATATCTTTTCATCATTTGCACATTTATATATTTACACATTTTCTCATTTGCTCATTTACACATTTTGCTAATTGCGCTTTAGAACGACAACTTGAAGCGGATATTCCACTGACGACCTTTGTTGTAGAAGAAGTAGATGTTATCCTTGGTGTTTTCAGCAATAGTCTGCGTAACGGTGCTGGCGCTCCAGGCTTTTTCGATATAATGTTGGTCCAGCACATTAGTGATGTTGGCTGTAATCGAAGCGCGGAAAGGACCGATGTCAAAACTATATCCGGCACGTACATCCATCACGCCGCCAAGGGGGCAACGGTACGGCTCCACCACATTCACCGTCTTGCCTACTGTCAGGTTCGAACCCGAGAAAGAGTAGTAGGAATAGTTGCGGTCGTAGATGGTATATTCGGCACCGATACGGAATCCTTTGAAAGGCTTGAAGGTGACGCCCACATTGGCTGTGGTTTGTGCCTGACCGCCTACGCGGATGTTCTCCAGATTGATTTTTGCCCAAGCGTGGTCTTCGGCGCCGACCGTCGTGGCTGTTCCGTTGGAGGTAACGGCATTGCCGTGCTCGTCATACAGATATCCGGTCACGTCCTTGCCTTTCCAGCGCCAGTCGCCCAACGACAGCATGGCGTTCAACTCCACCCATTGAGCGGGGCGCGCTTTCAGTTCGAACTCCTAGCCCATGTGTTGCGCGTTTACGCCTGTCATGTTGATGTAACCTGTTGACTGGTTGTCCAGCGTGGTGCTGCGGCTCATCGTCTTGTCCATCCAGCGGGTGTAGTAGGCATTGGCTACGAAATTGACGTACTGGTTGTGGAACCCATAACCAATCTCCGCAGACGCAATCTTCTCGTTCGCAGCATCTTTGTTCACCGCATGGCTCACGTTCGACGACATGAATGCGCCGTTGAACTTAGGCGCACGGCTGATATATCCGGCATTAATAAACAGGTTGTTGAATGCGTTGAAATTGTAATTGACACCGCCTTTGATGGTTCCTCCGGCAAAGTTCACCGTCTCGCTACGCTGATGGTTCTCGTCGTAGTAGAAACGGTCCACACGCCAATAGGAGGTATATGAGAACGAGCCGTTAATGAAGGCGGACAATTTGTCTTTCGAGTACTCCAAGGTGGCGAAAGCGCCTTCTTGCATCACGTGTCCTGTATAGTCGCGATACACCACATCGCCTACTGTCATCTTCTGATATGCCCAAGCGGGGTCGTTGCGGTGGTAGTTGTTCTCTGCCGTTACACTATTGACGCGGGTGGCATCGATGAAATACTCGCCACTCATCAGGTCGCTGATAACCGCCTGGTGAATACCTTGATAGTAGCGTACGTCCAAACCGGCGGTCATGTCCAGCACATCGAAGAACTTGTTCTGATAGGTACTTACCAATCCGTACCAGTTGTGGTAGTTGCGGTTCTCGGCTATGATTAACTCCGAACCGGTGGTGGAAGCCGCGTTGATGTCCTCCACTTTGCCGTAGTCGAAGGACCCGTCCTCGCGGCGGAAAACCGTAGTCAGCACACCATTGTATGCACCGCGAGTCAAGTCGCTGTAGGCGTACTGGCTGTACGGACTCGCCTCCGCCGTGTAGCCGAAACCGCGGCCGATGGAAGTGTACAACGACGTGGAAAGCGATGACTTATAGTCAATCTGCCATACGTGGTTCAGACTGATTTGGGGCTTGTGGTACTTGTTGAAATTGGCACCCTTCTGCTTGCCGTTATTGGCGTAGCCGTAGGCGGGGTTGTAGCGACGATAGTCCATGCCATCGGTCATGTATTTCTTCACGTTGTTCCATTCCGCCAAGGTCAGCGCACCGCTATTTCCGCTCGGACGCTGCCAGTGGCTCTGAGGAGCACCAAAACCGGTCAATGACAATTGGTGACGGTCGTTGATGCGCTTGGATATATTGGCAAAATAACTGTACCCGTTGTAACCGGTGCCTTGGATATAGCCGTTACCCCAACTCTTGGCACCCAGTACGGTGATTGCCCAGCCATTGCTCATCAAGCCGGTGCTGACGGAGAACAGCAGTTTGTTGGCACCGTCATTGCCGATAGAGTAGGAAACGACCCCGCCTCGCTTGGCATCTATACCTTTGGTGATGATGTTGATCGTACCTCCCACAGACGGAGCACTCACCTTGCTGGCACCCATACCCCGCTGGGTCTGCATCACTGAGGTCACATCGCTCAGACCCTGCCAGTTGCTCCAATAGACGGTACCACCCTCCATGTCATTCATCGGCACACCGTTAATCATGGTGGCTACATTGGTGTTGTCAAAACCGCGCATCCAAATCTCCGAGTCTCCCCAGCCGCCGCCATTGCCGTTGGCATGCACACCCGGCGTGTTCTTCAGCACCTCCGGGAACTCGCCGCCACCCAAGCGCTCCTCAATGTCCAAGGCGTTTACTTGGCTCACTGCCACTGGCGTCTTGCTCTGTTTGGCCATCTGACCCATAATCGTCACGTCTTCCAGCACTTGGGCTATGGCTTTCAACTGGATGATTCCCATGTTGGCTTTGGCTGCCAATTCAACGGTCTCATAGCCCACGTAACTCAGTTTGATGGTGGCTTTGTTGGCGACTTTCAGACTGAAATTGCCGTCCAAGTCGGTCACCACGCCGTTGGAAGACCCCACCTCCAGCACGCTGGCACCTATAATCGGCTCGCCGTTGTCTGCGTCAATCACTGTGCCCGCTATCTTCTGCGTTTGTGCAAAACCGCTCATGCACAGCAATGTCAGCATCAATAAGAAAAATTTCCTCATATGTGTGTGCGTTAAATTATTTTATCAATTGCCTCAGCACCGCCTCCAACTTGTCTGCATAGGCGCGGAACCCCAGGTCCGTCAGGTGAATGCCGTCCACGGTCCCCTCTTCGTCCGGTCCCGTCAGACCCTCGCAGGTCACGTAGTACAGGTGGTCGTCACCCTCTGCTTTCAGGCGTTCGTAGTTCTTGCGGAATGCCGCATTCTTTGCCGGCAGATAGTCCCGGAAATAACTGTCAAATTTGGCATAGGGATACATGGGACCCTCCACCATAATGATTGGTACGTGCGGGCGTGCGCGCCTGATAATCTTAATAAAGTCATATGTCAGCGTGTCGCACATCATCTGGGTGCAGTTGGGTACAGGGTCGATAATGTACGCGACCACATCTTCTATCTCCGCCATCACGCGAGCCATGGGATACACCAACTTCCCCTCGCCGCTCACACCGAGGTTAATCATCTCGATGTTCAGTTCCCGCTGTATGATGTTCGTCGCCGCCATGCCTGTCCGGCTGGCGCAACCGCCGTGCATGATACTCGTTCCGTAGTTCACAACACGCATGCTCTTGCGGGGATTATCCATCTGCGGAAGCATGAGTACGGCATCCGAGTCCACCCCTATCTCCATCCAGTTTACACCATCGTAGAGGGGCAGGTAAATCAGGCACTCGTGCATCTCGCCGTCCATGTTCTCCACATACACTTTGCTTTGGATGGAGTCTTTCGTCGGTCTGTTGGTGTTCACGTACGCCCAATGCCCACTTGCACGGCTCTGCCGATCGTCCGAAGCGGAGCGAAGGAAAGAACTCTGTTTTCCTTCCTCCTCCACCCATATATACAGGTCCGTTCCCTTGATGCCGGTGTCCGCCATGTGTGCCATGTGGAAATTGCTGTGCAGGTTGTACCTGACGCCTATTCGCTTCGAGTTAGTTGCAAAACGTACGCCTATGCCGGCGCTGTTCATACCACGTTCCCACAGTTCCGTGCGGATGGAGTCCTTGATGGAACTCGGGAGACGTGTGTACGCCGACAGGGTCTCGTCTGCTGTCCATCCGCGGTTGATCAGGCGGAAGTTCAGCGCGTTTTCATATCGTAATGGAGTAGAGTCCGCTTGTACAAGATTGGTGCTCCATCCCATACAAACCAAAAAGAAACTTACAAACAGCCGTTTCATACTTTGTTTACACCTAATCTATTGATTTATTAGACGTATCTATTTGCGAAAATGTGCAGGAGTTACCGCCAAAATCATTTCGCACTGCAAAGTTACTGCTTTTTTCTGACATATGCAAGAGTTTTGCAAAAAAAAAATTTCTTCCACACTTTTGCTATGCTTTTTTTCTTAAATCCTTAAATTTAAGTACCAAGAAACTAAGCCATGAGGGGAAAACAATGTAGTCTTTAGTCACTTAGTCCCTTGGTACTTGCTTTTACCTGTTCAGGAGTTTGGTGGCGTCCAGTTTGCCGTCGTAGGACTCAATCGTTTTGGTCATGATGACGGTGGTGGTGTCTCCGCGCTGGACGGTTTGTGCGGTGGTGGTGACGGTTCGGGTGACGTTGCACGAAGAGAGCGCAAGACACAGATCA
>ODAI010027434.1_pt1 | contig 11944 bp, 9 predicted proteins | sample 1539321 | NCBI WGS metagenome assembly ODAI01 (sample SAMN02144231, study PRJEB22623) | gut metagenome | biome: sheep rumen | host: Ovis aries | place: New Zealand
GCGGATGTTATTACGACCGACGTCTGGGTCTCCATGGGCGAGCCGGATGAAGTCTGGGAGGAGAGAATCCGGGAGCTGTCACCGTATCAGGTCACAATGGCTATTATGGAAAATGCGGGTCCGCACGCGATCTTCATGCACTGCCTGCCGGCGTTCCATGATCTCAACACGACGATCGGAAGACAGATCTCCGAGAAGTTCGGAATCAATGAGATGGAGGTTACGGACGAGGTGTTCGAATCATCCCGGTCGCTTGTCTTTGAGGAGGCCGAGAACCGTATGCACACGATCAAGGCTGTGATGGACGCGACCCTTTAATCTCTGACGCAGAATCAACTGATTAAAGCAAAACTGAAAACGGCTGTTGCTCTGAGTATTATCTCAGAGCAACAGCCGTTTTGGTTTGGTTCAGTGTCTTGTATATTTCTCTTCGCAGTAGAGGCAGCGGTAGGTATTCGTCGACTTGTCGGTCAGGACAAATACATGCGGCAGCTCCTGTTCGATCGATGTGATGCAGCGCGGGTTCTTGCAGCGAATGACGTTGGTGAGCTTCTTCGGATGATGAAGCCTCTTCTTTTCCACAATGACGCCGTTCTGAATGACATTGACCGTGATCTTGTTGTTGATAAAACCGATTACGTCAAGATTGATCTCATCAAGTCCGCACTCGATCTTGATGATGTCTTTCTTGCCCATCAGCTTGCTGGAGGCGTTCTTGATGATAGCTACCTGATTGTCGACCTTGCCGAGGTGAAGGTACTTATACAGCTCCATCGCCTTGCCGGCAGGAATGTGGTCGAGGACGATACCGTTTTCGATTCCGCTGATATTTAACATATTGTTCCCTCCTTATACTTCGATGCCGAGCAGTGTGAGTATGAGTGCCATACGGATGTACATGCCGTACTGCGCCTGCTTGAAGTAAGCCGCTCGCGGATCGTCGTCGACCTCGACCGAAATCTCATTGACACGCGGGAGCGGATGAAGGACAAGCATATCCTTCTTGGCCAGTTTCATCTTGGCTTTGTCAAGAATGTAGAAATCTTTCATGCGTACGTAATCGTCCTCATTGAAGAAGCGCTCGCGCTGTACGCGGGTCATGTAGAGGATATCGAGAACCGGCATGACCTCTTCAAGGCTCTGGACTTCCGTATATTTCAGGTGCTTCTTTCCGAGCATTTCCGTGATATAGTTCGGGACACGGAGCTCCGGAGGTGAGATGAGAATGAATTCAACGTCGTCATAACGTGACATGGCTTCGATCAGGGAATGCGTTGTGCGGCCGAATTTCAGGTCGCCGCAGAGACCGAGGACCATGTGGTCGAGATGCCCTTTGAGAGAGCTGATTGTCAGAAGGTCTGTCAACGTCTGTGTCGGATGCTGATGGCCGCCGTCGCCTGCGTTGATGACCGGGATGGAAGATTTCAGGGATGCGACAAACGGGGCGCCTTCCTTCGGGTGGCGCATAGCGCAGATGTCTGCATAGCAGGAAATCATTCGGATCGTGTCTGAGACACTCTCGCCCTTTGCTGCCGAACTGGAGTTGGCAGATGAGAATCCGAGTACGTGTCCTCCCAGATGATACATGGCGGCTTCAAAACTCAAACGGGTGCGGGTGCTGGGTTCGTAGAAACAGGTTGCAAGAGTTTTGCGATCACATGCGTGAGCGTATTTGTCAGGATTACGCTCGATATCCCCGGCCAGATCAATCAAAGACTGGATTTCTTCGACGGTCAGGTCCATAGGATTCATAAGATGACGTGGCATAAAATTCTCCTTTATGAAAATGTGCGGGGGAGGTGATCCTCCACGGAAATAATCCTGAATGATATCTTATCGTTTATGAGTGGAAAGTCAAGGTTTTTATTCTTCATCGCGCAATACTTGCAGACTTTTTATGAGATACGTGCGCAAAGTAAAAACAGCCTTCATCGAATCAGGGCTTACGACTGCCGCCTTTGGGACGGGGGCGTCCGCCTTTACGGGCGGGAGCGTCAGGCCTTCTGCTGTCTGACTTGCGCCCGGCCTTCCGGGAGGGTTTAAGCTTTGCCGGACGTTCCATCTTCCTCGGAGGGATCAGACACTCCTTTCCGAACCCGATGAGGTCCGCCCTGCCTTCCCGAAGCAGCGCCTCCTTCACGAGGTCGTAATTCTTCGGATCCCGATACTGGATCAGGGCTCTCTGCATGGCCTTCTCATGAGGATTGGTCGCCACATAGACGGGCTTCAGTGTCTCCGGGTCGAGCCCTGTATAGTACATGCAGGTCGAGATCGTTCCCGGCGTCGGATAGTAGTCTTGCACCTGCTCGGGCATGTAGCCGAGATTTCGAATATACTCGGCGAGGGCAATCGCGTCCTTCAGCGTGCTGCCCGGATGGGAGGACATGAGGTAGGGAACGATATACTGGTCCTTACCGAGGGCCTTGTTGGTCTTCTCAAATTCTTTTACAAATGCATTGTAGACCGTCACCTTCGGCTTTCCCATCTTCGAGAGCACATTGTCCGAGATGTGCTCCGGGGCGACGCGCAGCTGTCCGCTCACATGATACTGACAGAGCTCCCGAAGAAATTCACGGTTCTTATCCGCCATCACATAGTCGAATCGGATCCCGGAGCGGACGAACACCTTTTTCACTTTCGGGAGGTTCCGCAGCTTTCGAAGAAGCTTTAGGTAATCGCTGTGGTCGACCTCGAGATTGGGGCATGGCTCGGGAAAAAGGCACTTGCGATGCCGGCAGGCGCCCGCCTTCAGCTGCTTTGCGCAGGCCGGCTTCCGGAATTCGGCGGTCGGTCCGCCCACATCATGGATGTAACCCTTGAAATCCGGGTCTTCGATGCACTGCCTTGCCTCAGCCAGAATCGATTCGTGGCTGCGTGCCTGAACGATTCGGCCCTCATGGAATGTGAGGGCGCAGAAATTGCAGTCGCCGTAGCAGCCCCGGTTGGAAGTCAGGGAGAATTTTACCTCCGCAAGGGCCGGGATACCGCCGGCCGCCTCGTAGGAGGGGTGGTAAGCGCGCATGTAGGGAAGCGCATAGACGTCATCCATCTCCTGCATGGTCATGGGTTTCTGAGGCGGATTCTGCACGACGAAGAGACTGCCGTCGTACGTCTCGGCGAGACGCTTCGCGGTGAAGGGGTCTGTGTTCCTGTACTGGACCGCGAAGCTTCGGGCATAGGTCTTTTTGTCCGCTTTGATTTCTTCAAATGACGGCAGAATGATCGCATCAGCCGTCTCGTCCGCATTCCTTGTCTTGAAGACCGTTCCGCGGACAAATGTCACGTCGCATGCTCTGAGTCCCGCATTTAATGCGTCCGCAATTTCCACAATGCTTTTTTCTCCCATGCCGTACGCGAGAATATCCGCTCCGGAGTCGAGAAGAACGGATCTGCGGATTTTGTCGGACCAGTAATCATAATGACCGAGTCTTCGAAGACTGGCCTCGATGCCGCCGATGATAATGGGCGTCTTCTTATAGGTCCTCCGGATCAGGTTACAGTAAACGATGACGGCATAGTCCGGCCGCATGCCGGATGCGCCGCCCGGACTGTAGGCATCCTGATGGCGATGTTTCCTTGACACGGTGTAATGGTTGACCATGGAATCCATGTTTCCGGAAGAGACCAGAAAACCGAGTCTCGGTTCGCCGAACTCCGAAATGCTCGCGGGGTCGCGCCAGTCGGGCTGACAGAGCATTCCTACCGTGTATCCGAAGGATTCGAGTACACGGCTGATGATGGCGCTGCCGAAGCTCGGGTGATCTACATAGGCATCCCCGCATATATAGACGAAGTCCAGCTGCGAAAGCCCCATTTCCTCCATATCCTGCCTGTTTACAGGTAAAAATCCTTCTGCCATAGTTGCTCCTTTCTTCAAGAGTATAGCATATGATTGTTCGGATTTCCCAAGTATGATAGAATAATTTTGTACACATGACGGCAGACGGTTACTGTTCACAGGTTTGCCGGTCAGTACACATTTTTCTCAGGCACAATGAATACAGAAAGCGCTGTGAGTTATGAAAAAGAAGAAAAAAAATACGATATCGCTTGATAAACTTCTTGTCAGAACATTTAGAAGAAGTGCGATTATAACGACGCTTGCCGCGATTTTAGTCGGCGGCGGCGCCTACACAAGGATGGCTTTTCACAACTTCAACACGACGGTCGGGGACTGCAACCGTCTGGTCAACCTGGCGGTCGACAGGGAGCAGCTGAAAGCGGTCGATGACGCCGTCATGGAAATATATGAGGGGCTGGAAGTGGGGGAGATCGCCGACACGGACCGGAGCACCTACATTTCCCAGATGCATTCCTACGAGGATGAATTTGCAGAAATCACCGAGATGCCGGAATACCGGTATCTGAGGGAGCTCACGGTGGAGCTTAACAAGGCGTGGGCCGGCGTCGAGGCCGTTTATTTCATGGATGTGGATCTTGCAAACAGGCGGGCCGTGTACATCGCGGACGGATATCTGGAAGGGATATCGGACCACTCTTATTATCCGGGTACGATTGACTTTATTTCAAAAAGATCCATGAAAATCTTCGAGCGGGAGCATGACTATGAAGCCACCTTTAACCGGGATTCCATGCGGGGATTTTTCTATTATGATTATCAGCCGATAAAAGACGCAAACGGCAATGTGATCTGTTATCTGGGCGTTGAACTTGATATCGATGAAGTTATTGCCGGCCACAGATGGTTCCTTCTGATGACACTTATTGTCACCACGATAATTTCGACTGTTGTGACGATCGTATCCGTATATTTCGCAAGGAAGGGAATCGAACCGATCCATGAGCTGACGCATGCGGCCCGGGATTACAGTTATAGCGACGCCAAGGGAGACAGGATATCCACCCGGTTCTTCAAGGGCATCGACGGCGGTTTCATCGAAGAGATCATAGACCTGATCAACTCCATGCGCACGATGGAGATCGGCATGAATGTGTACATGGAGAAGCTGTCCATCGTCTCGGCGGAGAGAGAGCGTATGAATACGGAGCTCGGCATCGCGAACCGTATTCAGGCGGCGATGCTCCCGTGCATTTTTCCGGCTTATCCCGACAGGGAAGAGTTCGATATCTATGCGACCATGGATCCGGCCAAGGAGGTCGGCGGCGACTTCTACGATTTCTTTCTGGTCGATGAGGATCATCTGGGCATGGTCATGGCGGACGTGTCGGGCAAGGGCGTTCCGGCGGCCCTCTTTATGATGGCGTCAAAAATTATGATCAACGACCGGGCAAGCGACGGCGGCAGTCCCGGAAAGATTCTGGAACAGGTCAACGACACGCTTTGCAGCAACAATCAGGAAGACATGTTCGTCACGGTCTGGCTGGGCATCCTCGAGATCTCAACGGGAAGGCTGACTTATGCAAATGCAGGCCACGAGCATCCGGCGATCCGCCACGGCAGACATTTTGACCTGGTTGTCGAGAGACACAACTTTGTTCTCGGCGGTATTGATGGTCTGAAGTTCAAGACCCATGTCGGCCATCTGGACCCGGGCGATATGATTTATCTGTATACGGACGGCGTTGCGGAGGCGACCAATGCGAACTATGAGCTTTTCGGAACGGACCGTATGCTCGATGCGCTGAACAAATACGCCGACGGCACGCCGGAAGAGATCCTGCATGGGGTGAGAGCGGAGGTGGATGCATTTGTAGACAACGCGCCCCAGTTCGACGATATCACGATGCTTTGCCTGCATTACAAGGGACCGAAAAAATAATGAAGTGTACGGTAGGGGCTGCTGCATAATATGCAGCGGCCTCTTTTTTACGCATAAGTAACAAAAAAGCAAGAATATTGAACGTTATTATTGTTATTTTTATGAATGTAACTTAAAATAGAAGCAGTAGGTTTTTTCGCCCTTATAAAATTTTCAGGGGTGTGATGCTGTTAAAAAACACAAGCTATCGGGAGGTTTAAAATGAAGCAGTGGACACTTGAAGAGCGCTACAGAGTGCTGCAGAGCGCGGACGAAGTCAAGGATCTCTATGATCGTATCCAGACATCCAATTACAGACAGAAATATCACATTCAGCCGGTTACCGGTCTTTCCAGCGACCCGAACGGTTTCGCGAAATATGACGGAACATGGCATCTGTTCTATCAGTGGTGCCCGTGGGGTGCGGTACACGGCTTAAAATACTGGTATCATGTATCTTCCAAGGATCTTGTAAACTGGAAGAACGAGGGCGTCGGCATGCATCCGGACACATTCTATGACAACAAGGGCTGCCATTCCGGTTCGGCGATCGCGAAAGACAATGACCTTTATATTTTCTACACAGGAAATCACAGGGACGAGAACTGGGTGAGAACACCCTATACATGCGCTGCAAAGCTCGGCGAGGACGGAAGACCGGTCAAGCTGCCGGAGCCGCTGTTCGGACCGCGCGATGATTACAGCGAGCATCAGAGAGACCCGAAGGTCGTTTATGTTGCAGAAAAGAATAAGTATTACATCTTCATCGGCGCGCAGACTCTGGACAAGAAGGGCACAGCCCTCATTTACGAGTCGGAAGAGCTGCTCTCCGGATGGAAGTTCGCCGGTCAGCTGAACGTTCCGGGATTTGAAGATTTCGGCGGCATGTGGGAATGCCCGTGCATCGTCAGGATCGGAGGCAAGGATGTCCTGATAATCTCCCCGCAGTATACGAAGCTTCCGGGCCGTGCAGAGAGTACGAACCACAATGTCTATATCATCGGACACATGGATTACGATACACTGACCTTCACGCCGGAATCCGATTACAAGTATCTTGATTTCGGTTTCGACTTCTACGCAGCGCAGTTCGCGGCCAACGTGGATGATCCGGACATGGCAATCCTTATTGCGTGGATCGGTCTCCCGGACAACCACTACTGCACAGAGCCGGAAGACTGGGAGGGCAGCATGTGCCTGCCGCGTGAGCTTCGGATCAAGGGCGACCATATCGTTCAGGCTCCGGCAGCGGCGATTGCTTCCCTGAGAGACGGTGAGGTCAGTGCGGAAGGCAAGCTTCCGGATTTCTGCGAGATGGAAGTGACCAATGCGGGCGGCGACTTCTTCCTGAACCTTTACACGAAGGCTGACGGAACAGGCGGCGTCACCATGAAGTATTGCGAGGCAACAAAGACTCTGACTGTCGACAAGACGGGCATGGAGAAGCGTTTCAACGAGAACGTAGGCGAAGTCCTGGATGTTCCGCTTGATGAGTCTCTCAGGAATATCCGCATCTTCATCGACAGATGCTCCTTCGAGCTGTTCATCAATGACGGTGATGCAACATTTACGTCCCATATCTATCCGACAGCCGACGAGCACAACTACACGATCAGTGACAACGGATCGGTTAAGATTTATGCGCTGAAGCCGTCCGTAACGGATGAGTTCGTGATCTGACGGGGAGCTGACTTTTTTAAAGTTATCTGTCAGAAAAAATATTGCCGCACGAAGAGAATTTCGTGCGGCAGTTTTTTATTTATACACCCGAACCCTTATATAGAGCCGTCCTTTCTTTGTCCGGGAGATGCCCCCCGCATAAATGAACTTGCCGAATCCCCGTACCGATACCCTGGCTCCGGGCTTTAAGTCGTACCCGCCCGAGAAAGCCGTGCGGCCGTCCACGATGACAGCCTCCCGCTCAATGAGCTCCTGGGCTTTCCCTCTTGCGAGCCGGTAGACAAATGCCAGGATCGCGTCCAGCCTCTCCGAAGCCACCGAACCTTCGCGCTCCTCGAATTCCGGGCGGACACTGCACCTGTCCGGGGGAACCTCTTTGGTAAGGACGGTAGTATGCTTTACCCGGCATAGCTCCTTTGTGATATATTCGGCCATGGTCTTTAAGACAAAGCAGTAGGCCGAACGGTCTTCCCTGTCAATCAGGATATCGCCGATCTGCCCGCGGTCGATGCCGAGATTCATCAGGGCCCCGAGATAATCCCTGTGTGTGAGCTCATCCGCAAATTTTGCCTGTACAGGGGAGATGTGCAGGCAGGCGACGATCTCGGGCGCTGTGGATTCCTGCAGGGTAAACCCGTCCGCATCCAGCCATGTGGGCAGGAAAGCGCACACTTTTCGTTCGGCATCATCGAATCCGCCCCAGAGGAGAAATGTGGTTCCGCCTACACGGTCGGACTGCTGCGGGACGCCGAGCCTTCGCATGGCGTCGTTTAAGGCCGCCTGCTCGGAGACGGAGAGAAAGTCGGTGTGGGTCGTATATTCGTTTTGAAAGGTCTTATTCGAGAGATCTTTTATGCGGCTGACGAGAAAATCGATATCTGCCATATATTCCTGTCCTGTCGTTCACGCTTTGAGTTGCCTGTATCCTCAAAATATTACCATGTTCCGCTTGGAATTGCATTCTTTTTGTGTTTTTGGTATGATTACTTCTGTACTGAAACACTGACAATTATGGAGGTTTTTTATGGGGATGAATGTTGTATGCCTGGATATGGAAGGCGTTCTCGTACCTGAAATCTGGATCGCATTTTCGGAAGCCACCGGAATCCCGGAGCTTCGCCGCACGACCCGCGACGAACCGGATTATGATAAGCTCATGAAATACAGACTCGCAATTCTGAAGGAACACGGCCTCGGCCTGAAGGAAATCCAGGCGACGATCGCCACGATCGATCCGCTTCCGGGCGCCAAGGAATTTCTGGATGAGCTGCGCAAGGAGACGCAGGTTCTTATTCTGAGCGATACGTTTACACAGTTCGCGATGCCTCTCATGGCCAAGCTTAACTGGCCGACACTGTTCTGCAATACGCTGGAGGTTGCCCCGGACGGTGAGATCATCGGTTATCAGATGCGCTGCCCGCAGTCCAAGCTTACAACCGTGAAGGCTCTGCAGTCCTGCGGTTTTGATACGATTGCCGCGGGTGACAGCCATAATGACCTCGGCATGATTCGCGCCTCCAAGGCAGGCTTCCTCTTCAGAAGCACCGATGCGATAAAGGCTGAGAATCCGGATCTGCCGGCTTTTGAGGAGTTCGACGATTTTCTTGCGGCTATCAAGGCTGTTTTGTAATTCTCCGGGGATGTTTCGTAAGAATGAATAAGAATACAGGAAAAATCATACTCGCTTCCGCCTCCCCCAGGAGGCGGGAGCTTCTTGCGCAGATAGGGATAGCGTTCGACGTGATGGTCTCCGATAAGGAGGAGCGGATCACGGCGGAGGAGCCCGCGGAAATCTGCATGCATCTGGCGATGCAGAAAGCCCTGGACGTGAGGGAGAAACTGAAGGCGGAGGTTCTGGACGGGGAAGCAGGGGCTGAGACAGAGACGGCAACTGGCCCGGCATTCTGTGACTATACGATCGTCGGGGCAGACACGATCGTTGTCCTTGAACGGGAGATCCTCGGAAAGCCGCATGACGCGGAGGACGCGGCGCGCATGCTGCGCGCTCTTTCAGGAAGAGAGCATCAGGTCTATACCGGCGTGTGTGTGGTCAGGGGAGATTGTGTGCGGACATTTGCCGAAAAGACCGATGTCTATGTGGCGCCTCTGTCCGAGGAGGATATCCGGTCCTATGTTGCGACCGGGGATCCGATGGATAAGGCGGGAGCTTACGGGATCCAGGGGATATTTGCAAAACATATCGAAAAAATTGACGGTGACTACTATAATGTAGTGGGACTTCCGGTCGGGAGACTGTGGAGAGAGTATTTGAAAAGAGGTAACAGATTTTATGAACAGAAAAAATGTATGGGCACACTACACCAGGGAACAGACAAAATCAGCTTATGACTTCTGTGAGGATTACAAGAAGTTCCTCGATGACGCCAAGACCGAGCGTGAAGCAATTGACGCGCTGGTCAATCAGGCGGAAGCGGAAGGATTCCGCGAGCTGAGCCGCCTCATCGGGAGCGGCGAGACGCTGAAGGCCGGCGATAAGGTCTACTCGGTCTGGATGAACAAATCAATCGTTCTTTTCAAAATCGGAAGCGAGCCGATGGAGAACGGCATGAACATTCTCGGCGCGCACATCGATTCCCCGCGCCTTGACGTTAAGCAGAACCCGCTCTACGAGGACAGCGGTTTTGCCTATCTCGACACACATTACTACGGCGGCATCAAGAAGTATCTGTATGTTGCCCTGCCGCTTGCCATTCACGGCGTGATCGTCAAAAAAGACGGCACGACAACGATTCTGAACGTCGGCGAGGACGAGGATGACCCGGTCTTCTTTGTCTCCGATCTTCTGATCCACCTGTCACAGGAACTGATGCAGAAGAAGGCCTCCGAGGTTGTTGCCGGTGAGGCTCTGGATCTGATCATCGGACATAAGCCGTTTATTCTTGACGGGGGAAAAGAGGATGATGACGAGGAGGAAGATGACACGCTGACACGCGGCCAGCAGTACGCACATCGCGCGGAGAAGGAGGAAGGCGCAGAGGCCAAGAAGGTCAAGGGTGCGGTCCGCAGAGGAATTCTGGCAATTCTCCGGGATGAGTATGACGTTGAGGAAGATGACTTTATTTCCGCCGAACTTGAGATCGTTCCGGCCGGCAAGGCGCGCGACGCGGGATTTGACCGCTCGATGGTGCTGGGCTACGGGCAGGATGATCGTGTCTGCGCATATCCGTCCATGCGCGCGATCTGTGAGGTCGGTGATGTGGCCCGCACGTCCTGCTGCATCCTGGTCGATAAGGAGGAGATCGGTTCGGTCGGCGCTACAGGCATGAGATCTCATTTCTTTGAAAATGCGGTCGCCGAGGTCATGAACCTGCTCGGTGATTACAGTGAGCTGAAGGTCAGAAGATGCCTTGCAAATTCCTGTATGCTTTCATCCGATGTCTCCGCGGGCTACGATCCGAATTACGCGTCGGCATTTGAGAAGAAAAATGCGGCTTATCTGGGCGGCGGTCTTGTCTTCAACAAGTTCACGGGATCCAGAGGAAAGTCCGGTTCCAATGATGCGAACGCAGAGTACATCGCCGAGATCCGCAGAGTGCTCGATGAGGACGGCATTATCTATCAGACGGCTGAGCTCGGACGCGTCGATATGGGCGGCGGCGGAACGATCGCCTACATTCTTGCGCTGTACGGCATGAATGTGATCGACAGCGGCGTTGCGGTCCTGAATATGCATGCACCGTGGGAGGCGACCTCCAAGGCGGATATCTATGAGGCTTTGAGAGGATACATTGCGTTCCTTGAGAAGGTAAGAGCAGTATAAGAACGGATGTAAGATTCACAGTTATATCTTGTAAGGTATACCTGTGAACGATAGGAGTTATTATGAAAACGGGGATTGTCATGGAAGGCGGCGCCATGCGGGGACTCTTCACAGCAGGTGTTATCGATGTATTGCTGGAGAAGGGACTTGCGGATTTCGACGGGGCGATCGGTGTCTCGGCCGGAACATGCTTCGGATGCAACATCAAATCAAAGCAGCACGGGCGTACGATCCGCTATAATTTGAGGTTCTGCAGGGACTGGAGGTATGCGTCCGTTCGCTCGCTCAGAGAGACCGGGGATGTGTTCGGCGGGGATTTCTGTTATCGAAGGATACCGACGGAGCTGGATCCGTTTGACACGAAAACATTCACGGAGAACCCCATGGAGTTTTATGTAGTGGCGACGGACCTCGTGACGGGAAAGCCGGTCTACCATAAGCTTTATGACGGGCTGAACAGTGATCTGAAGTGGATTCGGGCATCCGCGTCCATGCCGCTGGCAGCCCAGACGATTGAGATCGGAAAGTGGAAGCTGCTCGACGGCGGTGTGGGGGATTCGATTCCGCTGAAGTATTTTGAGAAGATCGGGTATGACCGGAATGTGGTCGTGCTTACGCAGCCGCGCGGGTTCGTCAAGAAGCCGAACAAGGTGCTGCCGGTGATTCGCAGAGCCTATGCGGAGTATCCCGAATTTGTACACAGGATGGAGACCCGTCATATTCACTACAACGAGGAGACGGAGCATGTCATGGAGCAGGAGAA
>ODAI011554803.1_pt1 | contig 11944 bp, 13 predicted proteins | sample 1539321 | NCBI WGS metagenome assembly ODAI01 (sample SAMN02144231, study PRJEB22623) | gut metagenome | biome: sheep rumen | host: Ovis aries | place: New Zealand
AAGGATTGCTTTCTTTCATCATCTGATATTCACAAAAGAGGAAGTGCGGATGCGGGACCGCGGGAATCGGTGAGCATGCCGGCTCCGGAGTTCCGGACATCTTCGACGTGTGAGAAAGTGAAAGCCTGGAAACGCCTATGGTACGCGGACAGAATGAGCTGAAACCTGAACTCCGGAGAATTTTGAAGACGCGGCAAAACACGGCAGGAGGAGAAGTTTAGTTATTTATCAGCCACGGCAGTATTCGTCGAACATGGATGACTCAGGAGAAAGAGAAAAAGATGAACGGAACAATGCTGCAGGGTTTTGAATGGGATCTGCCCGCGGACGGAAGACACTGGCGGAAGCTTGCGCACTGTGCCCGCTGGCTGGCCTTTTGTGGTTTTACGGCGGTCTGGCTGCCCCCGGCGGCAAAGGGGAATGCTGGAACAAATGACGTAGGCTATGGGGTCTATGATCTGTACGACCTGGGCGAATTCAATCAGAAGGGAACGATCCGGACAAAATACGGAACCGCGGCGGAATATGCTGATTGCATTCAGGCCCTGAAACGGGTGGGCATTCAGCCGCTGGCGGATATTGTGCTGAACCATCGGATGGGCGGAGACGAGAAGGAAACCTTTCGGGCTAGACCCTGCGACCCGGAAAACAGACTGCAGGCGGCGGACATGGAGGAGGACATCGCCTGCTATACCCGCTTCACCTTCCCGGGGAGAAACGGCCGCTATTCCGGTTTTATCTGGGATCACAGCTGCTTTACCGGAAGCGACTGGAATGAGCTGGATCCGGATCACCATCTGTTCCTTTTTGAGGGGAAAGGCTGGGCGCCCGATGTGGATGAGGAGAAGGGAAACTATGATTACCTGATGGGCTGCGACGTGGACGTGCAGAATCCGTCCGTGCGGGAGGAACTGGACCGCTGGGGAATGTGGTTCCTGGAGAAAACCGGCGTGGAGGGATTCCGGCTGGACGCGGTCAAGCATATTTCCGCCGGCTTTTACCGGGACTGGCTGCAGGCCTTGCGGGACCGGACCGGGCAGGAGCTTTACACGGTGGGAGAGTACTGGAACAGCGATCTGGGGAGGCTGACCCGCTACCTGGACCGGACGGAGGGGCGGATACAGCTTTTTGACGTGCCGCTGCATTATCATCTGACTGAGGCTTCCCGCAGCAACGGGGGATACGATATGCGGAATATCCTTGCCGGAACGCTGGTGGATACCAGAGCGCAGCATGCAGTGACCTTCGTGGACAATCATGACACGCAGCCCGGCCAGTCTCTGGAGAGCTGGGTGGACGGATGGTTCAAGGCTGCTGCATACGGACTGATTCTGCTGCGGAAGGAAGGATATCCCTGCGTTTTCTGGGGAGATCTGGAAGGCATACCCGCCAGGGGCATCGGAGCTGTCTCCGAACTGAGAAAACTGATTCGCCTGCGGCTGTATCATGCCTACGGAACGGAGCGGGACTGGTTCGACGATCCGGATCTGATCGGCCTGACGCGGGACGGGAGCGCTGAAATCCCCGGCAGCGGGCTGGCCTTCCTCTGCACAAATGCCAGGGGAGGGACGAAGCGCATGGAAATGGGCAGGCGTTTTGCGGGCCGGACCTTTGTCTGCGCTATCGGGGATCAGAACCCGGTCACCATCGACAGGGACGGCTGGGGCGAGTTCGCGGTGCGGGACGGAGGCTGCAGCGTATATGTCCCCGCCGCCGGCCCCCTGGTGAAAGCCTGGAGGCTGGTGCAGGATGTGAAGCGAATTCTGGGGAAAAAACGTATGCTCTGATACCGGGAATCATCCGGCCCTGGGCACCGGAAAGAGGAGGCAGGATCGAACAGTGATCAGGATTTTATTTATCTGCCACGGCAACATCTGTCGGAGCGCCGCGGCGGAAGTGGTGCTGAGGAACCTTGCGGCGGATGAAGGAAGGACGGATCTGCGGATCGGATCCGCTGCGGCGACGCGGGAAGAAATCGGGAATGATATCTATCCGCCGATGAAAAAAGCGCTGGTCCAGGCCGGCTATGAATGCGGAACGCATGCGGCCAGGCAGACGACCCGTGCGGATTACGGCGCATGGGATTATCTGATCGGCATGGATGATGAAAACATCCGGGATATGAAACGGATTTACGGCGGTGATCCGGAGGGGAAGATCAGCATGCTGATGGACTGGGCCGGAAAACCCGGGCGGGAAATCGAAGATCCGTGGTATACGCGGAATTTCAGCGGCGTGCTGCGCCAGATCGAGGAAGGCTGCCGCGGAATTCTGGAAAGGGCGGGAAAGGAAAAATGACGGATCAGCTGACGCGGGTGGCGGTTCTTTCGGATACGCATGGCCTGCTGCGCCGGGAGGTTGTCGCGGAAATTCAGGACTGCACGCACATCGTTCATGCCGGGGATATCATCCGGGAAAGCGATCTGGATGAGCTGCGGCTGTATGGATCCATCTATGCGGTGCGCGGCAATAACGATCTGTGGCAGGAGGGCCTTCGGGATCTCGCGGGCCTGCTGCGGTTTGAAATCGCGGGAGTGCACTTCCTGATGACCCATGACCGCAGGGATGTTCCCCGCAATCTGGACGGCGTGCAGGCGGTCATCTGCGGGCATACGCATGTATACCGCGAGGAATGGATTGACGGAAGGCTGTGGCTGAATCCGGGCAGCTGCGGCAGGTCGCGCTTCGGCGGGGATGTGACGCTGGCCAGGCTGGAACTGATGGAAGGAAAGATCCTCCGCGTGTCGAAAACCACGCTGGAAGGCTGAACGGGAAACGCATGAAACAGAATGAGCGGAAAGCAGGGAGGAACGGAAACGGAAAAAGCTTTCCTGCGGAAGAATAATCAGGAAGAAAGGACCTTCGTATGAATCTGGAAAAGGAAGATTATCTGGATCCGCGCTGCCCGCTCAGCGGGAAGCCCGGCCAGGATGAGCCGCCGCGTCCGGTGCCGATCGACCGGATTATGGCGAAGCTGCGGGAATATGAAAACAGGAACGACTGGCCGGCCGTGGGAAAGCATCTGGACTACTGGCTTTCGGAAGCGGAGATGAACCGGGACGATCGCGGCGCGCTGATGCTGCATAACGAGCTGATGGGCTTCTGGCGCAAGCAGGGCGGCCGGGAGCAGGCGCTGGCGCACGCCCGGCAGGCGGACGGGCTGATCCGGAAGCTGGGCATGGAGGATACGGTGACTGCTGGAACCACCTGGGTCAACGCGGGAACGGTCATGGAAGCCTTCGGGGATCCGGACCGCGGACTGGCGTATTTCGAAGCGGCCAGGGAAAACTATGAGCGGAACCTGAAGGCGGAGGACGGGCGTCTCGGCGGCCTGTACAACAATATGGCGCTGGCGATGGCTTCCTGCGGAAGATACCGGGAAAGCGAGGATATGTTCCGCCGGGCGCTGGGCGTGATGGAGAAGCAGAAAAACGGCGAGCTGGAGATGGCAATCACGTATCTGAATATGGCAGATGCGCTCGAGGCGGAGCTCGGCGCGGAACAGGCCGCGGAGTTCACGGACGCGTATCTGGACAGCGCGGCGGAACTGCTCGACCGGGAGCATCTGCCGCGGGACGGATATTATGCCTTCGTCTGCGAAAAGTGCGCGCCGGTCTTCGGCCATTACGGTTACTTCGCGGAGGAAGCGGAGCTGAAAAGGAGAGCGGAGGAAATCAATGAAAGGGCTTGAGCTTTCCCGAAGGTACTATGAATCGTTCGGGATGCCGATGATCCGGGAGCAGTTCCCGGAATATGAGGAAATCATTGCCGCCGGACTGACGGGCAGCGGTTCCGAATGCTACGGATACGATGATGATATTTCGCAGGATCATGATTTTGAGCCGGGCTTCTGTCTGTTTATCCCCGGGGAGGAGATCGTGGACCGGAAAACGGAATTTCAGCTGGAGCGGGCCTACGCGAAGCTGCCCCGGGAGTTTGAAGACTTCAGCCGGGCCAAACTGGCGCCGGTGGGCGGGAACCGTCACGGCGTCTTCAGAATCGACGATTTCTTTCTGAATAAAATCGGCTGCATCCCGGAAAAAATGACGGTGGAGGACTGGCTTTCGGTGCCGGATTACGCGCTGGCCGAGGCGGTCAACGGGGAAATGTTCCGGGATGATGCGGGGCTGATGGAGGATCCCCGGCGGATCCTGCGGAACATGCCGGAGGATGTACGGCGCAAAAGACTGGCCGGCCATCTGCTGATGATGGCCCAGAGCGGCCAGTACAACTACCGGCGCTGCCTTTACCATGGCGAGACCGGCGCGGCCCAGATGGCGGCCTCGGAATTCGTCCGTCACGCAATGGCGACAGCCTTCCTGCTCAGCGGAAGATATATGCCTTATTACAAATGGGCATTCCGCGCCCTGCGGGAGCTGCCGGAAGGGGAGGAGCTGGCGGTGACGCTGGAATGGCTGATCTCGACCGGCAACGGGCCGGACATGGCGGAGGACAAGTATTTCCAGATGGAGGGAATCGCGTCCCGGGTGATTGAAACGCTGCAGGATCAGCACCTGACGGAAGCCACCTGCGGGGATCTTGAAAAACACGCCTACTCCGTCAATGACGGAATAGGCGATGGCAATGTACGGAATCTGAATATTCTTTCGTGTGTGTAGGGAAGAAGTCTCAGCAGCCGCTCAGGCATTCAGCCCGCTGAGCACCGCGGGCAGCCCGGCCAGGGAGTGAATGACGGCATCGGGGTTTTCCGCCGTGCCGAAACCGTATGCGGCATGGATAAAGGGAATGCCGGCCAGGATGGCCGCCTCCTGATCCTTCCGTGTATCGCCGATGTAGATGGCGCGCTCCGCGTGATTCCGCTGCATGACCAGGCGGATGTTCTCCCCCTTGACCAGGCCGGTGCGCTCCCATTCCTCCCAGTCGCAGAAGAGGTCGCCCGACTGTGTGGACTGCAGGAAGGCGTCGATATATCCCATCTGGCAGTTGCTGACGATCCCCAGCTGATACCCTTCCGATCTGAGCAGTTCCATCGTGCTGCGCAGGCCCGGATAGGGCTCTCCGCCGTGCTCCCGGAGGTATTCAACCTCATAGCGGCAGCATTCGTCAAAAACTGCCGTTTTTCTTTCCCCCGTGAACCCGGGATGAATGGCATCCTGGATTTCGCGCATCGTGAGCCCCATCACGGAGTGGACATCCTCCGCGGTCAGCGCGGGCAGGGTGGGATCCTCCCGCTGAAAGACGATGTTCCAGGCGACGGCGACATTGGCCGCGGAATCCCAAAGCGTACCGTCCAGGTCAAAAAGCAGCATCGGTTTGGCTGAATGCATCGGCAGATAACCTCCGGAAAAGTTGATGAAAGCATTATACCCAAGGATGACCGGAAAAACAAGGAATGGATTTTTCTTTGAATCAATATTTGAAAAAAGGTATTGACACTTCAAAAATGTTGGATAAAATATGATTTGCAAAAAGAAATTTTTGCGGGGAGGACGATACATGGAGAGAGCGGATATCGCGATTATCGGAACCGGCCCGGCGGGTGTTTCCGCCGCGATCACTGCGACGATCCGGAATAAAAAGGTGCTGCTGCTGGGCAGCCGCCAGCTGAGCGAAAAGATGGCCAAGGCCCATGAGATTCAGAATTATCCGGGCTTCCCTGCCGTGCGGGGGGAGGACCTGGTGCATGCGTTTCAGAAGCATCTGGATCAGATGGGGATTGAGGTGACGGAGAAGCGGGTGGCCGCGGTTTATGCGATGGGGGATTATTTCGCCCTGCAGGCCGGGGAGGACATGCTCGAGGCGCGCTCCGTGATCCTGGCCGGCGGCGTGGTTCAGGGAAAGCCGCTGCCCGGGGAGGAGGAAATGCTCGGCCGCGGGGTCAGCTACTGTGCCACCTGCGATGCGCCGCTGTATCGGGGCAAGGAAGTGGCCGTGGTCGGCTACAGCCCGCGGGAGGAAGCGGAAGCATCCTTCCTGAGCGAGGTCTGCGCGAAGGTGCTTTACTTCCCGATGTATCCGGGAGAGACGGATCTGCCGGACCGGGTGACGGTGCTTCGGGAAAAGGTGACCGGCGTATCCCGGGACGGCGGCCGGGGCATCGTGGAAACGGAAAGCGGAAAGCATCCGGTGGACGGGATCTTCGTGCTGCGTGAGGCGGTGGCGCCGGGGCAGCTGGTTCCCGGGCTGAAGACGGAGGGCGCGCATGTCTCCGTCAACCGGAAGATGGAAGCCAGCATTCCGGGCGTCTTTGCCTGCGGAGATATCGCCGGAACGCCTTATCAGTATGTCAAGGCGGCCGGCGAAGGCAATGTGGCGGCGCTGAGCGCTGTGGCGTGGCTGGATCAGAAAAAGTGAGAAACTGAAAAGAAAACGATCTGAAGGAGGAAACGAAAATGGTAAGGAAGATCAATGGCGAAGAGTTCAACAATGAGGCCCGGAAGAGCGCGGCGGCGGTGATCGATTTTTCCGCGACCTGGTGCGGCCCCTGCCGGATGATGGCGCCGGTGCTGGAGAGCCTGTCGGATGAAATGGCCGGCAAGGTGGAGTTCTACAATGTGGATGTGGATGAGGTGCCGGAGCTGGCGGCTGAATTCCAGGTCCAGTCGATCCCCTGCCTCGTCCTGATGAAGAACGGCGCCGCGGCGGACCGTTCCGTGGGCTTCCGGCCCGGGGATCAGATCAAGGCCTGGATCGAGTCCAATCTGTAATCCTGGAAAGCGTCAAGGAGGAAGAGTCAATGAGCGAACAGGCTCGGGAGGCGGCAGGGGAGGATCTTCCCCAGCTGAGGCTGGATAACCAGCTCTGCTTTCCGCTGTACGCGTCAGCCCGGAAAGTCGTCAATGCCTATACGCCGCTGCTCAGACCGCTGGGGCTGACCTATACGCAGTATATCGTGCTGCTGGCCCTCTGGGAGAGCGGAAAAACAACGGTCGGGGATCTGTGCCGCCGCCTGTATCTGGACTGCGGAACGGTAACGCCGCTGCTCAAGAAGATGGAGGAGAGCGGATGGATTACCCGGCGGCGCTGCAAAGAGGATGAACGGGTTGTGTATGTTGCGCTGACGGAGCAGGGATGGGCCCTGCGGGAGCAGGCGAAGGATATCCCGGAAAAGATGGGCAAATGCATCTGCATGCCGAAAGAGGATGCCTTCGCGCTGTATACACTGCTGCACAGACTGCTGGATTCAATGGAATGAGAATCAAAAAGGAGGAAAAAAAGATGAAGAAGCTGCTGGCTGTACTGATGGCGCTTTCTCTGGTGCTGACCGCTGCGATGGCGATGGCGGAAGGGGAGAAGGATGCACTGGCAAGAATCCGGGAAAAGGGAGAGCTTGTCATCGCAACGGAGGGCAACTGGAGCCCCTGGACCTATCACGATGAAAATGATGAGCTGACCGGGCTGGATGTGGAAATCGGAAAGCTGATTGCCGAAGGCCTGGGCGTGACGCCGGTTTTCCAGGAGGCTCCGTGGGATTCGCTCCTGGCCGGTGTGGATGCCGGACGGTTTGATATCGTCTGCAACGGTGTCGGCTACACGGAGAAGCGGGCGGAAAGCTACAACTTTACGGAGCCCTATGTCTATACCAACAAGGTCCTGGTCGTTGCGGCGAACAACGATTCGATCCACAGCGTCGACGATCTGAAGGGCCATACCACTGCCAACAGCGCCTCCAGCACCTATGCGGAGCTGGCGGAAAGCTTCGGCGCGGTCCTCACACCGGTGGATACGCTGGGCGAGACGGTTGCGCTGCTGGAGCAGGGCCGCGTGGATGCGACCATCAATGCGCAGGTCTCCATCGCGGACTATCTGCGGGAGCATCCGGATGCCAGAATCAAGGTCGTCCAGATCCTGCCCGGCGATCCGATCGCATTCCCGCTTGCCAAGGAAGGCACGGAGACGCTGGTCGCGGCGATCAATGAGATCCTGGAGGCTGCCCGGCAGGACGGACGCCTGGCGGAGATCAGCCTGAAGTTCTTCGGCGTGGATATGACGACGATGGAATAATAATCGGATTGTTGCCCATGGATCGGCGCGCATGCCACAGGGGAAACACCTCTGTGGCATGCGCGCTGTCAGTACGTTTTCGGAATGGCGGATAAACGTTCCATTCCCTCAGGAGATACAGAAACATGGATGAACGGGTCTGGGGTATAATGGTGGATGCTTTCCCGAAGCTTCTGCGCTACGGCGTGGAGGTGACGGTTCCGCTGACGGTGCTTTCTTTTGTCCTGGCGCTGGTGATCGCGATTGCCGTGGCGCTGATTCAGTATGCCCATGTCAGAATTCTTCGGCAGATCTGCCGTTTTTATATCTGGATTATCCGGGGAACGCCGCTGCTGGTTCAGCTGTATATCGTTTTCTACGGGCTGCCCAGCGTCGGCATCGTCCTCAGCGCCTTCCCCGCGGCGGTGCTGGTTTTCGGGTTCAATGAGGGCGCCTATATGGCGGAGACGATCCGGGGCACGCTTGAAAGCGTGAATCCCGGCCAGCTGGAAGCGGGATACTGCGTCGGCCTCACCTATCCGAAGATCATGTGGCATGTGGTCCTGCCCCAGGCGCTGCGCACGGCCTTCCCGGCGCTTTCCAATTCCCTGATCTCCATGCTGAAGGGAACCAGCATGGCCGCCACGATCACCGTGATGGAAATGTTCCGCCAGGCGCAGGTGATCAACGGCCGGGTGTATGAATCCCTCGCGCTGTACAGCGAAGTGGCCCTGATCTACCTGATCTTCTGCACGATCCTGACCTGGCTGCAGCATGTGGGCGAGAGACGGCTGGCGACATACGGAGGAGGGAAACGCGCATGATGCTGGAAATCCGGAATGTAAGAAAAAGCTTCGACGGGCTGGCGGTCCTGGAAGGGATTGACCTGGATGTGGAGAGGAAGGACGTGGTGGCGATCCTCGGCCCGAGCGGATCGGGCAAGACGACCTTTCTCCGCTGCCTGAACTTTCTGGAACGCGCGGATGAAGGAACCATCGTCTTTGACGGAGAATCCTTTGATCTGAACAGGGCTTCGAAGTCGGACATCGCCCGGATCCGGAAAAAAACGGCGTTCGTGTTCCAGAATTACAATCTGTTTCTGAACAAGACGGTGCTGCAGAATGTCACCCTGGGCCTGACCGCCGGGGCGGGCATGAAAAAGTCGGAGGCGGACCGGATCGCCATTGAGTCGCTGGAGCACGTGGGCATGGCGGACAAGCTCAGGAGCTATCCCTCCCAGCTGTCCGGCGGTCAGCAGCAGCGCGTGGCCATTGCCCGGGCGCTGGCGACCCGTCCGGAAATCATCTATTTTGATGAGCCGACCAGCGCGCTGGACCCGGAGCTCATCGGTGAGGTGCTGGCGGTCATGAAGCAGCTGGCCATGGACGGCATGACCATGCTCGTGGTCACGCATGAGATGGATTTTGCGCGGAATGTATCCAATAAGGTGATGTTCATGGCGGGCAGCAAAGTGATCGAATCCGGGCCTTCCCGGGAGTTCTTTGAAAACCCGAAGGAGGAGCGGAGCCGGGAGTTCATTCGGGCAATTCAGCAGGCACGGGAGTGATACGGGTGTTGAATTCATTCTGGAAAGCGTTCGGAAGGATGGCCGCAGCGGTCATCCTTTTTGCCTTTCTGGCCGGGGCTGCGGCGGCGGAGAATGCGCCGGTCCTGCGGGCGGGATCGCCGGACCGGTGTACGGAAACGGTCGTCAGCCGGTCCGGGTCCATGGGGATGGTGCTCAGCCTTCCGGGGTTCTGGGACCCCTCGGCGGTGACGCTGGAAATCGAAGGCGCCGAAGAATTCTCCCTGGGCAGCGACCGGAAGGTGATCCGTGCGGGGGAAGCGGCGGACCTGACGGCATACATCGGGCAGACGGTTCCGGTTTACAGCGCCGCGGGGCGCAATCTGGGCAGGCTGACCGTTTATCACGGCTCCGCCGTCCCTGCGCTGTTCCTGTCGGTGGATCCGCAGCAGCTGACGCGGGTGAATCACAGCAAGGAGAACCGGATCACGGAGGGCCGCGCGGTCTTTGCGGAGGCGGACGGAACGGTTTCCTATGCGGGCGCGCTGACCCAGATGAAGGGCCGCGGCAACAACACCTTTGCCTATGCCAAGAAGCCGTATCAGCTCAAGCTTGAAAAGAAGGCTTCCCTGGCCGGCATGAACCGCGCCAAAACCTGGGTGCTCCTGGCCAACTGGAATGACGTGAGCCTGCTCCGGAACCAGATCGTGCTCGATCTGGCCCGGGAAACGGGTCTGCCCTGCGCGGTGTCCTGCGTGCAGACCGATGTATGGATCAACGGCGTGTACAACGGCCTGTATCTCCTGGCGGAGAAGGTGCAGATCAAGCCGGAGCGGATCGCGATTTCGGATCTCGAGGATGAGACGGAGGAGCTGAACGATACCCCGCCGGAAAGCCGGAAGCTGCTGCGGAAAGCGACGGAGGAGCTGCCGCTGTACCGCGGGTATGATACGCCGGTCAATCCGCCGGACATCACCGGAGGATATCTCTTCGCGATCGAAAAGTTTACCCGCCTGCGGGATTATCTGATCGCCGGGTTCCGGACCGGTGCGGGCCTGAGCTTCCGGATCGTTGAGCCGACATATCCGAGCCTGGAGCAGACGGAATATCTGGGCCTTCTGATGAACGATGTGCATCAGTCGGTGATCGCGGCGGACGGAATCAGCCCGCAGACCGGGCGGACTTACCGGGAATATCTCGATCTGCCCTCCTTCGCCCTGAAGTTTCTGATCGAGGACTGGTGCAAGAATTACGATTTCATCGGCGGCAGCCAGTACATGTACAAGGACCGGGATTCCGTGAATCCGAAGATTTATGCAGGCCCCGCCTGGGATTATGACCTGTCCTTCGGCAACATGACGGATCGCGGCTTTGATCCGAAGGGGGAATATCTGGCGGAGAATCCCCGGAAGACGGGCAATCTGTATGGCCTTCTGTCGGCGCATGACGATTTCCGTTCGGAGGCAGCAAGCCTCTGGAAGGATGTTTTCCGCCCGGCCGTTGCGGTCCTGCTCGGGGAGCGGGAAGGGGAGCGGGGACGGGTGATCCGGCCGCTGGACGAATATGCGGAGGCGATTGCCGATTCCGCCGCGATGAATTTCGCCCGGTGGGGAGTCGGCGCGAAATCCGCGACGGTCGCCGGCAAGAGCTTTGAAAAGGCGGTGCGGTATCTGGAAAACTGGATGCGGGTCCGGACGGAATACATGGACGGAGCCTGGGGAACCCCCGCGCCGTAGTCCACAAAAAACATGAATAGTGCAGCCGGAACATTGACACGGCAAAGCCCGCAGGGTTAGAATATCGCGCGTAAAGGCAAAGGCGTCTTTAACAAACGTAGTTGTGTTAAAGACGTTTTGTTCATTCAGGAAGAATACAAGGAGGTATTCAGTCATGTCTTACGTTGACGAGGTCATTGATCGGGTAGTGAAAGAGAATCCCTGCGAGCCGGAATTCCATCAGGCGGTAAAAGAGGTGCTGAATTCCCTCCGTCCCGTGGTGGAAGCGAACGAGGAGAAGTATCGGCGGGATGCCCTGCTGGAGCGGATTGTCAATCCGGAGCGGCAGATCAAGTTCCGCGTGCCGTGGGTGGATGACAAGGGTCAGGTTCAGGTGAACACCGGTTACCGCGTTCAGTACAACAGCGCGATCGGACCGTACAAGGGCGGCATCCGTCTGCATCCGTCCGTCAATCTGGGCATCATCAAGTTCCTGGGCTTTGAGCAGGTGTTTAAAAACTCCCTGACCGGGCTGCCGATCGGCGGCGGCAAGGGCGGCTCCGACTTTGACCCCAAGGGCAAGAGTGACCGTGAAGTGATGGCCTTCTGCCAGAGCTTCATTACCGAGCTGTATAAGTATATTGGAGCGGACACGGATGTGCCCGCCGGCGACATCGGTACCGGCGCGCGGGAAATCGGTTATATGTATGGCCAGTACAAGCGGATCCGCGGCGTATATGAAGGCGTGCTGACCGGCAAG
>ODAI012886719.1_pt1 | contig 11944 bp, 11 predicted proteins | sample 1539321 | NCBI WGS metagenome assembly ODAI01 (sample SAMN02144231, study PRJEB22623) | gut metagenome | biome: sheep rumen | host: Ovis aries | place: New Zealand
ACGTGACAGACGTTGAAGATTGGGGTAAGCAGAAGACAGCTTACGAAATCCAGAAGATGGACGAAGCATTCTACTATTTCATTCAGTTTGACGCTGAAGCAGATGCTCCGGCTCAGATCGAAGAGAATGTTCGTATTATGGATAACGTTCTTCGTTTCTTATGTGTTCGCAAAGACGAGGCATAGGGTTTTTATTAAGGAGAATGTAATTTATGAACAAAGTAATTTTAATGGGACGTTTAACACGTGACCCGGAAATGCGTTATGGACAGAGCGGTACCGGAGTAGCTAGCTTCTCTATCGCAGTTGATCGTAGATTTAAGAGAGAGGGACAGGCGGAAGCTGACTTCTTTAACTGCACTGCTTTCGGAAAGCAGGGCGAATTCGTGGAGAAATACCTTAAGAAAGGTACAAAGATTCTTGTTGAGGGAGAAATTCAGCAGAACAACTACACGAATAAAGATGGTCAGGAAGTTCGTTCCTATCAGGTAATTACCAATAACATTGAATTTGCAGAGAGCAAAAATGCATCTCAGGCAGGTGGCGGAGATTCTTCTTTCACACCCAGCACCGATGCAGGCAATGATTTCTTAAATATTCCGGAGAATGTGGATGAAACATTACCCTTTTAAGTAAGGAGGTAAAATCATGGCTTTCAAAGCAGACGGATCAAGAAGAAGACCTATGCGCAGAAGAAAAAAAGTTTGTGTATTCTGCGGTAAAGATAACGTAATTGATTACAAGGATACAGCGAAGTTAAAGAAGTACATCTCTGAGAGAGGTAAAATTCTTCCTCGTCGTATTACCGGAAACTGTGCTAAGCATCAGAGAGCATTGACAGTAGCTATTAAGCGCGCTCGTCACGTTGCACTTATGCCGTACGTACAGGACTAATTCCTAATATAGGTAGGATTTTTAAAGACACTTTTGGGACAAATCTCCCGAAAGTGTCTTTTTCTTGTTATTTTTCCCTTTAAATGATAAATTTATTATTACCTATAGGGATAAATTAGAGGATAAACTATGGCAAGAGAAAAGCAAAAAATCGAATTTCGATATTACGATATTCCAAGGGAAGAGTATGTGCTTCCCAAGTTGGGTAAAGGCTGGGAACAGGAATACGGTTTGGGCTACGGAAGAATGCTGCATTTCCATAACTATCTGGAAATCGGTTATTGCTACCACGGGGACGGAGAGATGATTATCGAGAACCGTTCGTATCATTACGGGGATCAGATGTTTACCATTATTCCCGCAAATATTCCCCACACCACCATTTCCAAGCCCGGAAACGTCTGTAAGTGGGAGTTTTTGTTTATTAATATGGATGAATTCATTCGGGATATCGGTCAGTCCGGGGATATTTCTTCCGAGGACATGATCCGTATCATCAATAAACGTGGAACCTTAAAGACCCGAGAGAATCACCCCCAGATGGCAAAGTTAATTTTGCAAATCATCCAGGAATGTCGGGAGAAACCCTTGTACTATAAGGAAAGTATTAAAGGTTATCTGTATGCCTTGGCGGTGGAAATGCTGCGATTGGATGAGGAGCGCGAGCAGGCCAGACGTTCCAATCGAGTGAATAACTACATAAAAAACGCCATTCATTATGTAAACGAACATTATGCGGAAGAAATCAAGATCTCCGACATGGCGGGAAATTCCGGATTGTCGGAAAGTCATTTTCGCCGATTGTTTGAAGAGACCATGAACATGAAACCCGTGGAATACGTGAACTTGGTGCGAATCGATAAGGCTTGCGGTCTCATTCAAAAAGAGGATATTTCCATGGAAGATGTTTGTTTTCGCGTGGGATATCAAACGCCTTCCACCTTTAACAGAAACTTTAAGCGCTTGACGGGAATGACCCCCTATCAGTGGAAACATCAGGAGCAAAAACACGACGGAATTCTTTCCAACTTTAAGATTTCCGCACAGCCGGGATGGGAAGGCAAAGAGTAGTTTTTGCACATTTTGTACAAAACCGGTAGTTGTAAATTGTATGATTTGCACAAAAAACGGCTTAATTTATTAAAAATATTAAAAAGAATAAGTAATAATTTTTCTTAGAAACGCCCGTTTTCGCGGGCGTTTCGCTATTAAATAGTCGTTTTTGCAATAATCACGGGCGAATATGTGAACAATTCTTAACTAAACCTCGTTATAATGTACACAGACTTTAGAGAGAGAAGAAGTTTCTTGTGCAATTTGCACAGGAGTCTTCGAGTAAAAAGGAGGGTTAACTTTAATGAAGAAGAAATTACTATCTCTTATGTTAGCCGGTGCTATGGTAGCTACTGTATTTGCAGGATGCTCTTCAAGCACAGGCGCAGACAAAGCTACCGAAGGCGATGCAGCAGCTGCTACAGAAGAAGCAGCAGGCGAAGAAGAAGAAGCTGTAGCTTTGATGGGTGCATCTGATGATGACCACACATTAACCGTTGCAGCTTGGGATGCTAACTTCAATATCCCGGCACTTCAGGCAGCAGAAGCTGCTTATCAGCAGAAGGATCCTGACTTTAAGTTAAAGATTCAGGAAGTATCTGCTTCTTCAGATGTTGAGAACGCTGTTACATTAGCAGGTGCATCTGGTGACTACAGCCAGTTAACAGACATCGTTTTGTTCCAGGATCACTACATCAACAAGTACATGACAGATTATCCGGACGCTTGGCAGGCACTTACCGTAGATGCTGATTGGAAAGGATTCTCAGATGACAAACTTTCTTATTCTACATTCGATGGTAAACATTATGGTATGCCGGTAGATAACGGTGCTTCTATCTTTGCTTATCGTACCGATGTATTAGAGCAGGCTGGATACACTGTTGATGACTTCACAGGAATTACCTGGGAGAAATGGTTAGAGCAGGCAAAGGTTGTTAAGGAAAAGACCGGATACGCTCTTCTTTCTATGGATCATAACGGAGACGATCTTCCATACATGATGATGCAGGCTGAAGGCCAGTCACAGTGGAAAGACGGAAAGCCAAACTTAGTTGGAAACGATACTTTCAAGTCAATCATCGAAGTTATCGTTCAGGGTGCACAGGACGGAACCATCATCCTTGCAAACGACTGGTCTGAATATACAGATTCTACCATCATTGGTGATCAGGTAGCCGGCGTATTCAACGGTAACTGGATTATTGCTACTATGAAGCAGAACAAAGACGCTTCAGGAAAATGGGCTATTACAACCATTCCTACATTAAGCGGTAAAGAAGGATACGCTGCAAACGGTGGTTCTTCACTTTACATCACATCTAACTCTAAGCATGCTGATCTTGCAAGCGACTTCTTAGCTTACACCTTCGGTGGTGGAGACGGAGCAATCGCTACTTATGATGCAGCTCTTAAAAACGGTGGTGTTATTTCTTGCTACGGACCTGCAGGTGAGTCTGAACTTTACAATGCTCCGGATGAATTCTTCGGTGGTGTTGCAGCAAACGCTCAGATCGTAGAAATGGGTACACACGTACCGGCTGTAGAGCAGAGCGATTATCACTATCCACTTCGTGAGAAGGTTGGTGCTCTTATCACAAACGTAATTAACGGAAATGATATCGACAGCGAAATCCAGAGCGCTCAGGAGCAGATGGAATTCGAAATGGATCAATAAGAGACCATAACAATTAAATGAAAGTTCCGATTATAACGGGATGATTTTATCGGGGAACCGGATCATATCCGGCTCCCCGATTTTTATTAAAAAAGAAAGGAGGAGATAGGCTTGAACAAAAGTAAATCCATTCAAAGAAAACAACAGAGAGCCGGATGGTTTTTCTTGGCACCGGCGACGCTTTTGATTTTTGTCATGAGCTTTTGGCCCATGATTCAGGCATTTATTATGTCATTGCAGACAGGTTCTGCTGCAAATATGAAATGGCAGGAGCCACTCTTCAAGAATTATTTGAGGGTACAAAAGGATCAGTTATTCCAACTGTCCATGAGAAATACCTTTATGTATCTTTTGATCGAAGTACCGATCATGTTGATTTTAGCCATCTTATTGGCACAGATTTTAAATAACAAAGATTTAAAACTCCGCGGAGCATTCAGAACCATGGTATTTATGCCTTGTGCTATTTCTTTGGTATCTTATGCTTTGATTTTTAAATCCTTATTTGCAACACAGGGTCTTATCAACACTGTGTTAATGAATTTAGGCTTAATTTCAGAAAACATTAACTGGCTGGGCACCACATCTACAGCGAGAGCCGTAATTATCATCGGTTTGATTTGGAGATGGACGGGATATAATATGGTATTTTACTTGGCCGGTCTTCAAAATATAGAATATTCCGTTTATGAAGCAGCCAAGATTGATGGTGCAAACGGATGGAAAACCTTCTGGTATATTACCGTACCGCTTTTAAAACCGACCATTGTTATGACAGCAATTATGTCAATCAACGGTACCTTACAGTTGTTCGATGAATCCGTTAACTTGACAAACGGCGGTCCTGCAAATACTTCAATGACCATGTCACACTACATTTGGAATCAGTCTTTAGGTCAGGGTGTTGCAAACTTCGGATATGCATCCGCGTTGTCATTTATTATCTTTATTATGGTGGGCATTCTTGCTTTCATCAGCTTGAAAGTAGGTGATACACGTGACTAAGAAGAAAAATAAATCAGCCATTCAAAGAAGATTAATACCAAGTTATATTTTCTTGGTAATCATTTGCTTTATTTCTGTATTTCCGATTTATTGGATGCTTACTGCAGCTACAAATACTTCTTATGAGGTATCTACCGGTAAGATTATTTTCGGTACTTACTTTTTTGAGAATTACAAAGGTCTTTTAGAACGTGCGGCAGCTTCCAGCGGAGCGACACTTGGAACGGTAATGGGAAACTCATTCCTGTATGCATCTGTGCAGACTGTACTTTGTATTTTCATCTGTTCCTTAGCCGGATTCGGATTTGAATTATATCATGACAAACATAAGGACAGATTATTTGCAATCTTACTTCTCGCCATGATGATTCCGGGTGTAGCGACACTTATTCCGTTGTTTAGAATGATGTCAAAAATGAAGTTGTTGAGCACCGTGTTTGCGTTCTTTTTACCCGGTATTTCAACACCGTTTATGATTATGATGTTCCGTCAGAACAGCCGAAACTTTCCTGTGGATATAATGGAAGCGGCGCGAATCGACGGACTTTCGGAATGGAAGATTTTCTTCCAGATGTATATGCCGATTATGAAGTCCACTTATGCGGCAGCAGCAGTTATTACTTTCATGAACGCATGGAATGCCTACATGTGGCCCCGTGCGGTTATGACAGATAACCGAGCTATGACCATGCAGATGTTGCTTACAAACCTTTCCAATGGTTATACCGTAGACTACGGTGTATTGATGGCGGGAGTATTCTTCTGCTCTGTACCGACCATGGTTATTTTCTTTGTATTACAGAAGCAGTTTGCAGAAGGTATTACGGGAGCGGTAAAATAATCGCTTTATTACAACTTTATAGGGGCAGATTTTAGGCATCTGCCCCTTATTTTATGCAAAAAATGGGGTTTATTTGAGGATAAATGAAAAAAGAGGAGGGCATGAAAGTGTCGGAGTTTAATTATGATATTGTTAAAAATCCGGAAATATTTCAGGAAAATCGATTGCCTGCCCATTCCGATCATGAGTTTTATCGATTTGAGGAGACGGAAGACGGAGTATCTGATTTTAAATACTCCTTAAACGGAGTATGGAAATTTGCTTACGCAAAGAATTATCAGTCTTCCATCAAAGGATTTGAAGCACTTGACTATGATTCCAGAAGTTGGGATACCATTCGCGTACCTGCCCATATCAATATGGAAGGCTACGGAAATCCCGCTTATGTAAATACACAGTACCCTTGGGACGGAAAAGAAGTTATCGCCCCGGGGGAAATTCCAACGGTATTTAATCCGGTGGGGAATTATGTAAAATATTTTACTTTGCCAAAGGATTTAAAGACCGGACCGGTTTATATCCACTTTGACGGCGTGGAAAGCGGTATGGCTCTATGGTGTAACGGTAAGTACGTTGGTTACAGCGAGGATTCATTTACGCCATCTGAGTTTGACTTGACCGAGTTTGTAAATCGCGAAGGTGAAAACAAATTGGCGGTATCCGTATTCCGTTTTACGGCCGGAAGCTGGTGTGAGGATCAGGATTTCTTCCGCTTTTTCGGAATTTATCGCGATGTATATCTCTTTACCACACCGAAGGTACATGTATCCGATATGCGCATCAAAACTTTGTTGGATGACGAATACAAAGATGCCACATTGGAACTTGATTTAAAAACTACTGCCGAAGGAAGAGTTCGTTATTATCTTTCCGACGGAGATGATGATATTTTGGTGGGTGAAGAGAAATTTGATACAAACAGTCATTTTTCTTTTCCGGTAAAAGAGCCGAAGCTTTGGTCTGCCGAGCATCCGAATTTGTATGAACTTCGTTTGGAAATTACGGATGTGGCAGGATTCTTGCAGGAAGTCATTGTAGAACAGGTGGGCTTCCGCAGATTTGAAATGATTAATAACATCATGTGCATTAACGGAAAACGAATCGTCTTCCGTGGTGTAAACCGTCATGAGTTTTCATCCGAAAACGGCCGTTGCGTAACGGATGACGAAATCTATACGGATATTGTTACGATGAAGCAAAACAACATCAATGCCATTCGTACCAGCCATTATCCGAACCGCACGCTTCTTTACAGATTGTGCGACATCTACGGTATTTATTTGATTGACGAGACAAACCTTGAAACCCACGGCGTTTGGGATGCGATTATTCGCGGACTTGTGGATATTTCCTACTCTGTACCGGGAGACCGTCCGGAGTATCAAAAACTGGTTTTGGATCGTGCACGTTCCATGTTTGAACGTGACAAAAACCATCCCTCTATTTTGATTTGGTCCTGCGGAAACGAGTCCTACGGCGGAATCGACATCCAGAAGATGCACGATGCTTTCCATGAATGGGATGATACCCGTTTGGTACATTACGAAGGAATTCATAACGACAGACGTTATCCGGAATCTACGGATATGGAAAGTTCTATGTACATTCCTACAGATGAAATCAAGGAGTGGTTGAAAGAGCATCCGGATCGTCCGTACATTAACTGCGAGTACGCACATGCCATGGGAAATTCCTGCGGTGCATTGTACAAATACACGGAACTTACGGAAGAAGAGCCGCTTTTCCAGGGTGGATTTATTTGGGATTACATCGATCAGTCCTTAACCCTTCGCGACAGATACGGCGTGGAGTTCCAGGGCTACGGCGGTGATTTTGGGGATCGTCCGTGTGATTATTCCTTCAGCGGAAACGGTATCTGCTATGGAAAAGACCGTGAGGTTTCTCCGAAGATGCAGGAGGTAAAATTCTGTTATCAGAATATCAAGATTACCTTCGAAGGAAGAGATATGATCGTAAAGAACTTAAATCTCTTCACAAACTTAAATGAATATAAGATTGAAGTTACTCTTGAAAAAGAAGGTGAACTTTTGGCATATCAGACCGGCGAGTTTGAACTGGAGCCCCTTTCCGAAACCCGAGTTCCCATTCCTATGGAGATTCCGGAGGATGAGGGCGAATTGGTACTTACGGTTTCCTTCTGCTTAAGAAATGATGAAATCTGGGCGGATGCGGGACACGAAGTAGCATACGGACAGGCAGTATTCGGAAAACGTGAAAAGAAAGAAACCCCGAAGGGATTCTTTGAAATCAGCGAAGGCTGGAACAATATCGGTGTTCGCGGAGATGATTTTGAAATCTTATTCTCAAAGATTCACGGAGGACTTGTTTCCTATAAATATGCAAACAAGGAAATGATAAAGACCATTCCGAAGCCAAACTTCTGGCGCGCAATGACGGAAAACGATATTGCAAACCTGTTACCGTTTAGAGCGGGACAGTGGAAGGTTGCCAGCCAGTTCTTAAGTTATAAATATGAGCACGGACGTAAGGCAACGGACTACGAAGTGGAAAAATGCGATGATCGCTTAACCGTGATTTATACCTATCATTTACCTACCACACCGGAAGCTGACGCAAAACTTTCCTATACCGTATTTGCGGACGGTCGTGTGGACGTGGATTTGAAATTGGATGCATCCGATAAGATCGGAGAGCTTCCGGAATTTTCCGTACTCTTCGGATTCGATGCAGATTACGACCACTTAAAGTGGTACGGACTTGGACCGGATGAGACTTACGTGGATAAGTTCCACGCAAAGCTTGGCGTATATGAAAACGAAGTTAAGGACAATATGGCCAAATACTTACGCCCGCAGGAATGTGGAAATAAGATCGGTGTTCGTTTCGCAGAACTTACAGACCATCGTGGTCGTGGTATTCGCTTCGAGGGCGAGGATTTATCCTTTAGCGCTTTGCCTTATACCCCGCACGAATTGGACTGCGCAGAGCATTCGACGGAGCTTCCGGCCGTTCATAACACCTTTGTACGTGTGGGCTTAAAGCAGATGGGTGTCGGCGGTGACGATACCTGGGGAGCGTTGGTTCATCCCGAGTTTTTAATAGATAATTCAAAACCTTTATCGCTTCATTTCTCCTTCAAAGGCATTTAATTATCTTTATTCCTAAAAATTCCCTTGGATGGCATATCCGTCCAAGGGAATTGCTTTGAAAAGAAGTTGGAAAGAAACCCGTATTTATGTTAAGATAACGAATACGAGAGCAAAAAGAGGTGGCAATATGATTTATCATGATATCTACTTGGAACAGGCAGTCAGCAGAAAAGAGCATAAGCTTAATAATATTTATACTGTCTTTTGCGCAGTGATGATTGCTTGGTTGTTCTTTTTGGAAGTAGCGACGCTGAACTTGGCGTTTTCCGTATTCATTATTATTTTCATCCTTTTGATTGTTGTGTTGCAGCAGACAAAGAAGGTGGATTTTGACTACAGTTACACCAACGGCGAGTTTGAGGTGGATAAAATTATCGGCGGATCTAAGAGAAAGAATCTTTTGTCCGTAAATGTGGAGCAGATTGTGGTGCTTGCTCCCGCAAAAACAGAGCCGGTAATGCCTTATGTGGGACGTCGTATGAAGACTTTGGATTGCACATCCCACGATCAGGTACCTTACTATACTATGATTGTGAAAAACCCTCAGACGGAAGAGGAGTGGAAACTACTTCTTGAGTTAAACGAGGACTTTTTAAACGAGTTTAAGAGAAAACTTGGTACGAAAGTACATATATAATATTTAGGAGGATTTTTTTGATGGAATTTGATCTTCGCAAAGAATTTGCAGAAGTTTTCGGTGATGCCGACGGAGTAAGAGAATACTTTTCTCCGGGACGCGTAAATTTAATCGGTGAGCATACGGACTACAACGGTGGTCACGTGTTTCCATGCGCACTTACCATCGGAACCTATGCGGTAGCCAGAAAACGTACCGATGATATCATTCGCTTTTATTCCGCAAACGTAAAGGGTGCCGGTGTTGTTGAAGTCAGCCGTAAAGAATTAAAGAACAAAAAGGAATACGGTTGGGCAAATTATCCTCTCGGTGTTGTATGGGCTTTTGCGGAACGCGGAAAGCTTATCGACAGCGGATTTGAAATGGCTATTTGGGGAAACATTCCAAACGGATCCGGACTTTCTTCATCCGCATCTTTGGAAGTGTTAACCGGTGTGGTTTTGTGCGATCAGTTCGGTTACGATGATTATTCCATGACGGACTTGGCCTTGATCGGTCAGTATTCCGAGAATAACTTCAACGGATGTAACTGCGGTATTATGGATCAGTTTGCGGTAGCAAACGGAAAAAAAGATATGGCAATGTTTTTGGATACCAGCGATTTGTCCATGGAATATGCCAGCGTAAAGCTTCCGGACGCAAAGATTGTAATTACAAACTCCAAGGTAAAGCATTCCTTGGTAGATTCCGCATATAACGACAGAAGAAAAGAATGCTCCAAGGCTTTGGAAGAGTTACAGAAAGTCCTTGATATCAACGAACTTGGTGAGTTGGATGAAGAAACCTTTGAGGAAAATAAGGATGCGATTTCTTCCGAAGTATGCAGAAAGCGCGCAAAGCATGCGGTTTATGAAAACCAGAGAACCATTAAGGCGGTGGAAGCATTAAAGAATAACGATATTGAAACCTTCGGAAAGTTAATGAATGCATCTCACGTATCTCTTCGTGACGATTATGAAGTATCTTGTCCGGAAGTGGATGTACTTGTGGATTTGGCTTGGGCACAGGACGGTGTCATCGGAAGCCGTATCACAGGCGGCGGATTTGGCGGATGTACCGTATCTATTGTTAAAAACGATGCACTTGATGCATTTATTGAAAACGTCGGAAAAGGATATAAAGAAAAGTGCGGTATTGATGCCGAGTTCTATGTAGTGGACATCGGTGACGGTGCACGCGTACTTTCATAAAATATTAAATAGGCGACAGGTGCTCTGTCGTCTGTTTTTATTAGAGTAAACAGTTATGAATACGAGAGAACTTCTAGAAAAATTAAATAAGGAAAGCGGCTTAAATTTTTCTTTGCCGGAGGAGGAAATTCTCTCTCCGGAAACCGAGGAAAAGTTAAGTGCAATGCTGTCTTTTGTTAAAACCGTGGACAATCGGGATTATTTCTTCCAGCAGTTTTTGCTGGGACAGTTGTCTCCGGAGGATATTGCCAGCGGAAGATTAAAGTATCATATTGAAAAAAGTGTAAATCGCACCCTGTTTTTTATCGCCTTTAAGAGTCCCTATGACGAAGTGGCGCTTTCCGTCCTTTCTTCTTTGGAAACAGGCAGTGATATTTTAGTTGAGATGGATCAGCATCATATCGTTTTGATTCGACAGTCCAAGGCAGTCCTTAACGAAGAGGAATGCTACGAAACTGCGGCGTCCATCGTGGATGCTTTGGGTACGGAGGCCATGGCGGCGGCTCGGGTTTCTTACGATAAGACGGTGCCGGAGTTTGAGCAGTTGGCACAAAGCTACAAGCATGCGGAAGTGGCCATGCATTTGGGAGTTACCTTTAAAAACGGAAAGCGCATCCATTCTTATCATGATTTGGGATTGGAAAAGCTTTTGTATCGCGTTTCCACGGAAGATGCCAAAGAGTATATGACGGAAAATCTTGCAAGCTTTGATTTTTCCGCGTTGGACAATGAAATGCGAAACACCATAAAGGCGTTGTTTAACAACCAGCTGAATTTGGTGGAGACCGCAAAAGAGCTTTACATCCACAGAAATACGCTGATTTATCGAATCGATAAATTCCAAAAGATCACGGGATTGGATTTACGAAACTTCGATGATGCCATTATTTGTAAAGTGGCAATGATTTTGGCGGAATATTTGAAATAGATTATACGGCAGAGATACATTCTCTGCCGTTTTTATGTTCATTCATACAAAGAACTTTGTGTGTTTTGACATTGTTTACAAAAGGCCCTTTTTCTATAATGAATCTAGTATTTGGGAAAGGAGTTTTTACCATGAAAAAAGTAAAAATCAACATCAATTCAATTGATAAAGTAAAAGCATTCGTTAATGCGGTTGCACGTTTTGACAATGACTTCGATCTCATTGCAGGACGTTATGTTATCGATGCAAAGTCCATCATGGGTATTTTTTCTTTAGATCTTTCTCAGGATCTTGAGCTTGTTATCCAGAAGGATACCGACATCGATGCCATTATGGACGCATTAAAGGATTTTATTGTTTAAAAAACGAAAGGCAGGGAAATTAAAATGGCTAGTATTTCACTCAAAAATATTTGCAAGGTTTATCCGAACGGCTTTGAAGCAGTTAAGGATTTCAACCTTGAAGTAGAAGACAAAGAATTCATCATCTTCGTAGGACCTTCAGGATGTGGTAAGTCAACCACTCTTCGTATGATCGCAGGTTTGGAAGATATCTCCAGCGGTACATTCACAATCGACGGCAAGGTCA
>ODAI013842827.1_pt1 | contig 11944 bp, 19 predicted proteins | sample 1539321 | NCBI WGS metagenome assembly ODAI01 (sample SAMN02144231, study PRJEB22623) | gut metagenome | biome: sheep rumen | host: Ovis aries | place: New Zealand
GGATTGTCACCGGCTACTTTCATAGCTGCTTCCAACAAATTCGCCTTGTTATTGAGTGCATAAAGATTGTCGATGTAATACCGCAAATTTGCTATGTCAGCATCTCTGGCCGGGTGCGGGCGCGCATCCCAATAGAAACCAGTGAATGTAATTCTTCCATCAAAAGCATTAAAGCGGATCCTCGTTCTGATATATGCGTCTCTCTGAAGCGCGAGCACATAGTTGGTAAATGATGACTTGCTCATGGATCCGTCCATGTTTGTAATAAATGGAATAGGACCGGACTCAGAGGAGCTCAGAGAAATCGCCTCCTGTTCTGTCAGCTCTGGCAACTGTTCCGAAACAGTCTGCTTAGGATTATCTGCGCGTTCTATTGCGTGTCGCTTTTCCTTTTTAGGAGCGTCGTTGAACAATTTCCCTTCTTCCTTTGCCCTAAGTCCCGCAGAAAATGCCTCGTTCCATGGTTTCCCGGCCTCATCAAATGTCACATCTTTGTGCTCTTCTTCCCATGCCCGCACAGAGTATGCACAAAAAGCACGGTCTTTGCGTCCGGCCTCCATCTTCCTTCGAAAACGCGCAGCATCTTTTACAGCATTGTCATAGAAAGACTCTTTCAGATTCCCCTGAAAACGCTCCTCCATTTCATGTAATACGATCTCTGCAATCTGCTCATCTGTCAGCACATCTCCGGCAGTAACAATCAGCTCAGAGATCCGCGATCTTCGGTATACATGCCCGGATCCGTCCGGAATTGGCTCTTTGCTTCGCTTGAGCTTTTCTATCTCCGGATCCTTAGTTGATGCTTTGCTTATATCGTTTCCAGATCTTTCAGAGTAAATCTGTTTAGCAACCCTTAGAGCGTTGGCTGCGTTCTCTCCGCCCATGATCGTGTCAGTTGACAACTCTGTTTTGTCGCCAGTCATGCGGAAACAGTGCTGTGCATTGTACCATATTTCTATCATTGGAACTTTTCCGGAGCCGTCCCAGTTCTCATACTCTGGGTACAGTATTCGGAGCGGTGATAGAGGACTATCAGGATATTCTGAGTTATCATAGACCGTGTGACCGCCGTGTTTTGATACGGACCATTCGTCATAAGTCGGACCGCCCGCGCTTAATATCCTGTCGAAGTCTGCCTTTGCCGGAGGTACCCATTCCCCGCGATCATTAATAACGTGATCTCTGTCAAGGATCATGAGATTTGTATTAGTTGTAACGAGCATAGCGTCGCCGTCGATGCCGTCGAGCTCGCGCCAATTCTCTGGGGAGTTCCAACCTTTCCCGCCGTGTTTTGATGCCGTCCGCTGTACCCATCGATTAAGCTCTGCAATTGATGCCGGCAGGCCGTCTCTGTTTTGAGTCAAAATCAATCAGATCACCACCTCTCACTCGATCAGAGCCTCTCTTGCAATTCTGAGCCCACTGACAAATGCCACGATCAGAGCACATGCTGCTATCACTAAAGCGCGCCGATCATCAAAAATTGACTCAACGCAACACCCGCAGATAATCCATGATACGAAAAAGAGGATCTCAGTTTTTCTCATGTTTGCCCACCCTCCACTTTGCAACCTCTGCCGGATCCGCGAGATCACCGGTCCGCTCTGAGAGATATGCGTCGAGTACGGTCCGATCACATAGCCACGACGACCCCAGACGACGAACAGATCCCGCCTCTTCAGCAATGTGTTTGGCATACGTCCGGCCAACAGCCAGATAAGCTGCTACGTCGTCGAGCTTCATGAGACGTGCCTGAAACCGAAGCGTTGCCGAAGTAATCGCCTTTGTGACCTCTTCACGGTCCAATGTAATAAGATTGTCTGCCATATTAAGCGCCTCCATTCTCAATCAGCTCCTCGAGCGGAACATTTAATGATTCTGCTATCTTAATTGCAGTGGTTGACGAACATGCACGTCCGCAACAAATGTTATTTACAACAGCACGGCTTACACCGCTTTGCTCTGACAGCTGTTTCTGACCAACATCTCTGTCAATCATGATGTGCCGGAGCTTTTTGTTATCTATCCGCATGAGTTTAACCTCCTCTCTGTTCGTGTGGCACGCATTTGTGTGTTTTACCCATTATAAAACACGCTTTTGCGTATGTCAATGCATTGATACACGCTATTGCGTGTTATGCGTGCATATGCTATAGTTTTTTCATGGAGGAATGTGAAATGAATGAACAGAATGGTTTAGCTCCCGGATTTGGTAAAAGGATTAAAAATAGAAGAAAAGAATTAAAGATGACTCAGCGCGAGCTTGCTGAAAAGTCAGGAATAGCTTTTAGATCTATTCAGGATTATGAGAGCGAAAGAAGAACGCCAAAAGTTGAAGCACGAGACAAAATTTCCGATGCTCTAAAAGTACCTTCTCACGATCTGTTTATGGATAGAACTCCTCTAGTCTTTAGCAGTCCGGAAGATTTTTTAAAAGCACGGTACGGAGCCACTGGAGAAAAAGACGGAATCAGTTGGAGCTCCAAAACAAGTTATGGCGACAGCATAAAAAATGATACAATTTTTACGTTTAGACAGAGTGGATTGAGTGAGAGCGAGGCTAATGAGTTGAATAATTACTATTCATATCTCATGTTTAAACGCAACCAGGCACCCACTCAGGACCCGGAAGAATAGTCTCTGATCCGCTGAGGCCGTCGAGGATCCTGAACACCTCCATATAATTTGGAAGTCTGAAAAGACACTTCCAGACATAAAAAAGCACCGCACTACTTCCAAATCTGGGAGCAATGCGGTGTTTCTTTGTGTACGAAGTTTATATGATCATCCGTTTTGTCTTCTCAGCATGCGCAGAGCTTTCAGCTTGTTCTCTGGTGTCGCTTCTTTGTAGAGCTCCATCAGTATCAAATACTCGCGGACCCATTCCGGACCATGTTTCATCATTTCATCATAAATCTGTTTTGCCGTCATTCTGCTGTACCTCCTTAATGGAATCCTTAACAATCTGGGAGATCTGCATCAATCTGCTGTGGAGCATGTCAGCTCCGTATGATACAGAGTTGATGTCAATGAGGTCGTCACTTCCTGATGCTGCCTGAATCAGATCAGCCAGAGCGAGCGCCTCAGGGAGCAACTCGTCAATCTTCAATAATGTCTGAAGCGTCTTATTCATTTGTTTCTCCTCTCTTTGCATTCCCGATCCTGACACCCAGAGCGACCCCAAACAGAAAAGCATTCTCAATCTGAATGTAAACGTCCGGATCAGTGTCGCGGATCCGCGCCATATCAATTAATGTTATATCTCTTTTTGGATTGTTGGCCATGATTTCCCGGCCCGATGTGATCATCTTGGAAATGTTATAGTTTGCCATATTGCCTCCCTTATTAATAATACTAACAATATTCGAGTACACATGGACAAACCGGATTTAGATATGATTTATTAGCCTTTGCCAATCGTTTTGACTGACACTTTGACTGCCAAAATTGACTGGCACACTGATTTACTGTATGCTATGCAGTAATAACGTGTGAGCAAAATGCTCGCTATAAAGCGCTATTTTGGCCGATAAACACGACACTCAGCCATTGCGCTATGATTGTCTGTGCATGCCAGTGACACAGCATTCGAAATAGTGATATTATACCACACAATGCTTTATTTATAGTGCTTAGTCGCATTGCTTTTCTGTTTGACTGACACCTTGACTGACACCCGATTTACGTAAAGTTCACTGCTAAAAGCTGTTCAATTTTCCGGTCTTTATCTGCATGCACATAATAGTTCAATGTAGTTTTAATATCAGTGTGTCCTATTATGCTCTGTAACTGTTTCGGCTCCATTCTGGATTCAGCTGCTCGAGTTGCGAATGTATCGCGAAACGCATGAGCAGTAAATTTCTCAATACCCGCTTTTTCACAGATCTTAGCAATATCTTTGTCAACGGTTCCCGCATTCAGCAATAAACCTCGCGCCGACCTGAACACTCTGTTATGAATCGAAACGACTTTTCCCGCCTGTAATGCAGTATTTATGTTCATCTGATCGCTGATCGCAACTCTCGCGTCCGGATCCAGAGGAACAAACCGACGACCCGCGTCTGTCTTCGCATCGGATCCGATCACATATGATCCCGACGGTGTTCTTGTAATTGTGCGGGATACTGTAATCCCATCATGACTAATGTCCGAAGAATATAAAGCACCCGCCTCACCGCACCTCAAACCAGTATGCAATAAAAACATGTACAGATTGCAGAATCTTGAATTCTCTTTTTTAGCCGTCTCGAAGAACAGTTTAGTCTCTTCTTTTGTCAATGCTCTGTGAATAGTGTCAACGGCACGTGACTCAGTGCGCCCCACTGCCTCAATACCGCTAGCCGGATTCTTTGATACTATCTCATCATCATGAATAGCGCTCTTGTAAATTGTTTTGATTTTTCCTATACAGTCATTTGTCGTTCTTGAACAGACTTTCTCGGCAAATAACTGTCTTTGCAGATTCCGGACGTCGCGCCTTGTCACCTGATCCAGTGGAATATCTCCGAAGCGTCTCGAATCAACCTTTGCATTGAAGATCAGATTGAACAAAACATTATACGTACAAACAGAGGCCCCTTTAATGCTGTTGATTTCACTCTTGCGGTTCAACCATTCCTTAGCATACTGTTCGAATGTGGGCATTCTGGCTCCAAATGCTGCAGCCTCACGTTCTGCCTTTTCACGTTTCCGGCGGTCCGTGGCCGACTCATAAACACCTGCGATCAACTGCGCTTTCATCAACTCAGCATTAGCCTCAGCCTCTCTGGAACTGTCTCCATAAGCGCTGTACCGCTTACCTTCATAACGAAACTGAACACAAATCCTTCCGTCTTTTCTCTCTTTTCGCTTTCGCGCCAAATTTGCCTCCCTTCTCCGGCGCGTCCATGTGTAACACAATCTTAGCACCATGTCGCGCGGTATTCGAGTCTATACAATCAATTACAAGCGTGTTACAATAACAAATAACGCTGAAGCGCCAAATCAGCACCCGCCTCAGGTTGTCTTTTATCCATGTGTGACAACTTGAGGCGATTTTTTTATGCTGTAATGGCAGTCAATGAGCGCGTATTATATGCCCGCATCCGTTGCGCTGGCACCGGGAACACGCTTTTATCATCTCAGCGGACAAATACCCGATGACAACCTAAAGCGCCTTAAATCGGCAAAATCACGGCTTACTAAATGCTGTTATTCTCTGTCTACTCATTAACATCTTCGCTGAATCCCTTTTGAAATCCACTGCAATATGCCAGACAAAGCAATTCCAGAAGTGTTGTCGTAGCACCTTTGTCACAGCTCTGTGTTACCAGATTTCTAGAAGCTGTTTTGAAATCGTCATCTTTGATTTCTTCCCTTATCCATTCCTTAAAGCCCTTAACCGCCTTATCAATATACTTTTCTTCCGGCTCATGTTGCGGTTCCGATACGAACTGTAATGCATTTGATTCTTTCATATCTATTTTCCCTTTCCCAAATGTCAAAAATGACCTATTAACACCTATCACCCGGCACGGATCCGATCTCACGCACTGGTTTTTGATGTCGGAATCATCCTATTTTCCATCTCTTTGGCTCATATACCTTGTCCAGTTCTCTCTTTAACTTAACAAATCCCAGTTCTAACTCTACTTTGTAGCGTTTGCGAATGTCTGACAGCTTTTTGTATGCGCTTATGAGGTTTCCGTTATTGTCAACGGCGACATATTTGGCGCCATGTTCATTTTTAGGGGCTTTCCAAACTCTTACAGTACTCATTTCGGTCCCTCCTATGCTTTGTCATTTCTTTTGATCCTTCTCACTGCAGCATCGTGCTTTTGTCGCCGTCTATCTCCCGGCTTTATATATTCCCGGCGCTTCATGACTTCATCTTTGATGCCGGCATGATTGCACTTATTTTTAAAACGTCTGCACAGACTCTCGACTGATTCACCGTCTTTTCTGATCACTCTGACCATGTTCAATCCTCCTGAATGAGTACGCGTCTGTTTCTCATTTGTTCGATTATCTCCTCTATGTCAGCGAGCTTGTTCTTCCAGATAGGACCGGAGTGCCGTTCTAATGACATGACAATCCGCTCCTCGACAGATCCATATCGTTTAAAAGAGCTTATCCCGGTACGATAACCCGCCTCATGGATATATCCATCTGTCAGATACGGCAACAATCGTTTTGTCATCTTGGGAGATCTCAGCGCTCGAAGCCCTCTATCTTGAAGCTGTCTGACTCTCTCCGGTGAAATCCCTAAATGATCACCGCACTGCTTCAAAGTCCGATTGCCTTGATACCGGCTCCGGATGACTTCAGCCTCACGCTCTGGTAACTGATCGACAGCGCCCCAGAGCGCCCGGGAAAGCTGTTCCTGTTGTACCTTGTCGATGACATCCTCATACTGATCACCCTCAGCCGGGAGAATATCCTCGAGCGTCAGATCATCGTCTTCGCCTCCGATAACCTCTGAAGTACTCCGGATCCTCAGCGCTAACCGGTCCTTTTTGAGCTGCTCGAACTGGTCTTTACTGAGCCCGAGAAGTACCCGAAGCTCTTCCGGAGTTGCGTCCCGTCCTAGCTCTGCCCGGTACGAGTTCATGATCCTGTCATACTTAGAAATCAGTGTTTTTTGGCTCGCGGGGATCCTGATCAGCGCGCCACAATCTGTAATATAGCGGTATAGATCCGTTTTCAAACATACAATGAGTAATGTCAAAAACTTAAATTCTCGCGCCGGGTCCCACAGCTCGACCGCGCGGACCAGTGAGAAATAACTCTCCTGAATCAGGTCCTCGATTTCTTCGACGCCCGAATACTTTTTAACAATCCTGTGAATCATCGGGAGATTTTGATTGTATAAGAGAGTCATGTTGTCAGTTACATTTTGCCCCGCTCTGATAGCGAGAACGATCTCCTCGTTTGTCATTTACTGGCCCTTTCAATGCGAAACATGATATAATGCAACCAGACGTTAGGAGAATGTGTAGATTGCCATTAGGGGAGGGAACAGCCATCTCTCCCCGCTTTATGTGCTATTGTGATTAATTTTGAAATGATTTATAATAAGTAAGTGGCTAATTTCAAGCAAGGCAAGCGTTTTAATTAAGAATGGGAGGGCTGATTCTGACCGGCTCTCCTATTTTTTATGTTGACGGCCTCAGCTCAATCCTCACATTAATCGTCAGGATCGTCTTTCCCCAGTTATCACCCTTTATAAACAAATAGATCTCAACATCCCGGCCATTCAGCAGTAACTCTTCCGGGATCTCGACGTCATCTCCGATATACTGAACAGTGTGTTCAATGACAGCATCTCCGGAGTTGCACATCTCGACCCAGAGCGTAAACTCATCACTCTCCGGAGCGTTTAACAATCGCAGTTTCAACCCCCGGTCATACTGGTAAATTGCTGAAATTATCATTTTACTCGTAGCCGTCGCCATATCGACTGCAATAATATTGCTAATGTTCATTATGTTTTTCTCCCTAACTCTGTAATAATGTTTCCACATTCTTCGATGGATTCCAGAACAGCATCCGCGAAACAGTCATCATATACAGATATTCCATTTACAACCACTCTCGAAACGGTGCCGATCCGCTCAGCATCGTCTATCACACATTGAGCGAATAACTCCCAATATCTCCGCGAGCTGTTGCCGTGCAGTGTCTTCTCGCGGATCAGAAGTGCGTGAACGTCACCCTCAGCACATCGGCGCTCAAAATCTTCTTTTGATTTCCTGTCACGCTCTGCGATTTCAGACAATCGAGCTCGCTCATACTCTTCACGATACTGCCTGCGCGCCTCTGACGCTTGCTCCCTCTTATTACGCTGATATTCGCGATCTCTGGCTCTTTTTGCCTCAGCTTTGCAGGAATGCCCACAATATACAGTCTGGTCGTTATTCGTCTCAAAATGAGCCCCACAAATAGGACATATCTTCTTATATTTCATAGTCTCGCCAACCTATTTCCATAACATCAAACTACTATGCCGACCAGAACGACCCCAACAAATAAGAATGAACGTGCATACGGCGGGTTTGTGATTGCCACAGGGGTATACCCGGGGAGTGATCCCCCCTGATAAAAAAAAAAGAATATTTTTGAATAAATATTTTTTTCACTGTCGTTATCTGCAAAAAACATAACGCATTGTCCTCAGCCAGGTTGAGCCGGACCCGGAGCCGGGGAGGGGCGGGGAGGATAAGGCTGTCCGGGCCTTTGTATTTTCCGCACTCTCCCGGGTGACTCTCGAATCCATCATTGAAACACAATGGCAGAATATATAAACCTCTCTCGAGGATTATACCGATTCAATACCCGGCGGTTGCCGGTAACTTGCCGGACTGTTTGAGGGGAGTCCGGCGCGGATCAGGACGGGAGTGTCTGTTATCCCTCGGTGATCTCCTCGGGCTCTTCCTCAGCCTTTCCGATCTCGATCGTCTTGATCATCGAAGCGCTGTAATAGACGCAATGTGTATCACCCGGTGCGTCATATACACATGCAAAACCGTTGGTAATAATCACATACTTGCCTTCGAGCTCTGTACCATCTGCCAGTGTAATCTTGTTTGTAAGAAGTCCTTTAAGCATAATTAATTGTCCTTTCTCTGTTTCAAAATATTATTAATATTGCAAAGTGTTCCCCTGTCCGCGTCTGCCCTCATTCCAACAAAATGACCGGATCTATATAAACTCGTTGACGAGCCTATACCGCGTTATCAATCTCCGATAAGACCCAGAGCGTCATTCATCTGCATCTCCATCCAACTGATAGCTCCATCTGTGAGGCCCGTCTCTCTACCGTTGAAGGTTGCCACGCTTCTGGTAAAGAAACCATGAACTGACATCTTTACAGATTCCAGTGCCTCGCGAGCTTCCATTGTCGGATTCTTTGTGATGGAAGCGACACCATTCTTAACAGCGAGACTGCGGAGCGTGTCGTATGTGAGCGGGTTATCTCCGTATTCCGCGATCATGTCGTTGATCCTCTGGCTGTACTCTTCACGGCTCATCGTTCCGGGATCCATCATGGAAAACATCTGCACAGCTCTGACGGCCTCCTCACTCGGCTGTTTTGCAGACAATTTGGATAAACCTTTTGCGTACTCGTTGATAGTAATCTCCGTGTCACGCCGAAGATCATCAAGCCTGTCGTTAAACGCGAGTCTGTTGTCGTTGTCATAAAAGACACCCTTCTTCGGCATCGGCTGGCCGGGGCGGACTTTTGCCACCGCACTATTCCATGACTGCTCCGTGTATCTCTCATATGCTTCTTTGGCTGCGCGCATATTCTTCGAAATCTTGTTCATGACTTCTGTTTTAGTTGTATACATATTGAATCCTCCTATAATTAATAAATTGGTGAAAATGGTTTCTTACATCCGGACGCGCTGAGTCTTACGTTGCTGATCAATATGAACTCCCTCTAACGAGCAGATTTCATTTGCGTTATAAACATTTGGTCTAGTATCCTCTGAAGAGTCTGAGACTATAACAAACCCGTCAGCAATAATAAACCACTTGTGTTTCAGCGTCGTTCCATCAGTCATCAGGATCACATCAGCTAACAATGGTTTATTAGTAAATGACATGTGTCCTCCTTAAACATTTTGTTCCCGGAGACGCTCAACCATCCCGGCCGGAGTTATGATCAGCGCCTCCCTCTATATAAAATCTCCGGTGCGGATCCTGTCCGCTGTGGAGAATACTATTTCTTTTCAGGATAAGAGTGCAGGACCTTCTCGAGCGTGTTGTTGTCCCAGTTATCAGCAACAGCCTCGTCAGTAGCAGCGACAACATTATATCCAACTCTTGTTTTTGTTTGCTTATCCTGTACCTCGTAGCCTTCACCGCACTGCGCTGCGAAACCGTCGGCCATCTCTTTTGTGACCTCTTTCATTTCGTCGCTCTTCAGCAATTCGGATACTCCCTTTTTATCTAGTACAAATTTGAAATTAGACATAAAACTTCCTTTCTATTAATAATCAGACAGCAACATCCTGTTCGTTGGATTCTCTCGAGAGCTCTTCCAGAGCGTCGGCTGCGAATCTCAGACCGTCGATCAGAGTAGACAACTCACAGTCGCCCGCGAGCATGAGCTCGACTCCTCCGTTGCCGTCCGTGCTTTCAGGAATGACTTTCGCCTTGATAGCAGTACCCGCCAGATCATTAAACCGGACCATTGCCCGGCATCCGTGGCCCGCGTCGCCTCCGTGGTATCCGTTTGTCGCTGCAGTGACTTCCAGAATGTTGGCGCTGTTGAATGTCTTTCTGATCGCGGGGAGCAACATCATTTCACCAAATACGAAATCCCTTACGCGAAATAATCCGCGCTGACTGTCCTCGATGAATGTACCTGAATATTCACTAATGTTTTTCATAAATCCTCCCAAAATGAATAGTATTTCGGATACTTGCCTCACGCTCTAATCAGGGAGCGAGAGATAAAATCTGCACGTTGGTTGCATGGTTGCATCTGGTTGCATCAAAATCGCGTAAACTCTATATATGACTGATATATACCCTTATTTCTATTTCTTTTAATTACCATGCAACTAATGCAACCTTTGCAACTTTCTCGCAAAAACACGATATTTACGGTATCTCTCGAGGTTGCATTCATGGTTGCATTCTCTCCAGATTTCAGTCAAAAGGGAGCTTTTCCCCCGCTCCTACGCTCTCAAATTCGGCGCCGTCAATAGATGCAACCCCAGATGCAACCCCAGATGCAACTTTTTCGTCATGTCGTAAAATCATCTCTTTCGTCGTTGCCGGTAGAGTGGCAACACCTTGGTGCCGTCCCCGATCACCATCAAAGAAGCGTTCTTCTCGTTTGCCTCCTACTCTCTGCCATGCGTTCTGAGTGCCGTATACCTTAAATTTGTACTTAGCTCGGCCGTTGGTTCCGTCCTTGCCTTTGTAGCGTTCCCATCCGACAACATGCAACTCCATAATCTCTGCAATGTCGTTCAACTCATAGCGCTTCGGTTCTCTGTCGTTGTCGCCAGAAAAAACCGAATCCCAAATTAAGCGAGTGCATACCATCGACAGATCTGTTTCGTCCAGATACTCCTGAATCATTCCGATCCATGTATCTTCCGGAGTTGCCGTCTCCTGTATCCTTAGCAGCTCATCACTCAGTTTCGGATCCAGTACCAGGGGATAACCTTCTTTGGCTCCGATCGTCAGCGCCTCTGCATAGCACATCCGGATAAACTCGCGAGTCTCATCCTCATTCGCGAGCGGGTGAGCTTCAGCGTTGTCTCCATTGCAAATTACCGGCAGAAAACGTCGGTTGCCGGTCTTGTCCTCTGGCAGAAACTGCGGTTTATTGCTTGTGCCGATGAAAATGCACTGTCGCGGGTGATTCTCTGCAAATGTGCCGTATGGCTGTCTATAATCCTGTGACTGTCTTGATATAAAAGCCTTGATTGTTTCAACATCCTGAGCCCTCCGAACTGCGAGCATTTCCCCGAGCTCGATGATCCATTTACCGCGCATCAGTTCAAACACGCTTTTGCTGTCGCTGAGGTTGCCGACGCTGTCCGTATACCACTCGTCATTAAGAGCCAGAAATCTGCATAACGTGCTTTTGCCGGTTCCCTGTTTGGTATCCGCGAGAATGATGCAGTAATCAAATTTACATCCCGGATTCATTACTCGTTGAATCGCGCCATACAACATCAACGTTGTCACAGATGTTGTATATTTGGACCGCTCAGCTCCTAAATATTTTGGTAGGAGCTCGCTGATCCGCGGTACACCATCCCATTTGAGCCGATTCAGGTACTCCCGGACCGGGTGGAATGGATTGTCACCGGCTACTTTCATAGCTGCTTCCAACAAATTCGCCTTGTTATTGAGTGCATAAAGATTGTCGATGTAATACCGCAAATTTGCTATGTCAGCATCTCTGGCCGGGTGCGGGCGCGCATCCCAATAGAAACCA
>ODAI014267111.1_pt1 | contig 11944 bp, 10 predicted proteins | sample 1539321 | NCBI WGS metagenome assembly ODAI01 (sample SAMN02144231, study PRJEB22623) | gut metagenome | biome: sheep rumen | host: Ovis aries | place: New Zealand
AGAGACGACCGTGGCGGTTGCCCTCCAGCACATCCAGGATCCTTTCCCGTCTCCCAGGGAAGCCGTTCCGGACCTTCCCTACAGTGTGGAACAGATCGTTCTGAAATGTTGTGAAAAAAGTCCCGACCGTCGCTATCAGACGATGGATGAACTTGCAGCGGATCTGCGCCATTCTCTGAGTGACCCCGAGGGACATTTTGTCCGGAGGATGGGGGAGGAGAATCTTTCCGAGACCCGTTCCATGACGGCAAAGGACCGGGAGGAGATCCGCCGGAGAACATCTGCGTCGGCAGCAGGAGCTGCAGGAGCGGCAGGTGCAGTGGCGGCAGACGCGGCTGCGGCAGGCGCTGCCGGAGGTGTTCTTTCACAGGCCACCCAGGGATTTAAACCTGTCGGGGCAGGAAAGGCTGCAGGCGCGGCACAGGGGACATCCGCAGCGGATCCCTCTGTCCGTCCGCGTGAAAACAGCTACGGAAGCGGGGGGGATTCTCCGCAGAACGGCTATGCCGGTCCGGATGAGGATTCTGATGAAGAACGGGAAGATGAAGAACTTGCCGAAAACGAGCGCCGTCTCGACAAGATCATACAGATTCTGTCCGTGGTCGCGATCGTGGTCATCGGTGTTGTCATTATCCTGGTGGTTCTGAACCGCCGTTCCGTCTCGACAGGAAAGACAGCAGACCAGTCCGGACAGCAGAGGGAGTCCGTGACCCAGCAGACAGACCCTGACCAGTCCGGGGAATCGCAGGCAGAGGAAGAGAACGTGAAGATGGCTGTGATGCCCAAAGTGGTCGGCAAAACGGTCGAGGACGCCCAGGACGCGCTCAAGCGCGCCAATCTCGGCTGGGAAATTGTCTACGGGACTTCAACCGTTTATGATGACGGTGTTGTCATGGACGCAAGCGCGAAAGAAGGAGACCGGCTCAAGGAGGGGACGACCGTCAGTCTGACAGTTGTCAAGGTCGAGAAGGTCACCGTGACAAATGTGACAGGCAAAAAGCAGTCCGAAGCGGAAAAAGAGCTGCAGGGGCTCGGCCTGAAAACATCTGTCACAGAAGTCTACAGCGATGAGACGGACGAAGGCTATGTCGAAAGCCAGGATCCGTCGGCAGGTGAGAAAGTTGCAGCGGGAACGACTGTCACGATCAGTGTGAGCCTGGGTCCTGACCGCACAGGTATGGTACAGGTTCCCAACATTCTGGGACTGACCGAGCAGGAGGCTGCCGCAGCGCTCATTCACGTCGGTCTTGTTCCCGGAGAAACGACTGTCACGGATACGAGCGGACGCTATGAACCGGGCATCGTGATCGGACAATCCATTGAGAAGAATGAATATGTCGACGAAGGAACACAGGTGGATATGGAACTGAGCGGAGCCCCCACCTACAGTTATTCTGCCAGAATTGAGGCACCCCGCTACAGTGAAGACCCTGATTTTAAAGACGGCACTGCGGTGACACTTATTATCCAGGCGGATGACGGCAAGGAACTTCTGCATGTGACGACGTCGGAATTTCCTTATCAGGTCTCGTTCGCGGGACTTCCCTATTCCGGCGCAACCCTCTATCTGTCCTATACCAATATCATTGTTGAGGACACTCAGACCGGAATAACCGGAGAAGACGGTTCAGAGACGACGGAGCGGGGTGTTCCAATGGAACTGACCAGGGAACTGGTCTTTACCCAGGACTGAGCCTCCGGGGGTAATCATGCATGCAGGGAAAGATTATTAAAAGTATTGCCGGCTTTTACGAGGTGGATACCGGCGACGATCTGTATCGATGCCGGGCCAAAGGAATCTTCAGAGCCCTCGGCAAGAAGCCGCTGGTCGGCGATGATGTGGAAATTGATATCACAGACACGGTGAGCGATCCCAAAGAGGGGAATGTGCGGGCACTGCTGCCCAGAAAAAACGAACTGGTGAGGCCCAATGTCGCGAATGTCGACCAGGCCCTCCTGATCTTCGCCATTACCCATCCCGCTCCCAGTTACAATATGCTGGACCGCTTTCTGATCACCATGCAGGAGAGGGAACTGGATGCGATCCTCTGCTTCAACAAGAAGGACATCGCGACAGAAGAGGAGATCCGTGAACTGCGCGAGACCTATGAGGCCTGCGGATGTACAGTCCTGTTTATCAGCAGCTTTATTCCGGAGAGCCTGGGGGAAGTCAGGGAGATTCTCCGCGGAAAGACCACTGTACTGACAGGTCCCAGCGGCGCGGGCAAATCCACTCTCATCAACACCCTCTGCCCGGGCGCCAACATGCAGACCGGGGAACTGTCACGGAAGATCCGGCGCGGAAAGAATACTACCCGGCACGTGGAGCTTCTGGCGGCAGGGAGCGGCGAGGAGTTCAGAGACACCTGGGTGGTGGACACCCCCGGCTTCACCTCCTTGTGGGTTCAGGACATTGAGCCCGACCGCCTGCATTATTATTATCCTGAATTTGAAAAATGGGAGCCGGACTGCAGATTCAAGGGCTGCATCCACATCAATGAGCCCGACTGCGCGGTCAAGGCCGCCCTGGAGCGCGGCGAGATCAGCAGGATCCGCTACCGCAACTACTGTGAGATCTATGACGAACTGCGGGGACGCAGGCCTGTCTATATCAAAAAATAAGATAGTGACTCTGGAAAGAGCAGAGAATAGAGCAGAAAATAATGCAGCGACATTGTTTTTTGCTCTTGTTTTTTCAGGAATAATCACATACAATCACTGTATTTCACCGGAGAGTGATCAATGACGGTATACGATCAGTACATGTCTTTGGTCTTTGTCCGGTGATTGTCTTTAAAAACCGTGTCCGGCTGCCGGCCTGAAAACGGCTGGCGTAAAAAGCGCCTTGCATGAATGCTGCCGGCGTGAATACGTCGTGCATGAAATGCGCCTTGCACGAATGTGCTCCGGCATGAATGCTGCCGGCCTGAAATGCGCCTTGCATGGATGTGCTTCAGTCTGAATGCGGTTGACTTGAATAAGGGAGGAACTATGAGCAATAAAGAAGACAGTATTTTCATGGGCTTTTTGAAAACATTTATTTTCGGGATTCTGGCGGGAATTTCCATCGCTATCGGAGGCACGGTCTTTTTATCCCTGGACAATAAGGTGCTGGGAGCCGTCTTCTTCACAGTAGGTCTGTTTACTGTGTGTACCTTCGGATTTGACCTTTTTACCGGAAAGGTATGTTATGTCTTTGACAGGGACGGAAAATACGCCCTGGGCCTGATCTTCATGTGGCTGGGCAACTTTGCCGGGGCCTGGCTGACCGCTTTCGCGGAGAGTCTGACCAGAATCGGTCCCGCCCTTCAGGAAAAGGCGGCCGCCATGTGCACCGTAAAATCAGATGACACTTTTCTGAGCCTTTATATCCTGGGAATCTTCTGTGACATTCTGATCTATATCGGTGTCGAAGGATACAACAAGAACCCCCACGAGTTCGGCAAATATCTTTCGCTCCTTTTCGGCGTGACGGTATTTATCCTGTGCGGGACAGAACACTGTGTCGCGGATATGTATTATTTTTCCATCGCGGGAATGTGGAATCCCCACACACTGCTCTGTCTCATCGTGATCACTCTGGGCAACGCCTTCGGGGGTGTGCTGTTCCCTCTGATGAGAAGGCTCCGCAAGTGACTTCGGAGTTACGGTATATTTCCTTAGAGTGAGCGTGTACTGCAGCATCGCAGGAAACCGCGGAGTCACAATATACTTCTTCGAGTGAGCGTGTACTGCAGCACTGAAGGAAAACCCGAAACCCGGGAACCCCTGGAAATCAGGCTACGGGAGGACTTGAGAGCAGATGGAGAAACTGCGCTGCGTGGTTGAGCGCATTACTTATCATAATGAATTGAACGGCTGGTCCGTGATCCGGTGCAGGGCAAAGGGATTCTCCGAACTGGTAACAGTTGTCGGCATGATGCCGGAAGTCCATGTGGGAAGTGTCCTGCAGCTGACCGGAAGCTGGCGCATCGATGCCAAATACGGGCGGCAGTTTTCCATTGAGTCTTTTGAGGAGACCCTTCCTGCCACGGTCTACGGAATTGAAAAATACCTGGGCAGCGGTCTGATCAGGGGGATCGGGCCCAAGTATGCCCGCAGGATCGTTCAGACATTCGGAAAGGATACTCTGGAAGTGATCGAGAACGATCCGGACAGGCTGTTCAGCGTGCCCGGAATCGGCAAAAGCCGCGTCGAGCAGATAAAAAAGAGCTGGGTGGAGCAGAAGGAGATCAAGAACATCATGCTCTTTCTGCAGGGCAACGACGTTAGCACGAGCCATGCGACGAAGATCTTCAAGACCTACGGCGGCGAGAGTATCTCTGTCGTACAGGAGAACCCCTATCGTCTGGCGGACGATATCTGGGGGATCGGTTTCAGGACAGCGGATATCATCGCGGAAAAGATGGGCTTCGGTCATGACAGGTACGCGCGGCTCCGGAGCGGCCTTTTGTATACACTGAATCGCCTGGCGGACGATGGACACTGCTATGCCACCCGCGATCTTCTGATCACCAAAGGCACAGAACTTCTGGGTGTGGAAGACAACATCCTGTCTCTGACACTGGATGAGATGATCCGCGCGAAAGACGTGATCCTTGAGTCCGGCTTTATGGAGGATGAGGAGGAGGAAGCGGCGATTTATCTTCCGCCTTTTTTCTTTGCGGAAATCGGTACTGTGCGGCGGCTTGCCGCGATTTTCCGCAGTGAAGGAGGCGTCACCGTGCCGCAGGAGGGACTGACTGCAAGGGTGGCGCAGAGGACGCGCATGCACTATGATGAGGTCCAGAATCAGGCGATCCTGACGGCGGCCCGCAGCAAGATCCTGATCCTGACGGGCGGCCCCGGAACCGGCAAGACGACTACGACCCTGGGGATCATCACCGCCTTCAGAAGCGTCGGCGCAAGGATCCTTCTGGCTGCCCCGACGGGGCGCGCGGCAAAGCGCCTGTCCGAGACGACCGGGATGGAGGCGAAGACCATCCACCGCCTGCTGGAAGTGAAGCCTCCGGAGGGCTATCAGAAAAATGAGGAGAATCCTCTGGATGGCGATGTCCTTATTGTCGATGAGTGCTCCATGATCGACCTGCTGCTGTTCTACAACCTTCTGAAAGCAGTGCCGGACACGATGACGATCGTTTTTGTGGGAGACATCGACCAGCTCCCGAGTGTGGGGGCGGGTAATGTACTCAGAGATCTCATCGAGGCAGACTGTTTTCCTGTCGTGCGCCTGACCCGTATTTTCCGGCAGGCATCCAGAAGCAGGATCATCACCAATGCCCACCGTATCAACGCCGGCAGACTTCCCGATATCTCCAACGGCAGGGACAGTGATTTTTTCTTTATGGATATGGAAAAACGCGTGCAGTATTTCCGGAAAATGCACGGTCTGCCAAATGATCCGGAGAAGCAGGATCCCCGTACGGCAAAAGAGGAGTCTGCGCAGAATGCGCAGGCTGCCCTGGAGACCATTGTAGATCTGGTCCGGAACAGGCTGCCCGAATATTATCGTATTCCGTCATCGGAGATCCAGGTTCTCACCCCGATGCAGAGAGGCATGGTCGGAGCAGCCAATCTGAATCAGGAACTGCAGAAGGCTCTCAATCCTCCTGTGCAGGGAGTACCGGGAGCCCAGGGCCTGCGCCGCGGCGGATTTGTCTTCCGCGTCCGTGACAAGGTCATGCAAATCCGCAACAATTACGAGAAGGAGGTCTTCAACGGCGATATCGGCGTCGTGGAGTCGGTCGATACAGAAGACAGGACCCTGGTCGTACGTTTTGATGAACGGGCGGTGGAATATGATGTTTCCGAACTGGATGAACTGGTCCTTGCCTATGCCGCGACCATCCACAAGGCGCAGGGGTCGGAGTACCCGATTGTCGTCATGCCGGTCCTCATGAACCATTACATCATGCTGCAGCGGAATCTGATCTATACAGGGATCACGCGGGCCAGGAAGATTCTTGTGATCGCAGGGACGAAAAAAGCTCTGTCTTATGCCGTTCACAACGTGACGGTCACGGAGCGGAACACCCTGCTTTGTCGGCGCCTGAAGAAGGAACTGGGCAAGATCTCCGCATCCGGTGCACAGACAATCCGGGCAGCTTCTTATGCGGACAGGATTTGTGCGATGCAGGACTCCGGTCCGGCAGGATAAAACTTCTAAAAGTATGATCAAAGTGTTTGGATAATTACAAAATGCTGCACGATTTCCGGCTTATATCGAAAATTTTTGGCCTGTGAATTGTATTTATATCAGGACGGAACGACTTATCGGTGATTTTTTTACTTTTGACCAATAGCATCTAAAAATAAAGTGTGATATGATAGCTTAAAGTATCTGTTATCTGCATGCATAGGTTGTTCAGACAGGGGGGTGTCCTGCAGGGAGGCTTTATTTAGCGGGACGAAAGAAGACCGGCATAGGTTGATAAATGAGATGCTCAAATTATCTTTAAGGATAGGAGGAACAATTCATGAATAGTCTGGACAACTGTATTAATTATCTGCTTACAGGGGCGCAGCATTCAGTTTTTCAGTACATGAAAAAAAATCTTGCTCAGTTTGATATCACACCGATCCAGTACGGTGTCCTGGGCTGTATCTGGGAATTTGATATGCATAATCCCAAGGATATTGCAGCACATCTGGGCGTGGAAAATTCAACGATCTCGGGTATTCTGGAGCGTATGGAGAACAAAGGCCTGATCCGCCGTATGATCGATAGCTCGGACAGGCGTTTCATCCATATCGAACTGACTGATATCTCGAAAAAAATCGAGATGCCTGTCAGGCAGGTGGTCACGGAAGTGGACAAGGATGTTCTCGAGCAGTTCAGTCAAGAAGAGATCACAACACTTAAAAATATGCTCAGGAAGATCATTGCGCTGGATCTTTAAGAAATGAGAGTGTGTATTGAGAAAAGCGTTCTGCTGACAAAAAAGTGCTCTGCGAAAATTGTGTTTTTCGAAAATAGTGTTCTGCGAAAACAGTGTTCTGCGAAAATAGTGTTCTGCGAAAATAGTGTTCTGCGAAAACAGTGTTCTGCGAAAATAGTGTTCTGCGAACATAGTGTTCTGCGAACAAGATAGAAATAGCCCGGCTTTAGCCGGGTTTTTCTTTTGAGAAAAAGAGAGAAAAAGTCAGAAAGAGTGAGAAAAGATCAGACTTCAAAAAGGGTGACCCTGGTCTCAAAAATCGGAAATGCCGCTTGGATTCTTCGCGGTATGCGTGACCTTTTGCCCGCCAGGGCGGCCGGTCGCTACGCGGCTCCGGCCGCAGTGGTGATCTTATGCCCTTGAGGCGGCTATGTCGCTTCGCTTTTCCGCAGCATGCGTGACCTTTTGCCCGGCAGGGCGGCCGGTCGCTGCGCGGCTCCGGCCGCAGTGGTGATCTTATGCCCTTGAGGCGGCTATGTCGCTTCGCTTTTCCGCAGCATACGTGACCTTTTGCCCGGCAGGGCGGCCGGTCGCTGCGCGGCTCCGGCCGCAGTGGTGATCTTATGCCCTTGAGGCGGCTATGTCGCTTCGCTTTTCCGTAGCATGCGTGACCTTTTGCCCGGCAGGGCGGCCGGTCGCTGCGCGCCCCTGCCGCAGTGGTGATCTTATTCATTTGAAACGCTTCCGTCGCTTGAACTTACAGATCCTCCTGAAACATGAGCTGTTTTGTACATTTATAGTTGTACATTGATAATGAATTACATGAATATTTAAGCAAGCTATCTTTTATATGATATTATTATATTGATGTATAATTACCCGGCCCTGTATGCGTATCGAATCAGGTGAGGGAAAACAGAAAGGGAATGTTGCAAATCATGAATATTATTGTATGTGTGAAGCAGACGCCGGAGGCGGGAAAGGGAGAAATGGACCCGGGAACAGGTACAGTTCTCCGCACCGGCTGCAAACTTATGATCAATCCGTTTGATCTGTATGCCATGGAGGCTGCGCTCAGGGTGCAGGAACAGGCATCGGACACAAGGATCATTGCGCTCAGTATGGGACCTGAGTCCGCGGCCAGTGTTCTGCGGGACTGTATAGGTCTTGGAGCAGAGACAGGCTATCTTGTCTGTGATCCTGCATTCGAGGGATCTGATGTCCGCGGGACTGCGCAGGTCCTTGCGCGTGCAGTCCGCGTCATCGAAAAGCGTGAAGGGTTACACGCCGATGCGGTTTTCTGCGGGGCGAAGACTGTAGACGGCGGCACGAGCATGCTGGGGCCGGAACTTGCCCAGTTCCTGGGAATTTCCCAGGTGACCTACGCCCTTCACTGCAGTCCGGAGCAGGCGCAGGAAGTGCTGAGCGAAGAGAATTCAGGAAAAATGAATTTTGGAGAGAACCCGGGGACAAAGAATGAGGGAGAGAATTCAGGAAAAATGAATTCTGGAGAGAATCCGGGGACAAAGAATGAGGGAAAGGCCCTGGATAGAATGGATGAGAAAAAGACCCCGGAGAGAATGGATGAGAAAAAGATCCCGGATAGAATGGATGAGAAAAAAAATCCGGAGGAAATGTGTGGCAAAACAGACTCACAGGGGATTTTCCTTCGCGTGGAGAAGGAAGACGACAGGGGCAACCGGATCTACAGTATTCCTGCCCCTTGTCTGGTGACTTTCACAAAGGCATCCTTCCAGGTGCGGTATCCAATGATCGCCCGTATTCTGGAAGCAGAGAGCATGGAACTGCCTGTCCTCACGGCAGAGGATATCCTTGCGGAAGTGCTTCCCGGGGATGATCAGTCTAATGGAGATCCTGTCGCGGCAGGACATGACGGCGCCGCTATGCAGGTCCATGAGGTACAGCTCCGGAAACTGGATAAGCAGAGCCAGATCATAGAGGATCCCGACCCTGTAAAAGCAGTCACTGCGCTGGCGCAGAGACTGTTTTCAGAAGGTATTCTCTGAGAAGGCAGGAGGTGAAAGATGAAAAAGGAAATCTGGACATATCTGGAAACTGACGGGCGGGGAGAACTGCTCTCCACATCAAAGGAACTTCTTGCCAAGGCGGGGATCATCGCTGCAGCCGCAGAGGAAGAAAAGAAGTATACAGTTTGTGCGCTGTTGGCAGGGGGGGATCATGATACCCTTGAAAGTGCAGCAGAGAAGGCACTCGGAGCCGGCGCAGGCAAGGCTCTTCTCATCGAAGGAGCTGAGCTCTCGGTCTACAGTGCCGAGTTCTATTCGGATGCGATCGGAAGACTGGCAGAGACAGAAAAGCCGGAGATGATCCTCTTTGAGCGCACAACGGACGGGATGGACCTGGCCCCACGTCTTGCCGCGCGCCTGAAGGCGGGGATGATTTCCGACTGTGTCGATCTGGTGAAAAAGGATGGGAAGCTGCTTTGGATCCGTCACGCTTTCGGGGGGACTGCAGCAGCTGCAGTCTCTTTCCGGGAGGAAGAGATTCCGCACATTATTTCCATCAGGCCGGGCAGCTTTGGCGGAGCAGGAAGAAGAGTGACAAATCTTGTCGATACAAGATTTTTCACTCCGGATGTTTTTGCCGCGGGGCGGCAGCAAACATCCTGTGATCCCATCGGAGAAACCCGTTCCGGGCTTTCTCCTCGCGCTGCCGCTCATGGGAGCGGCATGTTCGGAAGAGGGAAGGAAGCGGAACCTGCAGGCCCGGTACAGGATGCAGCAAAAGATGCAGCAAAAGATACAGCAAAAGATGCAGCAAAAGATACAGCAAAAGATACAGCAAAAGATACAGCAAAAGATGCAGCAAAAGATGCAGCAAAAGATGCGGCAAAAGATGCACCGGGAAAAGCCGATGCGATCACCCATGTAGCATACAGCCCGACTGACAGCGGCAGTCAGGCGAGTCAGGCGGCAGGGAAGAAGATTGTCCGGCCGGAGCTTCTGGAGGTCCTCGAGGCGGCAGCGGATCACGGTATGGACCCTGCCGGCGCCAATGTTATTGTGGCAGGCGGCAACGGTGCCGGACCGGAGGGGTTTAAGCTCATTGAGGAACTGGCAGAGCTTCTGCACGGCGCTGTCGGCGCGTCCCGTGTAGCCGTGGACAAGGGCTGGATTTCCCATTCCCACCTGATCGGACAGAGCGGAATCACCGTGACACCGGACCTTTATATCAACTGCGGAATCTCCGGTTCCGTTCAGCACATAGTCGGCATGCGCGATTCCAAGTGCGTAGTTTCGATCAACAAGGACCCCAAAGCGCTGATCTTCAATGTCTCTGACTATGGAATCGTGGGGGATCTGCACAAAGTGCTTCCGGCTCTGATTGCCGAAATCCGCCGCCACAAAGGGTAATCGGGGTGCTGCCATGAAACTGCGGGCTCATGAAACGGCGATCGAAAAATCGGTGAAAAGATGACTCGAAAAACGGCGATTGAAAAATAGATTGAAAAATAAGGTCTAATATTATTCGTATCCCTTGTTATTTTCAGGGGTTCGTGATACTATACTAATTAGCGTGTGCGCGTGGATATTTTTTTACACAAATAATTAGCATGCTAAATATTTATCAAAGAGATACTGTTTGATTTGTCAGAACAGCTCATTGTGATGAGCGGCAGAAGAGGGGAGGTTAATACAGGGTTCGGAGAGACGCGGGAACAGAAAGTCCGCTCTCGCAGCTTTCTTCTCGCACCGCCGCCTGCGGTTCCGCATCAGGCGGTATGGGCGTCGCTTTCAATGCTCTCAAAGATACATATATTGAGCTCGGCGCTAATCTGGAACAGGTCCACAGGATTGCGGCGATCGCTGCCGGTACGCTGGATACGCTTCCTCATCAGGGCGCGCAGATCACACTGCTGGGTATCTGCAAAATGACCCACAAAGAAGCTTACTTTGACATCATGGTCACCCAGATCGTCATTCCTTTTATCGCATGCTTCCTCTTCATCCTGATCTGCAGCCTCGGCTTCTGAGCACTGTGACTCCGCTCCGCAGGATCTGCAGGATTCACAATCGTCAGCAAATGATTCACAGCCGTCAGCAAATTATGAAGACGGTTTGCAAGAAAAAGCATACTTTTCATTTACCGGAATGGAAAAACGGTGTATCATTAATATGTATATTTGCTGTGTCGTCTGAGATATTAATCATGGTCGAGATGGCAGAAAATATAGTAACTTTATATATTCATTTAAGGAATCCACAAAATCCAAAGGAGGAACAAAATGGAATTCAAGAACTTACTGGTTGATATCGAAGATGGTATTGCGGTCGTAACGATCAATCGTCCCAAGGCTCTGAACGCTCTTAACAGCGAGACTCTGGCTGAGCTGGACGCCTGCTTTGCTGAAATCGAAGCTAATCCCGATGCAAAGGTTCTGATCCTGACCGGTTCCGGCCAGAAGTCCTTCGTCGCCGGCGCTGACATCTCCGAGATGGTCAACGGCACTGCTCCCGAAGGCCGCACCATGGGTCTGCTGGCCCGCGTTGCTTTCAAGCGCCTTGAGGATATGGAGAAACCCACCATCGCTGCAGTTAACGGCTTTGCTCTGGGCGGCGGCTGCGAGATCTCCATGGCTTGCGACGTTACTCTGGCTTCCGACAATGCCAAGTTCGGTCAGCCTGAAGCTGGCCTGGGCATCATCCCCGGCTTCGGCGGCACACAGAGACTTCCTCGTCTGACCAACAAGAAGATCGCAAAAGAGCTCATCTTCGGCGCTGACATCATGATCTCCGCTGACGAAGCTATGCGCATCGGCCTTGTAAACCATGTCTATCCTCAGGATCAGCTCATGGATGAGGCTAAGAAGCTGGCTAAGCACTTCATGCTCAGCTCTCCTTACAGCATCGCTCTGGCGAAGCAGGCAATCAACGTTGGTCTCGATGTTGACCTCGACGCAGGCCTGAAGCTTGAGGCGAATATGTTTGGTCTGTCCTTCGCTACTCATGACAAGAAGGAAGGCATGACCTGCTTCCTTGAGAAGAGAATGAAAGAGAGAAAGTTCATCGGCAAGTAATCCAGAA
>ODAI010514656.1_pt1 | contig 11941 bp, 14 predicted proteins | sample 1539321 | NCBI WGS metagenome assembly ODAI01 (sample SAMN02144231, study PRJEB22623) | gut metagenome | biome: sheep rumen | host: Ovis aries | place: New Zealand
GTAATAATCTTCATCTTTCCAATCATCATCAATACATATACTGAACGACTGACCACATTTGCAATCACAGGTAACAATCAATTCCTTCTTATCTTTTGACATAAGTACTGACATATAAAACCTCCAGTTATTTCCTTAAGCGTACTCCCATGTCCTGCTCTCTGTGTCGAATATCACGAAACGCGCACCTCCAACCTACGTCTTTTATATTCCTCGAACACCTATTGTTTCAATGCGCTCGTCCTTTGGATCAAGTCCTTCTAATACTGAATTCATCACAACCATATCAATATCACATTTCAGGCATTTGGGATTTCCAAGAAATTCCCCCGTTTCCTTTAGTCTATACCGATGGATAACAAGGCCTTCCCCTCCATTTTCATTCCACATGAAGATATGACCACACCATGGGCATTTAACTTCTCTATATTTGTACGGCATAATCTTACCCTTTAAGAAATCCTAATCATCTGCTCGTAAACAAGGATTTCTTTGTCAGATATGTTTTTGTTCTCGTGGTAGTGACCGAAGAACCACTTTTTGTAGTTTGCGTAGTTCTTGATGAATTCCAGATAATCGGTTTCTTTATCTGCACTATACAAATACTCATCCAGTAAAGTCTGTGTACTCGTAGAGCAGCAATGCGTGATTATATAATCTACAGTATAATCATGTGCACGAAGATTATTTCTGCCCTCCTGCATCTCTTCTTCATTGGCCAGCTCCTGCTCCCACCAGCTCAAGTGATTGATTCGGTATGGTATGTATTCCTTATCAAGTTTCTTTTTCTTTTTCTTGAAATTGGGGTCGTCAAGTTCCAGTATACCGCCGGTAATGTCGTGACTGCTGGCACCTCCGAAGGTGAATACTTTCTTTCCGTCAATCTCGAAGATTTGTCCGCGCATCAAATGAAGTACATGTGGTTTAAGCTCATGTACCTTTCCCCCATGCCATTCTTTTACCGGATAGCCGTTTAATCTGTCGAAGTTTTCATGGTTTCCGTCAACAAACAGAAGGGTATAGGAGCGCTCCTCAAACCAATCGAGCCAATGTTTTTCCTGCTTGCTTTCCCATCCGATATCCCATACTCCGCCAAAATCTCCGCAGATGATTACGTAATCGTCTTTTGTCATTTCTTTCTGCTCCGGAAAGTTCTCCATGTTAAATCTGTGTTTAAACTCGCCGTGAGTATCGCCGGTAATGTATATCATCATAATCCTCCATGTATTGGTAATTCTATTTTACACCGGTTTATAAGTTACTGCCGTTACGTTTAATCCGCGACTTTTGGCATATTCTGTCAGGAAATCGCGGATTTTCTCGTTATGATTGAAAGAATCCCTGTAACCGTAGCACTGCTTTATGCAGCCATCTCTTTCCTCGATAGTTATCAGTGGTTTCGAAAGCTCGGCATTCTCCCTCAGGAACAGAATCCTGCATTTATTGTTCGCCATCCTCTCTATATATCCGGCGCTGCCCACACAATGCCTCAATTCTCTGCCCTCTCTGATTATGTCTGCCGCATCATTGGGCATTACAATCGAATACTCTCCATTCGAATATTCAATGTATTTCGCTTCCGTTTTCTTCTGATTGATAATGGATGGCGAATATTCTATTATCAGCTCTTTACTGCGGATCAAACTAAGTGCCTTACTGATATCCTGATGATAATCAAAGATTTTGGATGGCTTCATATTGACCGGCATATCACTAAACTTCTCCAGTTCCGGATACAAAGGGTCTGCTTTATCAAGATTACTCAAGAAGTTGTTCAGTATCGTTCTCATTCTTAGGTAATCTAAATATTCCTCACAGAGCCTTTCTCTTCTACCTATAGAAGTATTCACAATGCCGCCGATAGTCTGCGCTCCTTCAAAAAGCAGTTCATCATCTATCCTTTGTGTATCGTTGCGGCTGCTTTCTTCACACTCCACGCACATCATCACCACGAAGATTCTCTTTTTCACATCCGGGAAGTGAGAAATGAATTTTTCCGACCTCATAAGCTTTCCGAATCTGACCAGGTTAAGCCGCTCAGAATACCATCCCATATATTTATGATCGTATTCCGTCAGGAACTTAATCTGGGCTCCCGTGATTCCAAGAAGATCCGACAACTTTTTAGTTCTATCGATGGTTCCCTCTTTATGTATTGTATACAGAATATTGTTGAACAAACCCTCGCTGATCTTTACGGCCTGCTCCACTGCCAGGTATTCCTTTTGAATAAAGGTCCTAAAAAGGTCGGCTTTACTCTTTGTTGGAAAAATTGGGACGATCGAGTTTTTTGCATACCTTCCCACGCAAGTATTATAGAAAAGAGTTTTATCTATGAATCTGAGATTTATGTCGCGTCCATAACTGTCATAATCAAACACGTCCAGTATGGATTCTGCTCTCTTCCACATTCCACTCACAATATTCTGTTTAAAGTAGTATGAATTACTTTTGTCCGCATATATTCTGACGTTCTCTTCGCAGCCAAACTCTTTATTTTTTTTGGTGCAGGTAATAAGTATCAGATCTTTGTATAATCTTACGGAAGCCCCATCATTATACTCTCTGTTTTTCAGATCGTAGATTATTCTGTCTGGAATGCCCTCAAACTGTTCTTTCGTTTCTGTCGCATAGGTGTACATTCCGATGAATTTATCAAAAGATAAAACCGGCTTTGTTTTCCCCGGGATCGTCGGTTTGAAATTCTTTAATAGCTCTACAATTTGTTTTTTATATGATATATGAACCTTTTTACAGAAAGCTCTAAAAATTTCTGCCGGATCATATTGTGGAGTTACGCTGAACACGGTCTTTAATGAGTCGTCCATCAATTTGCCCGGAGTGGTAAAAGCTCTGGAGCCATCCCGATTCTCTATGACCACACCGTTCTCATAAAAAACGTATCTGTTAACCTCCGTAAAGGGAAGCATCCTGCACTTATAGTTCATCCCATTCATGCCACATACAATGGTTATCTGAAGTTTTCTGTATACAAGGTGATCATCTATCACGTATGGCATAATGTATGTTTTCACAAACATATTTGAAGAGCAACTATATACGTAAATATGTGATTCACGACTCTTAAAGAGTTTTTCAAGCGTATTTCCCCTTTTGCAGAGTTCTCTTGAACTGATTGTGATGTCTGTTTGAGGATAATAGTATATATACTCATTCTTTTCCGGAAAAGAAAAGCATATCGCGGTATCTGTGTCCAAAGGATCATTTCCGTATCCGGGCAGAGTGGTGGTGGGTATAAAGTCAAGCCCTTCATCAAAGCCCAATATATTCCATGTCGGTTGAAGATCCTTGAAACAGATCATACGCATTACTCCTTCACTAATATAATTTTAGCTTTAATGGCTCAAAATGTCATTTAACTTGTGGTTGAAAAGCTATGCTGCTCGCTCTGTTTCCTCTAAAATAACAGAAGAGGACTTTTCGTCCTCTTCGTAGTCTCTCGTTATGTCATACATGTCTGCATCGTAGAGCTCCATCAATGCAAACATTGTATCAACCTGGGGGTATCCCCTTCCGGTCTCGTATTTGTATACCGCCTGTACCGAACCCAGGCAGAGGTAATCCTTTACCTCCTCAACGGTAAGGTTCTTTTTTTCCCGCAGACGTCTGAGGTTGCGTCCCATGACCTGCATGTTGTATTCCGGACGATTTTTCATAGTCTTTCTCCTTCTGTACTCGATACGCAAGTACGCGTTGTAGAATTAGCGGAACTATTATAAGATACCACGTATTTTTGTAATTGTCATTTAACTCTTAGTTTAATTTCATAAAACTTACCGGATTGTATTGTCCTCATCATCGCTTTTCTTCGCGATGATTTCCTTGTACAAGGGGTCGTTCATGATTTGGAAACGCCGAGAAATAAACGGTTCCGACCCTCTTCTGAACACCACTACCTGCTCAAGAGGCATAGACAATACCTTATTAAGCGGCTTATTCATGCGCTGCGAGATGTTTTTACATGTTTCTATATCCATCCCGCCCATGTATACATAGGTGTCACAATTGTTGATTATTGTGGTTGCTTCATCCTTTCCATACATGGATTCCAGCTGAGATTCCGACTGGAGAAGCAATGTTACGCTTATTCCTGCTGCCCTGAAAATACTGATGTACTCTTCAAAATCTGCTATTTTGCTTCCGCAGGCAAAATCATCACAAATAATATGAATCGGCACATCCAGTTTTCCTTCTACACTATCTTCAGCCGCTTCATACAGTTCTCTGAACATATCGGCATAAATCAAGTTTGCAAAATTCTGAAGAGTTTTGTTCATGGGAGAAGTCAAAATGAACAGTGCAGTCTTCTTGTTTCCCATCTCCTTAAATGAAATGCGTTTTTTCTGCTTCAGGATATTTATAACATCATCGCTGAATGTCTTATCCATAGCGTTATTCACAATAGAAAAAATGCAGGATGCAGTAGATTGAGCCAATCCTTTTACCGTCTTCCATAACTCCGAAGCTTGATTTCCCGGATGTTTCTTTTCAGTTCTATCGAATATAAAATCCAAATTTGTTCTGATCGTTTTATCATTTCTATCCACATTAAGTGAACGATGAATTTTTATTACATCCGCAAATGATGCTTTTTTGTGAGAATCCATTGCATTCAGTCTTGCAAGACCAATTTCTGCTGCCAGAACACTCGTGGCGCTTTCGTTCCAGTAAGGATCCACATCCCCCGTTCTTGATCTGCTGGGTGCTGCGCAGACCAATTGCCTGGCAAGATTTACTACATCTCTGTCATTATGGACAAAATCCAGAGGATCATATCCTATTTGACATTCATCCGGGTTAACCAAATTCATGCAGATAACCTGATACCCTCTATCCTCAAACGTCTTTGCAAACATTTTCTGTATTTTCTTTTTTGTGAAAGTTACCATCACACTGGACTCTGTAGTGTAGAGCAGCCTACTGTATGCATTGCTGAAACTCTTCCCGCATCCGGTAGGCCCCACCACTACTTCATTAAGATTTACTCCTGTCTTTTCAAAATCTGCGGGGACAACAAGTCCCTCTGCCAAACAACTCATATCTGCCATGTTTTTTCTCCTTAACTATTTTATTGTTGTATTCTCATCCATCTTATGCCTCCATAATCCAGCTAACCTTAAGTGTCACAGACTCCTCTCTGATTTCAGCACTCAAATTATTAGAAATTCTGTTAACCTGTTTTACCGGTATCTCCTGTTCACAGTGTAACCATCCTGCATAATCTTCAACACGCCATGAACCCTTCTGAATAGATTTAACACCCTTCACTTTTATTCCCAGTACTCCTGCCAGCTGTTCAGCTTCTTCACGAGACTTTTTAAGTGCTTCCTTCGATAGTTCTATTTTGATGTTATCAATATTGCTAATCTCGCCTTTAACATCAAAATCATATTCATATTTTCCTTCTTGAAGCATTGTTCTGATTTCATTAATCAACATTACATCATATGGTATTCTAAAGCAGATTTTTCTGACAGCTTCCTTACTATCATCATTCCTATAATAGCTTGAGCTTATACTTTCATCATCAAGATGAATATCCTCAACTTTGATTCCTATTTTTACTATCTCTTCAAGAAAACTGTCACATTCTTCCATAACCTTCCTTGAAATATCATATGTATTACTCCCCGATGCATTAAAACTAATAGTTACTGCTGCGACATCACAGGTAACCTCTTTTGTTGCTTTCCCTTCGATTTCAAATATACTCATTTGCTATTCCTCCTTGTGTTTGTTTTTTTCATCTCAACCTTTGGAAGCGGTTTCCATTTTATTTTGTCCACCAGCTCCTCCGGTGCATCATATGGCAATCTCCGGTTTTCGGAAAGCGGTTCTTTCTTCTCGATTCTTTTTAGAAGTTCTTCGTGACTTAACCATCTTTTGCTGTCGTAACAAGGTGGCACTATGTTGTACTTTCCGCAACCTGATATTTCTTTTGCCAGATATGTAAAATGTCTGGCACCCATAGGAACTCCTCGATTAACCATTTTCATGACATCTGCGATCAGTTCTGCATTTTCTTCATCTAAATAATAAGTCAAACTAAAATCTATCTTGCCATCCTTCTCGCATGGCCTTAGCCATTTATGCGCATAATCGATTTCAAATGCATGATGTTCGTACGAACCGTTTCGCAGCCAATCCGCAAATTCTGTTGCGGAATCTATATCCAAATCTGTCAGCTTTCCGCATCGGCCGTCGCTGTGTCTGAGGTACAGTTCTCTCGGGGTCAGATTTCTCTCATCCTCTCTGATTAGTCCTTTGATCTCATAATAAATCTTGCATGTTCGGAAATAATCACCACTTGTGAAGTTCTCTACTGTTGGCTGATCATCTTGATGTTCCTTAACCCATTTCAAAAACTCCTTTTTGACTTTGAGATCCAGATTGCCAAAGCTTCGCTTGATATCAGATGGGACATATTTCCAATAATTTCTACGTGAGATGCTTCCCTCCCGGTATCTGAGCGGAAAATGACTCTCAACATATTCCATATAATGTCCTTGTTCCAACAGTTTTACCGATTTTTGTACTTCCTCTGTTATCCAGTCCAGAAGCGGGTCGATATTCATTTCCCCTTTTGCGTATCTATAATGATGTGCTGTATCCTCATCACGCGGTACGGCAGCCAGGCATGTACCATTCAACCAGATCCCATAATGGATTTTCTCCGAATCTGTGGAACCTGTTCCCATCACAAGACGCAGACCATACCACTCTCTTCGAAAAGGATAACGCAGAGGCCACTCTTCTTTCATTTTTTCACGATCCACATAATTTTTCCCCGAAAGATTATAAGTATATTCATCAATAAAAACCTTTGAAAATTCCGAAAAACTCCCTTTCGGTGCACTTATCCAGAAAAAATACTCCTTTTCATCCCATGTTTCAGTTTCTTTTATGGGTTTTACAGCTTTAATCTCATCGAAAAGCTTTACAATCTGATTCACATTTTCTTCCAAAGGGTAGTATTCAATACCCATGCTGAACGGATTCAGCATTCTACGATATTTTCTGATTTGCATGGCATTCATCTTACTGTACCTCCCACATTGTATATTGCATCTTAATAGTCCTTTCTTTTCTTCAAACCTTCCTCTATTGTCGGAAGGTCGTCCGGCATCATGCCATCTTAATGTCCCGTATTTTTCCTTTACCTGACGGACCCTGTATTCATTTAAAAGAGAAGGATCTATCCTTAAGAGTTCCTCCCTTAGTTCTTCACACAATGGTATTCCCAAAGTTTTTTCCAGCCCATCGGCATCTCATCCAACCAAGTTGAATGAAAGTGACTATATTTGGATTCATTTAATCCTTTGATTTCAAGAAATGGATATCTGGTCAAAAGCCTTATGTTCAAATAATATACTTCTCTTCCGTCCTCAATTTCTTTTCATAAACAGTTTAGCTCGTCTCATAGGCATCGTCATTGAACACAAAGTTTAAAAAAATAGAGTCAACTACATTAAATTCGTTGACTCCAATATCCTCTATATTTCATGCTACATTTCAAAAAGAGGTATATATAACCGTACTTCCATACCTCATCCGCAAAATTACGGAAAGTTTTTAGCAAACGAGAAAAGATCTGAACCTAAAGGTGAAAACCCATACATTAGCTTCCATAACATTCAACTATAATCCTATAATAAATAAGAATATAACCGGAGATCGACAACATTTAACCTGTGTGCATACGCTCCTAACAATGCCTTATCCATTCTCAAATCAATTTCGTTGCTCGGAAATCCGTGGACACGGATAATCGTCAAATATCAACATCAAACTCGACAGTCTGATTGTATTTATCTAATGCTATCTGCATTGAAGAAATTTCAATATCAATCTTCTCATATTCCCTCTTGATGAGTTCAAGGTCATAATTGATATACTGATATTCCGGAGCGGTCTTTCTGGCAGAATATAATCCCGAGTTGATTCTGGTCTTGGGCTGCTGCTTACGCATTTCATCAAGGGTTTCCTTACGTCTGTTAAGCTGTGCCATCTTAACAAGTATCATATCAGCCGTCATCTTGATATCATTCACCTGAATCTCATTTGTGCAATTGGCAACATTGATGGCATGCTTAATCTTCACGATCTTTGCATCAATCTCAGCAATGTTCTTTGAAACCTCTTCATAATCATACTCAGGAATAACCGGCTCCTCATCAAGAGCGGCCACATATAGATATCCCTCTCTCTCCTTGGAACGCCAAAATTCCTTGTCTTCATTTAGCTTTCTGAGCATTTTGTTTGCGTATGCCGATGTCATCTTAGTCATAATATATACCCTCCATTTTTCAAGTTTTTGTTTTTATAAAAATATTAGCACCATGTTTTCTTATTGTCATTTAACACATAGTTAAAAAAATAGAGCAGAGATCAAATCATAATATGCTCTTAATCTCATAAAATTAGAGGTAAGAATCATCCCTACCTCTACATCATACTTAATTTCCTGAATCCCGGTAGCTACCGGAACCAGGAAATCGTCAACCTTTACGTTCAGAATTCTGCTCAGGATGAACAGATTCTCCAGGTCGGGCAGGCACCTCCCATGCCTCCATTTGTTAATGGATTGCACTGTAAGGTGCATCTGCTCGCCAAGGTCCTTGTCCGTAAGTCCGCTCGAGTCTATTAACTCTCCTATATGGCGACCGGTCTCTGTCATATCAAGGCCGACCAAAGTATTTATAACATCCTGCATAATGTTCATTCCTTTCTGTATTAAGTCTCTCTCATTTTGGTTCCTTATAATATCATTTAGGAAATTTCTTAGCCACCAGAATGTCATCAACATCTGTATCAAGTATCTGTGCAAGTAAATATAGATTGTTTAGGGTTGGAAGCACTTCGCCTTTTTGCCAGCGATACACTGCTTGAATGGAAATATTCAGGATCTTACTGACCTCCTTAACTTCCACATTTCTTTCTTTCATTAGCTGCTTAATCCTAAGCCCTGTGCCTATCGCATCAAGTTCAATAGATTTTTTCTCTACACATGCCATATTATCAAACCTCGTTTTCCCCCATTCTTTTTTCTCCGCTGTAATAATATATTAAGTACTCTTTGAGGAATATATTTCTGCATCGATCGACAACTCCCGGCGTTTGGCATATTCTATTATGAAGTCCCGAATCTGGATGTTATGGTTTATACTGTCACGATATCCATAGCACTGCTTTATGCTTCCCTGTTTTTCCTCTATAGTAATAAGCGGTGCGGAAAGATTTTCATTGTCCCTTAAGAAGAGAATCGTGCACATGTTGGCAGCCATGGACTCTATATATCCTGCACGTCCGACGCAGTGATCAAGCCCACGTCCCTCATCAATGATTTCGTATGCGTTTCTGGGATTGTGTTTAAGACCATCCTTACCCCTGCGAGGAATCTGATCTATTACTTCGTCAAAGGGCAATATATCCCATGTGGGTTTTGTATCTTTATATGAATTAATTTCCATAATATTACCTCGTCTATCGACTATAACTATCCTATTGTTACATTTACAATTTAGCTCGTTTCATAGGCAATGTCATTTAACGTATAGTTTAAAAAAAGAGTCAACTTCAAATCCGTTGACTCTCTACTGTGTGTGATTTAATCTATGTTGCTAACTCAAATAGATCTTTAGTGCTCTTTCAAATGCTTTGAAATTGCTGTCATCTTTTGGCGAACAGTACACCGCATACTCGATATTTTTGAAAGCATACAAATAATCCTTAATAATGTTTCGATTTGCCAGCGCTACAACCTGCGGATTATTCATAAATGCTCCGCAGCCAAAAGCACCCAGAATAATAGTATCGCAGCCCTCTGACAGCGCTACTTCCAGTATCCTGCGCAGTCTCTTTTCGTGGAGTGCAAGCAGTTCACTATCTTTCATCACGATTTTCTTTTTCCCATCTCCGGTATTATATCGGTTGCTGGGTTGTTCACGGAGATTCGGAGCGGCGCATGTGATCACGTCAACATCAAACCAATCAGGTTCAGGCATAAGCTGCGGCGCTGCTGTGTCGGTCTTGAAAACCGTAACGCCCCGAGTGTATATGACATCGTCATTATGAATAGAATCATGGGCATCTCTGTGTGGCTGATAAAACCCATCCCACATAGCGGGCGTATTAAGGCTAAAGAATAATCCGGAACATCTGCACAGACACTCTTCCTGGGCATTTGCACCATTAACTACTCCGCCACCCGGGCTGGATGCGGATGCAAAATTATGCACCACAACGTGCTGTCCTTTATATCCGAATGCTGCCTCGAAGGTCCGCTTTTTTGAAACTACAACCTTTGCAGGTTCATCATAAAGCTTCTTATTTTGATCAGCCAACAGATCACTTTCCAAAATCAGCTTCTGTGATGCTGTTGCCTTTTTTACAGACTCTGAGAGCTTTGGATTTGTCTTGCAAAGCTTCTCTGTATCTTTGAATACTGTTATATTCTCATCTCTTCCCATAATTTATACTTTCCTTTAATAAACGCCTTTCAATTCATTTCAACTCCAAGCATACACTCGCCTTGGAGAGCGATTGTATCAGCCGGTCTATATCCCTCTGATCCAGTATTTCTTTATTGTCAACCGGTACATCGGTTTTCGGAACCATACTTCGGAGTAATTTATTATCGGCAGTAACGAAACCTCTTTGTATAGCATATTTATAACTCGTACTATTTGGCGATAAATCCTTGTCAAACAGGATTGCAATAATACCACCGTTCAGCGTATACATCTGCATAACTATGTTTTCTGCCGAAGCCGCCATCTCATATATATAATCGCATACAGCCTTACAGTTCCTATAGAAGAGGCTTTGATCAAGCTTATACACAAATCCATTAGAGCCAAGCACTTCATGAGTGCAGCTATTAAAAGAAAGAGCATGGATTATATTCATTCCAAATATTGCCAAGTCTTCTTTTTTTACGTCAGCTACTTCCGTGATTGATCCGTCTTCTGCCAGTGTCACTACTTCAAAAGTAACTCCCCAGTAATAGTACTTATATATGCTAGTCGTAAGGATGTACCTTCCGATCTTTCGCTCATATGGGCCGGTCAAAAATTTTACATTGGCAAGAGCTTCTGTTTTTCCGTCTATATCTTCAGCCGGCCAAATGTAAGCAAGGCATTTCTCTTTCTTCATACATAGCGTGCCTCCATTTTATCTTCTAATACAATCGTATAACAAAAAAAGAGAAATTGCATTTAACCGTTGGTTGAAAACGCCTTATTTCATAAATAGTTTAGCTCGCATTATAAGAAGTGTCATTTAACTCTAAGTTGAAAAAAAGAGTCAACGACTTTAATTCGTTGACTCTTCTACATATCAATCCACAGCTATAAAACTACTCCCAATACCGTTCTATCATTCTTTCCATATTTGCACGGCCTACCGGATTTGCGGTATGGATCTGAATTGGATAAAACGTTTCTCTTTCCGCAAGATAGTCAAGGATTTTGATGGCATCCCCTCCATACCTGGCATAGTCGCCAAGGTCATGATCCAAATCGATCACTTCTATTTCTCCGCCCTCAGCTTCGATTTCCTCTATCAATGCAATCGTTTCATTTACTGATTTTGTTCCTTCATAGCCTTCCGGAACCGGCCTTATATCATCCACCCAAATTTTCACGCTTCTTCCCATAACACTCCCCTAATCCATCCCCTTCATTACCGCTTTCTCTGCATCCTTTTGTATATCCGGATTAAAAGACAGCATGGGCTTTTCGTCCTTGCCCTTGATGCGGCGGTTTACGTAGTTGCGGGTCAGTTTTATTATCAGGGGGATCTGGGTCAGCACGCCGATGAGATTGGGGATCATCATCAGACCATTGAAGGTATCGGAGATGTCCCATGCCAGACTGGATTCCATAACTGCTCCGAACATGATGAGAAGCACGAAAACTAC
>ODAI010937128.1_pt1 | contig 11941 bp, 8 predicted proteins | sample 1539321 | NCBI WGS metagenome assembly ODAI01 (sample SAMN02144231, study PRJEB22623) | gut metagenome | biome: sheep rumen | host: Ovis aries | place: New Zealand
CTATGAAGAAACTATTCAGCTTCGTGGCGCTCATCGCCACCCTTTGCATCTTCGCTGCATGCAGCGGAGGCAACACACCGTCCGGCGTTGTGCAGGAAGTGCAGAAAGCAGCCGAGAAACAGGACTACAAGGCCATTGCCGAATACATCTATGTAGGCGACGGAACGGCCGAGGAACAGGCCGAAACACGTCAGCAACTGGCCGATATGATGCAGCAGAAAGCATCCCAGTCGGACAAGTTCAAGGCTTCGCCCATGAAAATCATCTCCGAGGAAATTGCCGAGGACGGACAGACCGCCAAGGTCGTGGTTGAGGAAACCGAGGAAGACGGCACCACCAAGCAAACCACACAGAAACTCCGTAAGGATGCCGAAGGCAACTGGAAACTGGACATTGGCAAGTAAAATAGGCCATATTACAGCCATCTTGCACTAAAAAATGAAAAAAAGTGAGGCCGAATGGTTTGCCATTCGGCTTTTTTACTTACCTTTGCCGCCGCAAACGCAAGCGTTGCCCCGTTGTCGAGGCACGGCCAACGGCCTTCCGTCTGGCACCAGCTTGCGCCAGCACATGCTCCGATGGCGGAATCGGTAGACGCGCTGGTCTCAAACACCAGTGGGGCAACCCGTGCCGGTTCGACCCCGGCTCGGAGTACGGCAAGCAGGGAAAGACACGCGTTCTTTCCCTGCTGCTTTTCAAATGACAACCGAAGCACATCTTCTATATCTTATGCAGAACATCAGAAACATCGCTATCATTGCCCACGTGGACCACGGCAAGACTACCCTCGTCGATAAGATGCTCATGGCGGGCAACCTCTTTCGCGACAACCAGCAAACGGGCGAACTTATGCTCGACAACAACGAGCTGGAACGCGAACGAGGCATCACCATCCTCAGCAAAAACGTCAGTATCAACTACAAGGATACTAAAATCAACATTATCGACACGCCGGGCCACTCCGACTTCGGCGGCGAGGTGGAGCGTGTGCTCAACATGGCCGATGGCTGTCTGCTGCTCGTCGACGCTTTCGAGGGTCCGATGCCCCAGACACGCTTCGTCTTGCAGAAAGCTTTGGAGATCGGCCTCAAGCCCATCGTAGTGGTGAACAAGGTGGACAAGCCCAACTGCCGTCCGGAAGAAGTGTATGAGATGGTGTTCGACCTGATGTTCGCCCTCAACGCCACCGAAGACCAACTGGACTTCCCCGTGGTCTACGGCAGTGCCAAGAACGGCTGGATGGGCAAGGACTACAATACGCCTACCGGCGACATCACCTACCTGCTCGACCAGATTGTCGACGTGATTCCAGCCCCGGAGAAACTCGAGGGCACCCCCCAGATGCTGATTACCTCGCTCGACTACTCCAATTATACGGGCCGCATCGCCGTGGGCCGTGTGCACCGGGGCACACTCACCGAGGGAATGAACATCACCGTGGTGCACCGTGACGGTAGCCGCGAGAAAACGAAAATCAAGGAGTTGCACACTTTCGAGGGCATGGGGCATGTGCGCACCCAAGAGGTGAGCAGTGGCGACATCTGTGCCATCATCGGCCTGGAGCATTTCGAGATTGGCGACACTATCTGCGACTTCGAGTCGCCCGAGCCGCTGCCTCCCATCAGCATCGACGAGCCCACGATGAGCATGCTCTTCACCATCAACGACTCGCCTTTCTTCGGCCGTGAGGGAAAGTGGTGCACCTCGCGCCATATCTATGAGCGTCTGCAGAAAGAACTGGAAAAGAACCTCGCCTTGAAGGTGGAGGAGATGGAGGGCTATACAGACCGCTGGATCGTGAGCGGCCGTGGCGTGCTTCACCTCTCAGTGCTCATCGAGACGATGCGTCGCGAAGGCTATGAGTTGCAGGTGGGACAGCCGCAGGTGATTTTCAAGGAGATTGACGGTGTGAAATGCGAGCCTATCGAGGAGCTCACCATCAACGTGCCCGACGAGTTCGCGAGCAAGATGATCGACATGGTGACCCGCCGCAAGGGAGAGGTGACCTCGATGGAGTCGCAGGGTGAGCGCACCAACATCGCCTTCGACATCCCCTCGCGAGGTATCATCGGCCTGCGCACCAACGTGCTCACCGCCAGTCAGGGCGAGGCCATCATGGCTCACCGCTATAAGGAATACCAGCCGTTTAAGGGAGAGATATCGCGCCGTGTCAACGGGTCGATGGTGGCGATGGAGACAGGCACCGCCTTTGCCTATTCCATCGACAAGTTGCAGGACCGCGGAAAGTTTTTCATCGATCCCGGTGAGGAAGTCTATGCCGGTCAGGTCGTGGGCGAGCATGTGCACGACAACGACCTGGTGATCAATGTGACGAAGGCCAAGCAGCTCACCAACGTGCGTGCCAGCGGCAGTGATGAGAAGGCACGCATCATCCCGAAAGTCGTCATGAGTCTGGAGGAGTGCCTGGAATATATCAAGGCCGACGAACTGGTGGAGGTGACGCCGAAGAGCATGCGCATGCGCAAGACCATCCTCGACCACAACGACCGCAAGCGGAGCATGAAAGAGTGAGGGCAGCAGGCGTCAGAACTGACCGCCGCCGCCAAATCCACCTCCGAATCCGTCTCTACCGCCCCGGCCTTCAGGTCTTCCTGAGGGCCGGCGGTCGTCTGTATCCCATTGTCCTCGCTCGAATCCGCCGCGTCCGCCACGTCCGCCGTTGCCGAACATGTTGAGTCGGTAGCTCACATGGAGCATGGCATAAGAGGTGATGGAGTTCACCTCGCGGTCGGTCCATCCGTTGGCATTCACTGTGCGAGTGAAGTTCGACTGCTTGTTGAGGATATCATACCATTGCAGCATCACGGTGAGTTTTTTGCCGCGCAGGAAACTGTGGGAGAGTTGGGCGTTCCATATCAGCTCATTGGTGTTGAGTGTCTTGTCGCTGTAGCCCCGCTTGCTGAACATGTGGATGTCGGTCGACAGCACGGAGCCCCAGGGGAAGTTGATACGGGTGTTGCCGCCGTAGGAGAAGTTCCAGGTAGAGAGGTTGTTGGAGGCCTGCAACTCGTTGTCGGTATGAGCGTAGGTGACGTTGGCATTGAGCGAGACGCTCACCGCCCGGTCGCGGTAGCTGAGCGAGGTGGAGGGCGAGATGCTGCTGGTGTGGGTGACGTTGCGGTCGGGGATGGCCGTGCGGTTGAGGTTGACGTAGCTCACATGGTGGTCGTAGTTGCCCCTCACCGACCCGCTCACATCCCAGCGGTTGAGTGTGTCGAGTCCCAGGTTGAAGGTCAGGCCGCCGCTGACGCCCCAGTTGCCGTTGATGTTCTCGGGCCGGGTGATGCGCCCGCCGGTCTCCTCGTTGTAAGTCACCACGTTGCCGATGGAGTTGGAGGTGCGTCGCAGCGAGGCGTTGGTGTTGAAACTCCAGTGGCTCTGCTGTTTGGGAATCTGCATGCCCATGCTGTCGGTCACGAAGGTGGGCCGGCGCTGCATTTGGAAGTTGGCGTTGAGGTTGCTGGTGAACGAGGGTTTCAGTCCCGGGTTACCCATGGTGATCGACAGCGGGTTGGTGTTGTCGTAGATGTCGAGCAGTTGGGTGATGGAGGGTTGCGACGACGACCCTCGGAAGGGGACCTGCAGGTTGGTCTGCTGGTTGAACCGGTATCGCATGTTGAGGGTGGGCGATACGTTGGTCACAGTGCGGATGGTGTCGATGGGCCTTCCGAGATATTGCTGGATGAAGTGCGAGCGTTCAGGCTGCACGGAGACACCCACGTTCATGTTGTATTTCTCCCTGACGAAACGCAGTTGCACGTCGGCGTTGTGCGTGTACTCCGTGCGGTTGGAGTAGCGGCTGAGGCTGTCGGAGAGATAACTCTCATAGGGGTTGTCGAGGTATCCGAAGAGGCGTGTCCACTCGCGGTAGCCTGAGACCACCTGTTTCAGCGCCTCGTCGCTGAAGTCGGGGAAGTCGTAGGTCGAAGGGTCGCTTTTCTGGTGGCTGTAATTGTAGCGGTAGTTGAGTTGCAGGAAGAGGCCTTGCAGTCCTGCCCGGCGCCCTTGGTTGCCACCGCGTCCGCCGCCCCACGGTCCGCCGCCGCGTGGTCCGCCCTGGCGTTCGCCCGCCTGCTCTTGCTCCTGTGGCTCCTGTGGCTTCTCCTTGAAGATGAACAGCGGTTCGGTGTAGCTGGCGCCGAGGCTGTAGCTGAAGTTGTCGGAGGGCGACGTGGTGTAGCGGTTGGTCTGGTAGAGAGAGTCGCTGCCGGCCCTGTTGGCCACCTGGTAGAGATGCACGGCGGTGAGGTTGGCGTTGCGGCTGGAGCCATCGCGATAACTGACGTTGGTGTTGATGGTGACGTTGCGCCCTTTGCGGTTGAGCCGTCTGTAGAGTTGTGCCTGTGTGCTCAGGTTCTTGTTGCTGCTGTATCCTAAGGAGTTGTTGTCGCGGCTGTTGACGATGAGTCCCTGCTCATCCATATACTCCTGCTGCTCGTCGTCCATGGGGTCGTCGATGTATTCGAAGGGGTCGACGTTGAAAGAGGCCGATGTGTTGAGCCGCCGGTTGTCGTTGGTCGAGAAACTGAGGTTGGGGCGCAGCGAGAGGTTGGTGAGCGAGTCGATGCGCCACTGCAGGTTGGCGTTGCCCGTCCAACTGTTGGAGCGTGAGTAGCTCTGGCTGATGCTGTTGGAGAAGGCGCCGCCCCGGGTGACGACGAAGCTCTCCGACCCTGTGCGGTTCCAGTTGTCGGCATTGCTGTGGTTCCAGGTGACACGGCCGCTCACCCTCAGTTCGGGGCCGTTCTCATAGCTTATGTCGAGGGCTGCCGTCTTGTTGTGGCGCTGTCCGTCGTTGTTGCCCCGTCCCCTTCCGCCACGGCCGGAGAAATTGCGGTCGTTGACGTTGTTGGCGTTGCCCATGAAGGTGTAGCGCATGTCACCGAAGGGCTTCATGGCCGTCAGGCGGATGCCGTAGCGGTGCTTGGTGCCCACACCCACGTCGGGGTTCATCTGCAGTCCTTTTCTCACGCTTCTCTTGGTGACGAACTCGAGGACGAAGTCGTCGTTGCCGTCGTCGATGCCGGTGAGTCTCGAGAGGTCGCTCTTCTCGTCGTAGGCTTTCACCTGGTCCACCACGTAGGAGGGCAGGTTTTTCATCACGGCGTCGTTGTTGCCGGTCATGAAGTCGCGGCCGTCCATCTTGAATTTCCTCACGCTCTTCCCGTTGATGGTCACGCCGCCGTTGTCGTCGACCTTCGCGCCCGGGAGCATCTCGATGAGCGACTCGATGACCGACCCCTCGGGCACCCTGAACGCGTCGGCGTTGTAGACCACCGTGTCGTCCTTGATGACCATCTTGGGCAGGTTGGCGATGACAGTGGCCTCGTCGAGCAGGATGGCGTCGGGCTGCATGGTGATGTCGCCCAGCGTCTGCGTCCGTCCGGTCGACGTCACCGTCTTTTGGCCCAGTTTATAGCCCAAGTTGGTGATGCGCAGCAGATAGACGCCCGTGGTGGGTGCCTTGAGCGCGAAATGCCCCAACTCGTCGGTGTAGGAACCTTCGACGAAGGTGGTGTCGCTGCGGTTGCCATTAGTGGTGATACGGTAGAGTTGGATGGTGGCTTTCTCAAGGGCCTCACGGCTTTCCTTGTCGACGACTCGTCCGGTGAGCAAAGCGGTCTGTTGGGCATGGGCGGTCATCAGGCTCATCATGAGGAGGATGACGGAGGCGGTGTGTCGTAGGGTCATGGGATGGGTGTGTGAGGAGTGTGATGGATATTTCTTGGTGAGATGTGGTCAGAGGGTAGGGTGGTGCAGGTGCCGGCGGATGCGCTATAATGATTGGATGAAGGAGCGTGTGGCCTCAAACGATCCCTGTGCCATGCGGCTCCAGAAGTCGAAATACTGCGAGGCTTTGTGGTCGCTCAGCGGCACGTCGCTGATGACACGCAGTGAGAGGAAGGGGGTGTGGTAGAGATGGCACGTCTGCGCGATGGCGCAACTCTCCATGTCTACCGCCAGGGCGTCGGGGAAATGGCCGAGGATGTCGCGCATCTTCTCGCGGGAGTCGACAAACCAGTCGCCGCTCACCATGAGTCCTCCGCGCACCGGGGTGCCGGGCAGGTGGAGAGCCTTGTCGAGCAGGCGGCTGTCGGCCTCATACACCGCCGGCATGCCCACGAACTGTCCGTAGCTGACCTCACTGCCGCAGTAGACATCGTGGTAGGTGTAGTGTGAGCCTGCCACCACCTGAGTCACTTCGAGACTGGTGTCGGCACCACCGGCGCATCCGGTAGAGAGAAGGATGTCGGGGTGATAGTGGGTGAGCATCTCCACGGCTCCCACCGCGGCGTTCACCTTTCCTATGCCGCATTTCTGCATGATGATGTCGTGGCTGTCAATCTTACCTGTGATGAACTCGCGCCCTGCGACGCACTCTGTACCGGGGGGGGAGAGGAGTGTGCGCAATTGTGCCAATTCCTTGTCCATGGCAATGATAATACCTATTCTCATAAATATGTCAGTTATGCTTGTTTTGCTAAAATACGATAAAAATCCGCGCTTTATTTCATTCTTTCCGAATAAAACCTTACCTTTGCATAAATGCGGACGTGAATCATATAATCTTATGACGCAAAAGCGCCAAAAAGGTTTAATGACTGTCGCGGAAGAAGAGACTTCATTCAAATCATATATCAAAGAAAAATGAAACAATTAGACTGGGCAAACTTGTCGTTCGGCTATCTGCCGACAGACTACAACGTGCGTTGCTACTATCGCGACGGTAAATGGGGTGAGATTGAAATCTGCTCCGATGAGTTCCTGAAACTGCACATGGCCGCCACCTGTCTCCACTACGGGCAGGAGGCTTTCGAGGGCCTCAAGGCCTATCGTTGTCCCGACGGCAAGGTGAGAGTATTCCGCATGGACGAGAATGCTGCCCGCCTGCAGAGCACTTGCCGTGGCATCATGATGCCCGAGGTGCCCACAGAGCTCTTCGAGGAGATGGTGAAAAAGGTGGTGAGACTCAACCAGGAGTATATCCCCACCTATGAGAGCGGCGCCACCCTCTACATCCGCCCGTTGCTCATCGGCACGTCGGCTCAGGTGGGAGTCCATCCGTCGAAAGAGTATCTCTTTCTGATTTTCGTCACCCCCGTGGGACCCTACTTCAAAGGCGGTTTCTCCACCAATCCCTATGTCATCATCCGTGACTACGACCGCTCGGCCCCCCTCGGCACCGGCCGCTACAAGGTGGGTGGCAACTATGCCGCATCGCTCTTCGCCAACAACCTGGCCCACGAGAAAGGCTATGCCTGCGAGTTTTATCTCGACGCCAAGGAGAAGAAGTACATGGATGAGTGCGGCGCTGCCAACTTCTTCGGCATCAAGGACAACACCTATGTGACTCCCAAGTCGAGCTCCATCCTCCCCAGCATCACCAACAAGAGCCTCATGCAGCTCGCCGAGGACTTCGGCATGAAGGTGGAGCGCAGACCCATCCCCGAGGAGGAGCTGTCCACCTTTGAGGAGGCCGGCGCCTGTGGCACTGCCGCTGTCATCAGCCCCATCTCTTATATCGACGACCTCGACACCGGCGAGCGCTTCACTTTCAGCGCCGACGGCCAGCCCGGCCCTGTGTCGCGTAAACTCTACGACACCCTCCGCGGCATCCAGTATGGCACCATCGAAGACAAGCATGGCTGGACGACGGTCGTGATTGAATAATTCCGTTTTCTCAAATTCTCAGTTCCCGACAGTCGAGGTGTGTTCTCATAATTAATAGAACCCACCTTGAGTGAACCAGAAACTTGAGAGGAATAAGCTTAAGAACACACCTTTAGCAACATGGGAAAAGGCAAACTGGCGAAGTTCGCCGACATGGAAAGATATGAGAACGTGTTCCAGTACCCCTATTCGGTCATGGAACACGTTCCATTTGATATGCAAGGACACTGGCATGAGCGCTATTTCCACAACGACCACCCCATCGTGCTCGAACTGGGCTGCGGCAAGGGTGAGTATACGGTGGGGCTGGCGCGTATGTTTCCCGACATCAACTTCATCGGGGTCGACATCAAGGGTGCCCGCATGTGGACAGGGGCGACGCAGGCACTCAACGAGGGCTTGCACAATGTGGCTTTCCTGCGCACCCACATCGAAATCATCGACCGTTTCTTCGCTCCAGGTGAGGTGCAGGAAATCTGGCTCACTTTCAGCGACCCGCAGATGAAGAATCCGCGCAAGCGGCTCACGAGCACCTATTTTATGGAGCGCTACCGCAGGTTCCTGCTCGACGGCGGAATCGTTCACCTGAAGACAGACTCCCCGTTCCTTTACACTTATACGCGGTTGATGGTGGAGAAAAACCAGTTGCCTGTGCTGTTTTCCACCGACGACCTCTACCATGCGGAGGGTATCGACGAGGCGACGACACAGATACTCTCTATCCATACCTATTATGAGAATATGTGGATAGAGCGCGGACTGAGCATCAAGTATCTGAAATTCCGTCTGCCTCATGAGGGCGTGCTCGAGGAGTCGGGCGAGGAGATACCGCTCGACGAATACCGCAGCTATAGGCGCGACAAGCGCAGCACGCGCGACAAGGCGTGCTGAGGGCCGCCGCTACCCCTTTATCTCAACCGCGCCTTGATCCATTCCATCTGCCGCCTGTTGGTGGCATCCGAAGTCCAGTGCTCGTTGATGGGTGTGATGAGGCTCTCCTTCTCGCAGCGCAGCGTGTTCCACACGGCATACGACGTGGTGGGCGGGCAGGTGTCGTCGTTGTAGCCCCAGGTGAGAAACGTGGGGCATGCCACATGGCGCGCGAAACACACCACATCATAGTAGGCCATGGTGCGCAGGTTGGCCTCGCTGTACATCCCCTCCTCAGCCTTGAAATGAGGGTAGCCGCTGGTGAGTCCGGCGCTGCCCGCCGCCATGTCGCTCAGCGCGGGGTGGTTGCCCACACACAGCGTGACGCGCTTGTCGAGTGCGGCGGTGATGATGGCAAGGGCACCGCCCTGGCTGCCGCCCACCACGGCCACGTTGCGTCCGTCCCATTCGGGCAGCGAGGTGAGGAAGTCGATGCATCGCACCAGTCCCAGATATACGTGGCGCATATAATAGCGGTCGGGAGAGTCGAGGCCCATTTCCAGGTAGTTGCTGAAGGCGGAGCGGATGTCGTCGAAGTCTTTCTCGGGCAGCGTGGGGCGGATGCCGTGGATGTCGGTGACGAAGCGTATCATCCCCTCCTGCTGATAATAGGTGCGTGTGGTGACCTCCTTGATGGTCTTCACGCCGGCGCCCGGAGGCGTCAGCACCACGGGGCACGCGCCTTTCTTCGCACCTTTGGGACAGAGCAGGTATCCGTAGAGCCAGTGGCGGCGGTCCACCTGCAGTTTCACTAAATAGGTGTCCTGCACGTCGTCGCACATCTCATCCACTTTCTTCATCTGATAGTTCATCGGCGTCTTCTGGTTGTCGGCCACGGCTTTCTGCCAGTAGTCGGTGAAGTCTGTCGGCTCTTTGGTGAACGGCACGATGCGCTCGGGCGAGAAGGCCACTTTGACATGATGGCGGTAGGTGGTGCCGCCGATGGTGGTGCTGAGCCGCAGGTCGCGGAAGCCCGGTGTGACGCTTGTGCCCATGTCGATGACGGCGCGCCCGTTTTTCAGCGTCACCTTCCCGCTTTTGTCACTGGGCAGCAGGTCGCCCCCGATGCTGTAGTCCACCACCGTCTCCCGAGGGATGCCGTAGAGGTAGAACTGCACCTCCACCCGTGCCTTCTCTCCGGTCTTGTAGACCCAGTCGGCATGGTCGGGCACGGTCACCCACAGGCAGTCGCTGCGGTAGGGATAGTTTTCTGCTTTTGCTGTCAACGCACAGGCCAGTGCGCAGATGATGATAAGAGATAATTGTCGGTTCATAGCGTTTGTTTTGAGTAGTTTCTGCAAATTTAGATAAAAAACGGCAATTCTCAGCCAAGCGGAGGCAAATCTCATTTTTTTTATTTAATTTTGCACAAATAATCAAATCAACCCATTAAAATCCTAAAGAAATGAGAAAGTTTTTGATGATGATGGTGCTGTTGCTCACCGCTACCGTGATGACAGCCAAAGACATCCGCACACTGGTGGTGACCACTACCCCCCAGATGCACTGCAAGAACTGCGAGAACCGTGTGAAACTATGCTTCAAGGATGTGAAAGGCATCAAGACAGTGGACACGAGTGTGGCCGACCAGACGGTGACCATCGTCTACAATGCCAAGAAGACCTCGGAAGAGGAGCTCATCCAGCTCATGGACAGCAAGGGCTACAAGGCCCGCCGGCTGGCTGATGGTGAGCGTGTGGTGAAGGAAGCCCACGAGTGCAAGGAGAAAAAGGCTGATGGAGATTGCGGAGAATGACACTCTATCCACGTTTGATTACTGATGCCCTCTCTACGGTCATCTACCCCGGTACGAAGAAGAACCTGATAGAGAGCGAGATGCTGGCCGACAACCTCCGTATCGACGGGATGTCGGTGTCGTTCTCACTCATTTTCCCACGTGAGACCGACCCTTTTCTCAAGTCTACCCTGAAGGCCGCTGAGGCTGCCATCCACTTCCATGTGAGTGCTGATGTGAAAGTGACCATCACTCCGGAGTTCCTGTCGAAGCAACGGCCGGAACCGGGAAAGATGCTGCCAGAGGTGAAGAACGTCATTGCCGTGAGTTCGGGCAAGGGCGGCGTGGGCAAGAGCACCGTGGCCGTCAACCTGGCCATCGCGCTGGCCCGCCTCGGCTACAAGGTGGGACTGCTCGACACCGACATCTTCGGACCCTCGGTACCCAAGATGCTGGGCGTGGAGGATGCCCGCCCCTATGCTGTCAACATCGACGGCCGCGACCTTATCGAACCGATAGAGAAATATGGCGTCAAACTGCTCAGCATCGGTTTCTTCGTCAGTCCAGAGACAGCCACACTGTGGCGCGGCGGCATGGCGTCGAACGCGCTGAAGCAGTTGATTGGTGACGCCCACTGGGGCGAACTCGACTTCTTCATTCTCGACACACCGCCGGGCACGAGCGACATCCATCTCACGCTCCTGCAGACGCTGGCCATCACCGGCGCCGTCATCGTCAGCACCCCTCAGGAGGTGGCGCTGGCCGACGCCCGCAAGGGCATCGACATGTATCAGAACGAGAAGGTGAACGTGCCCATTTTAGGACTTGTGGAGAACATGGCATGGTTTACGCCTGCCGAACTGCCCGAGAACCGCTATTATATCTTCGGCCATGAGGGCTGCAAGCGGTTGGCCGAGGAGATGCGTCTGCCGCTGCTGGCGCAGATACCTCTGGTGCAGAGTATCCGTGAGAGCGGCGACGAGGGTGCGCCTGCCGCCACCCGTGTCGACACCGCCACCGGCCAGGCCTTCATCAACCTTGCCCAGGCGGTGGCCTCCGTCACCCGGCGCCGCAACCGCGAGCAGCCGCCCACACATATTGTGTCGACGGAGTGACATCGCCGTCTTCAGGAGAAGGCGGCGGTCAGCGACGGATGATGAGCGACATACCGGGGCGGAGCCCTTCGGCAGTGTCTACGGGCCGTGCCTTCATTTCATATTTCTTCTGGCCGTATCGGCCGGTCTGTTTGGATTCTTTCCCCGCGAGGAGAGAATCCAAATTGTTGATATCGGACACCTTCATCCGGATGTCCTTGTCGAAGGCGGGCGAATAAACGGTTATCTCGTCGCCCACCTTCATGCCTTGGAGCATGTCCTCGCGCACGTCGAAAATTCCCCAAAGGTCGTCGGTGATGGCCACGGTCATGATAGGTGAGCCTTCGTCCACCTGTTCGCCCACTCTGGCGAAAACCTCGCTCACCTCGCCGTCATTCTCGCTGATGACAGAAGTGATGTCGGACGTGCTCTCTGGGGTCACCTTCTTGGCACTTTCTTCAGGAGTGCCGAGGATGGCGAGCGTGTCGCC
>ODAI011200832.1_pt1 | contig 11941 bp, 8 predicted proteins | sample 1539321 | NCBI WGS metagenome assembly ODAI01 (sample SAMN02144231, study PRJEB22623) | gut metagenome | biome: sheep rumen | host: Ovis aries | place: New Zealand
ACCGTCATACCGGCTGATAACAGCCCTGCTAAGAACAGAAGTCGTTTCATGGGCACAAAGATACGAAAAAAAAAGAAAAATCTTTCATTTTTTCAGAAATAAAAGTTACCTTTGTAGCCTGATTACTAACCATTCTATACAACAATGAGAAATTTACTGCTATCCCTCTGCCTGCTGTGTAGCGGCATGGCTGCTGCCCAGCAAGTGGACACCGTGCTCAACAAGGTGAGTACACAACCCTTTACCGTTTCCTTTGCCGTGCCCGACGGCAACTACCGTGTCACCGTGACCGTAGGCAACAAGAAAAAGGCCGCCCAGACCGTGCTGCGTGCTGAGAGCCGCCGGCATTTCTTCGATGTCATTGCTACCAAAAAAGGCAAGTTTGAAACAGTGTCTTTTGTCGTGCATAAGCACAGTCCTGTGATTGATGCCAAGACGAAAGTGAAGCTGAAGCCCCGCGAGGTGGGCTACAAGAACTGGGACGACTCGCTGAACCTGTCGTTCTGTGGACCGGCACCGGCCGTACAGCGCATCCAGATTGTGCCCGAGACCGAGGCCACCACTGTGTTCCTCTGTGGCAACAGTACCGTGGTGGATCAGGAGAACGAGCCGTGGGCCTCGTGGGGCCAGATGATAACGCGTTGGTTTGACGACCGCGTGGCGGTGGCCAATTTTGCCGAGAGCGGACTGACGGCCAACACCTTCCTGGCACAGCTGCGCTTGGATAAGATACTCACCATGCTGAAGCCCGGCGACTACGTCGTCTGCGAGTTCGGACACAACGACGAGAAGGAGAAGCGCGCCGGCGACGGTGCGTGGTACAGCTACACACGTAACCTGAAGATCTTTGCCGACCGTGTGCGAGAGAAGGGTGGCCACATCATCTTCGTCACACCGACGGCACGCCGCCTCTTCAAGAGTGACCATAAGACGCTGGGCTATACCCACGGCGACTACCCCGAGGCCATGCGAACGGTGGCACGCCGCGAGCAGGTGCCCTTCATCGAGCTGAACGGCATGACCCGCACGTTCTATGAGGCATTGGGCGAGGAAGGGTCGAAGAAGGCTCTGGTACACTATCCCGCCAACACCTTTGCCGGACAGGACAAGCCGCTGGCCGACAATACCCACTTCAACCCCTACGGAGCCTGGGAGGTGGCCAAGATGATTGTCATGGGGCTGAAGCAACAGCAGTGTCCGTTGGTCAACCATCTGCGTGCCGACTGGCACGACTTCGATCCGGCGCATCCCGATGACCCCCAGCAGTTTGTATGGTACCTGTCGGGCAACAGCAATATCTTGAAGCCTGACGGAAATTGATAGTGAACGTGAGAAAGAGTATAGCAATCATATGCAGTTTGCTGCTGACGGTGAGCGTCTTGGCAGCAGACCGGCAGAAGCAGAACTTCAACGGAGGCTGGCTGTTGACCATCGGCGACGTGCCGGCAGCGAAGACCGCTGACTACGACGACAGCCGTTGGCTATCGGTGACGCTGCCTTACGCCTTCAATGGCGACGAGGCGTTCCGCAAGGATATCGTTGACCTGACCGATACCGTTGTCTGGTATCGCAAGCACTTCACGGTATCGTCTGTTAGCCGCAAGAAATTCTTCATCGAGTTTGAAGGCGTGCGACAGGGTGCCGACTTCTATCTGAACGGTCACCACTTAGGCTACAGCGAAAATGGTGTCATGGCCTGCGGCTTCGACCTTACACCTTATATTATATTAGGAGAGAATGTGCTGGCTGTCCGCTGCGACAACAGCTGGACATACCGCTCACGCCAGTACGACAGCCGCTACCAGTGGAACGACAAGAACTTCAATGCCAACTACGGAGGCATACCCAAGAACGTCTATCTGCATGTGAAGGACCTGTTGTATCAGACACTGCCGCTCTATTCCAACCTTGGCACAACGGGTACGTATATCTATGCCACCGACTACGACATTGCCCGTCGGCGGGCAGTGGTACATGCCGAGTCGGAAGTGAGAAATGAAGACACGCAGCCGCGTACCTTCACTTTCCAGGCTACGGTGAAGGATGCTGGCGGCCGCGAGGTAGCCCGCTTCCATAGTACACCCGTCATCCTGCAAGGCGGAGCGACAACGACCGTGAAGATACAACAGCCCGTCGGACATCTGCATTTCTGGTCATGGGGCTATGGCTATCTCTATACCGTCACAACCGCATTGTTGGTCGATGGAAACCCCGTTGACCGTGTGGTGACGCGTACCGGCTTTCGCAAGACGCGCTTCGGCGAGGGTAAGATATGGCTCAACGACCGGGGGATGATGGTGCATGGCTATGCCCAGCGCACCAGCAACGAGTGGCCCGGCGTGGGTCTCAGCGTACCGGCCTGGCTCAGCGACTACAGCAATGCGCTGATGGTAGAGTCGGGTGGAAACATGGTGCGCTGGATGCACGTGACGCCGTGGAAGCAGGACGTCGAGTCGTGCGACCGTGTGGGACTGCCCCAGGCCATGCCTGCCGGCGATGCCGAGAAAGACGTGGAAGGGCCGCGCTGGCAGCAGCGCCTCGACCTGATGTGCGATGCCATCATCTACAACCGCAACAACCCCAGCATCCTGTTCTATGAGTGTGGCAACGAGAGCATCTCGCGCGAGCACATGCTGCAGATGAAGCAGCTTCGCGACACCTACGACCCTCATGGCGGACGGGCCATCGGCTCGCGCGAGATGCTGGACATCGACGAGGCGGAGTATGGCGGCGAGATGCTCTATATCAACAAGTCGAAGAAGCACCCCATGTGGGCGATGGAATACTGTCGCGATGAGGGACTGCGACGCTATTGGGATGCCTATAGCCATCCCTTCCACAAGGAGGGTGACGGTCCGCTCTATCGTGGCAAGCCGGCTCATGAGTATAACCATAACATGGACCAGTTTGCCGTCGAGATGGTGCGCCGCTGGTACGACTACTGGCAGGAACGCCCCGGTACCGGCACGCGTGTCTCGTCGGGGGGCGTGAAGATTGTGTTCTCCGACACCAATACCCACCATCGTGGCGAAAAGCACTACCGCACCAGTGGCGTGACCGATGCCATGCGCATACCGAAGGATGCCTTCTTTGCCCACCAGGTGATGTGGAGCGGATGGGTGGACGACGAGGTGCCCCGTACCTATATCATAGGCCATTGGAACTATCCCGAGGGAACGGTGAAACCCGTCTATGTGGTGAGCACTGCCGACGAGGTGGAGCTCTTTGTCAATGGCAAGAGCCTCGGCAAGGGAGACCGTCAGTACCGCTATCTACACACTTTCGACAGCGTGCGTTATGAGTCGGGACTGTTGGAGGCTGTAGGCTCCGACGGCAGCCGCTATGAGGTGCAGACCGCCGGTGAGCCCTATCAGCTGCGGCTTACTGCCATCGAAAATCCGGAGGGTACCAAGGCCGACGGTGCCGACATGGTGCTGTTCCAAGTGGAAGTGCTCGACAAGCAACAGCGTCGCTGTCCGCTTGACGACCGCATGCTACATTTTACGCTATGGGGCGAAAGCCGATGGATAGGTGGCATTCAGCAAGGCTACAGCCTGCCTGTGGCGTGTGGCGTGGGTCGTGTGCTGGTACGCACCACCGTGCATCCCGGCGACATCCACCTCTCGGCATACGCTGACGGTGTGAAACCCGCTTATCTCACGGTGAAGAGTGAAGCCGCGAACAGCGCAGACAATCTGCCGATGCTGACACTGAAAGGACGCTTGAGCCGTGGCGAGACACCGCTGTCACCCTCATACCGTCAGCAGCGTCAGGGCATTGCCATCGTGGATGCCAAGGCAGGCTATGACGGTGAACATGCCCTTAACAGCTTCGACGACAACGAACTGTCGGAATGGAAGAATGACGGACGCCTCGCTACCGCCTGGATTACCTACCGGCTGGAGCGCAAGGCCTTCATCGACGACATCTGTCTGAAGCTGACCGGCTGGCGCCTGCGCAGCTATCCGTTGGAGGTCTATGCCGGCAGACAACTCATCTGGAGCGGCGAGACACCGAGGTCGTTGGGCTACATCCACCTGACGCCCACCCGACGGGTAAAGACCAGCGAGGTGACCATCCGCCTGAAGGGTGCCGGCAAGGACCGCGATGCCTTTGGCGGCATTGTCGAAGTGGCCGAACCGGCTGCCGGCGAACTGGACCTCTTCAAGGCCAAGAACGGTGGCGAGACGAAGAGCGAGCTGCGCATCGTGGAAGCAGAGTTTTTGGAAACAATAGACAATTATCAGAAGAAATAGTATCGTGATAACGACCGACAATCATCAGAAGAAATAATATAACAACGACTATGAAGCGATTTGCATTTAAGATGTACCTGAAACCAGGTTGTGAGAAAGAGTATGAACGCCGCCATGCCGCCATCTGGCCCGAGCTGGTCAAGATGATCAAGGATGCCGGCGTAGGCAACTACAGCATCTTCTGGGACCGCGACACCAACCTGCTGTTCGGCTATCAGGAGTGCGAGGGCGAAGGCTCGTCGCAGGATACCGACCATGTGGACCCTGTCACGCAGAAGTGGTGGGACATGATGGCCGACATCATGGAGACCAATCCCGACCACTCGCCCGTCACCGTTCCCATTCAGGAGGTGTTCCATTTAGACTAACCGTCCTTCGCCATGAAACGTTTGTTATTCTCCTTGGCGATGCTCACCGCAGGCATGCTATGTGCTGTGGCTGCCGATTTTGGCTGTGCCGTGACATGGGATCGTCATGGACTGCTGATGGACGGCCACCGCGTCATGCCGGTGATGGGCGAGGTACACTATTCGCGCATTCCTGCCGACGAGTGGCCACGCGAAATCCGCAAGATGCGCGAGGGCGGTGTCACCATCGTCGCCACCTATGTGTTCTGGAACCATATCGAAGAAGAGGAAGGTATCTTCCGCTGGGACGGACAGCGCGACCTGCGCCGTTTCCTTGAGGTGTGCCGCACGGAGCAGATGCCTGTCGTGCTGCGCCTCGGCCCGTTCTGTCATGGTGAGGTGCGCAATGGCGGCATCCCTGACTGGATGTTCCACAAGGGCTGTCGCCTGCGCTCGCAAGAGCGTGTGTTCCTCGGTTATGTCGAGAAGCTCTACCGCCAGATATTCACACAGGTGCAGGGCTTACAGTGGAAAGACGGCGGACCGGTGCTTGCGGCTCAGTTCGATAACGAATACCGTGGCTCCGGCGACTATCTCATGGCACTCAAGCGCATGGCTCTTGCCATCGGCTTCGACCTGCCGTTCTATACCCGTACCGGATGGCCCGAACTCAGCAAGCCCGTCCCCTTCGGCGAGATGCTGCCGCTCTATGGCGACTATGCCGACGGTTTCTGGGACAAGGCCATCACCGAAGGCTGCGGCAACTACTACAAAGCCTTCAACTTCAAAGCCTTCCGTTCCTCAACGGCTATCGGCACCGACCTGTTAGGACAGCAAGAAGCCAAGCTCACGGCAGGCGAAGACCGCTATCCCTACTTCACCTGCGAACTGGGCGGCGGCATGGCTACAGCCTATCATCGCCGCCCCTATGTCTATCCGGAGGATGCCTACTCCATGGCATTGGTCAAGCTCGGCTCCGGCAGCAACCTCTTAGGCTATTACATGTACCACGGAGGCACCAACCCCGAAGGACGCCTGCACACGCTCAACGAGGTGCAGACCAGTCCCGGCACGGCCAACAACGACCTGCCCCAGCTGACCTATGACTTCCAGGCTCCCCTGGGCGAGTTCGGACAGCCCTATCCGCAGTATTACATGCTCCGTCCGCTCCATCTCTTCATGCACGACTATGCCGCCCAGCTTGCCACGATGGAGGCCCGCTTCCCGGTTGCCCAGGACCTGCAGCGCGGCGAGGACCGTGCCCTGCGCTGGGCGGTCCGCTCCGAGGGTGACAGTGGCTTCGTGTTCATTAACAACTATGAGCGCCTGCAGCGGTTGTCGCCCAAGAAGCATGTCGTGCTGAAGGCCTGCGGCGTCACCTTCCCGAAGCTGACCATTCCTTCCGGTGCGATGGCTGTCTTCCCTGTCAATATCAGCGGCATCCGCTATGCCACGGCTCAGTTGGTGGCACGCCGCAACGGCCAGGTCTATATGATGCAGATTCCCGGCATTCCCACCACCATCTCGATGCAAGACGGGAAGGTGCTGAAGAATGTGAAGGCCAAAGGTGTCGGCCGCCCTGTCTATAAGAATATCTGTCTGCTCACGCCTGCCGAGGCGGAGCGGCTCTTCCTGTCCGCCCGTCAGCAGCAGACGGCAACCGTCGATGTGGCATGGAAGAAGGTGAGCGAGGCCGGTCTGCTGCGCACCGTCAAGAAGGGTCGCGCCAAGGTGGCCGAAGCCCCGTCGGAAGCCGACTGGCAACAGGCTGCCGTCTATCAGCTGGAGTGTCCTGCCGGTCAAAAAGGCCTCCTCCGCATCGACTATCGTGGCGACTGTGCCCGCCTCTATGCCGACGGCAAACTCGTAGCCGACAATTTCTATTACGGTCGCCCCTTCCTCTACGGACTCTGGCGACTGCCTCACGACTGCCGCATGCTGCAGCTGCGCATTCTCCCCCTACAGCCCGACGCCCCCATCTACCTGCCTCGCGAGGCAGACCGCACGGCGGGCGAATCACTACAAAAAGTCATTCTATCATGCGAAGAATAATTGTTTTATCCTGTCTCGTCTGTGCCTTGAGCCTCCATGCCCAGCATACCACCATCGACCTGTCCGGCAGGTGGCAGTTCTCGTCGGCTCGCGAACAGGGCACGGTGGTGCTGCCGGGGTCCATGCTGACCAACGGCAAGGGCGACCCCGTAAGTGTCAAGACCCAGTGGACCGGCTCGCTCTACGACTCGTCCTATTACTTCAATCCCTATATGGCACCCTATCGGCAGGAGGGCAACATGAAGTTTCCCTTCTTCCTCACCCCCGAGCGTCACTACGTTGGCGAGGCCGTCTATACCCGTCAGGTCGTGGTGCCTGCGTCGTGGCGCGGTCGGCAGGTCACGCTCTGTCTGGAACGTCCGCATATCGAGACCACCGTTACGGTGAACGGTCATGACGCGGGCCACCAGCTCTCGCTGTCGGTGCCTCATGTCTATGACGTTACTCCTTATATTATATATGGTGCAGAAAACACGCTATCCATCCGCGTCTATAATGGCATCGAGCATGTCGGCGTAGGCCAGGACTCCCACTCCGTCACCGACCAGACGCAAGGCAACTGGAACGGCATCGCTGGGCGCATCGAGCTGCAGGCCCGTTCGCCGCGTGCCGTCCGTCAGCTGCGTGTCTATCCCGACGTGGAAAAGATGACCCTGCGCGTGGCGATGCAGAAGCCGGCGAAGAGCAAGGTGAAGCTGTGGGTGGAAGGCCGTAAGGCGGTCACCACCAAGGACAGCGTATTGCTGCTGCCCATGGACGGGGCCCGGCTGTGGGATGAGTTCCACCCCAACGTCTATACGCTCTATGCCGTCAGCGACGGCGACACGCTGCGTACCACCTTCGGAATGCGTGCGATGACGGTTCGCGGCAGTCAGCTGCTCATGAATGGTCAGCCCGTCTGGCTGCGCGGCACGGTGGGCAACTGCTGCTTCCCCGAGACGGGCTATCCGCCCACCGACGAGGCGTCCTGGGAGCGGGTGCTCGGCAAGTGCAAGGGGTATGGGCTGAACCATATCCGCTTCCATTCCTACTGTCCCCCGGAGGCCGCCTTTGCCGTGGCCGACCGCCTGGGCCTCTATCTGCAACCCGAGGGGCCGTCGTGGCCCAACCACGGGGTGAAGCTGCGCCGTGGCATGGTCATCGACCAGTATCTGCTCGACGAGGGGCGCCGCATTCTCGACACCTATGGCAACCATCCCTCGTTCTGCATGATGGCGGCAGGCAACGAACCGGCAGGCGACTGGGTGGCCTACTGTCGTGACTGGGTGAAGCAGATGAAGCAGTACGACGCCACACGCGTCTATTGCGGGGCATCCGTTGGCGGCGGCTGGGCCTGGGACGACGGCTCCGAATATCATGTCAAGGCCGGTGCCCGCGGACTGGACTGGGACAAGACGGCTCCCCACTCCGACGACGACTACGAGCAGCAGCTGCTCTTCCCGCGCAACTACAAGGGCAAGGAGCCTAACCGCTCGCCCATCATTGCCCACGAGCAGGGCCAGTGGTGCGCCTTCCCCGACTTCAAGGAGATTCCGCAATACACCGGTGTCTATAAGGCCAAGAACTTTGAAATCTTCCGCGACCTGCTGCGCGACCACGGCATGGCGTCGCAGGCAGAACGCTTCCTCATGGCCAGTGGTCGCCTGCAGGTGCTCTGCTATAAATACGAGATGGAGCGCAACCTGCGTACCCCGGATTATGCGGGATTCCAGCTCCTCGGACTGAACGACTATAGCGGACAGGGCACGGCACTGGTGGGTCCGCTGAATGTCCACTGGCGGGAGAAGGGCTACTGCACGGCAGCCGACTGGACGGAGTTCTGTGCGCCGGTGGTGCCATTGGCAAAATTCCCGAAGTTTGTATTCACCGACACACAGATAGCCATCCCCGTCGATGTGTATAATGCCTGGCAGGAACCCCTGCGCAATGCCCGCCTGACGTGGCGGGTGGATGGACTGACGGCCCAGGGCGCGACACCGCCCATGACGCTCGCACAAGGCCGCTCGGCCGATGTGCTGACCGTCCGGCCCTTCCCGTCGGCACTGTCGATAGACCGCCCCATGAAGCTGAAGCTCCATGTCACGGTGCATGCCGACAACGCCCCCGACTACAGCAATTCGTGGGAGTTCTGGCTCTATCCCCCACAGGTTGACATGCCCCAGACCGACATCTACGAGGCCGACTCGCTCGACGCACAGGCTCTCAGCGTGCTGCAGCGGGGCGGCACGGTGCTCCTGACCGCCGCCGGACGCGTGCGCTACGGCAACGACGTGAAGCACACCTTCCTGCCCGTGTTCTGGAACACCTCATGGTTCAAGATGCGGCCGCCCCACACCACCGGGGCCTATATCCAGAGCAGCCATCCCCTGTTCCGCGACTTCCCCACCGACGACTGGCAGAACCTGAACTGGTGGGAACTGGTCAACGGCACGCAGGTGATGAACCTGGCCGAGTTTCCTGCCGACTATCAGCCCGTGGTGCAACCCATCGACACGTGGCACGTCAGCCGTAAGCTGGGCATGGTGGTCGAAGCCCGTGTGCTGAACGGCCGGCTGCTGATGACCACCATCGACATCAGCCGCCAACTGGACCGTCGCCCCGTGGCCCGCCAGCTGCGCTACAGCATCCTGCGCTATATGCAGTCGTCCGACTTCCGTCCTGCCTGTACGGTCGCCCCCGATGTCATCCGTCATCTCTACGAGCGTGAGGCACGGCGAGTAGATATGTTTACCAGCGACTCGCCCGACGAACTGAAACCCAAACTCAATAATTAAAATATGACTATGAGAAAACTATTTCTTGCGCTGTTGGCCGTGCTCACCCTGACGGCTACGGCAAAACCCAAAGCCAAGAAGGCCGTGGAGACATGGCCCGACGGCACAGTGATGGATGCGTGGTTCAGCGACACCACGAAGGTGGACATCGCCACGCTCGGCAAGCAGTATGTGTTGACCGACTACGGCGTGGTGGCCGGACTGCCGCAGGTGCAGACGCGCCAGATACAGGCCGTCATCGACCGCTGTGCCCAGGAGGGTGGGGGAGTGGTTGTCGTGCCGCAGGGCACCTTCCTCACCGGCGCGCTGTTCTTCAAACAGGGCACCCACCTGCACGTTCGCGAAGCCGGCACGCTGAAAGGCTCCGACCGCATCATCGACTATCCCATCCTCACCACCCGCATCGAGGGTGAGACGTGCAAGTACTTCTCGGCACTCGTCAATGCCGACGGACTCGACGGCTTCACCATTACGGGCCGTGGCACCATCGACGGCAACGGCCTGCAGTACTGGCAGGAGTTCTGGCTGCGCCGCCAGTGGAACCGCCAGTGTACCAACAAGGATGCACAGCGTCCGCGACTGACCTACGTGTCAAACAGCAAGAACGTCACCATCCAGGACGTACACCTCATCAACTCGCCCTTCTGGACCAACCATGTCTATAAGAGCAACCATGTGCGCTACCTGGGCTGCTACATCTATGCGCCCACGGAGAAGGTGTTCGAACCCGACCCCAAGCGTGGCGCACCGTCGTCGGATGCCATCGACATCGATGTCTGCACCGACGTGCTCATCAACGGCTGCTTCATGCATGTCAACGACGATGCCGTGGTGCTGAAGGGCGGCAAGGGCACGTGGGCCGACAAGGACTCGACCAACGGCGACTGCGAGCGCATACTCATACAGAACTGTCGCTACGGTCGCGTACACGGCTGTCTGACGCTGGGCTCCGAGTCGCTGCACGACCGTAACGTCATCCTGCGTAACTGCCACACCGAGAATGCCGACCGTGTGCTTTGGCTGAAGATGCGCCCCGACACGCCCCAGCACTATGAGTATGTGACGGTGGAGAACATCACCGGCCACTGCGGTCGCTTCCTCTTCATCCAGCCCTGGACGCAGTTCTTCAAGCCCGGCGACCGACAGCTGCCGCCTTCGCACTGCAACAACATCACGCTGCGCAACAACAAGGTGGACACGAAAAACATGATTGACGTCAAGACCTCCGACAAGTACGAACTCATCGACTTCACCCTCGACGGACAGCCCATCGACTTCTCCACCGCCCCGAAGGCCACGAAGGAGAATGCCCCCAAGGTGTATCTTTAATGGTGAGACGGTGAACCCCTCACAGCTCAATAGCCGGGGCGTGCGCAGCACCCCCGGCTGTCATGGGGATAGGTACATGGACAGGGGGGCTGTTCCCCAGTGAGCGTGGTTGAAAGAAAAAGGCGGGAAAGTCCAGTCATATAATTATATTTTAAAAGTTTTGCAAAATTGCTGCCACTCTGCCACCAGCCTTCCGAAACCTCTGTGCTTCAGATATATAGCGGTGGTGGCAGCAAGGTGGGAGGTGGCAGCAAAGCCCAAACAGGCCAAACAGGCCCACCCCACCAGCCCCACCCCCAGCCCCTCCCCGAAAGGGAGGGAAGTGGCTGCGCGCAGGGGGTGGCAGCAGAGGTAGTGACATCAAACGATTCCCCAAACGCGTTCACCACAGTGAAAACAGCGTTTTCTTGCGCAGAAAACACCGTTTTCCAGCGCAGAAAACGGCGTTCCCCTGCCTGGCAGCGCACTCACTGTGCGCAGCCGCTCCCCTCCCTTTCGGGGAGGGGCTGGGGGTGGGGCTGGTGGGGGGGGGCTTTGCTGCCACCTCCCACCTTGCTGCCACCACCTCTGCTTCCCCTTTGTACAAAGGGTTTCCAGCGGTGTTGGTGGCAGAGTGGCAGCAAAAACAGGAAAAAATTTTTTATCTGAAAAACGCTTCTACAATAGCCATCTATAAAGGTGTCGTTGGGCTTAATGACGATTTCGTATTCAATGCCAAAATCTGTGTAGAAACAGAATATCCGCATCAACAACGAGGGCAAGACCATCACAGACCAGAACGGTTTTAGACGGAATGAGCAGGTGCCAAAACTGCTTAAACGTAAATATGGACTTACATTCATTTGTCTGTGATATACTCCTCTATGTCCAGTCCTTCACTCGACAGATTCGTACATCGTTCCGTCAGTCGAAGGATTGCCTTCTGGCGGTCATAGTTATAAGTATCCGTGCCGACAATCTCCAATGTCTTGTCATGCACACCCACCACAAGGAAACCACCCTCCATGTTGGCGATAGCCGACGTGTAGGAAATCACATCGTCCTTCTCGTCCCCACAGAACGAGTTCTTCAAATTCTTAAATTCCTTCTACTCACACCGAGCATTCTCTTGCGGGTACTCGCGGAGCAGGTATTGCTGTAGTTCGAGTTCGGTCATATTTCATTTTTGTATTATCCATTTGCC
>ODAI012394676.1_pt1 | contig 11941 bp, 8 predicted proteins | sample 1539321 | NCBI WGS metagenome assembly ODAI01 (sample SAMN02144231, study PRJEB22623) | gut metagenome | biome: sheep rumen | host: Ovis aries | place: New Zealand
CCCTCTATCTCGTCATTTCGTTCTTCCTGCATTTAGTCTTCGGTGACCGGGTTGAGGTTTCTCTTGCCGGATCCGTCGCCCTCGCCGTAGTGCTTCTCCACATAGCGGACCTTGGAGTTCTTGCCGACGAAGAAGCGGTGAATGCCGTCATGCTCGGAATCCATGCCGCCGCAGTTGCTGATGCCGCAGCCGGCGACAATAATGACGTCGCAGTCCTCGCCGACGTAGAAATCGTTGTAGACAACGTCGTGGAGGCCGCTCTTGCTCATGATCACGGGGATATGCACGCTTTCGTTCTTCGTTCCGTCTTTAATGCGGATGTCGATGCCCTTGCCGTTCTCCTTGGAGACGATCTCGATGTTGGCGGAGCTTGCACGCCCTGCGAGCTGGCCGTCGCTTCTGATGTTGAAAGCCCCCTCCGGAACCGTGTGGAGATCAGCCACTTCCATGAGGATCCTCTTCTGGATCTCATCCAATTTCTTGAATTCCATCAGGCTTCTCCTCCTTTCTTATTTCCGGGAACAGCGCTCCCGTCAGATGCGGGTACAGACAGCGGTTTGCCGCCCATGGGGATGCATGCGCCCACTGCGGATGTCGTGCCGATAAGGGAAGGCAGGATCTCGTCGCGGGGTCCCATGCGGTCGATCATGCCGTCCGCGACCACAATGATCTCGTCCGCGATCTCGAGGATCCTCTCCTGGTGGGAGATGATCAGGATCGAGCTGTCCTTGATGGAATCTCTCATCTGCTCGAAGACCTGGATCAGGTTCTGGAAACTCCAGAGGTCAATACCGGCCTCGGGCTCATCAAAAACGGAAAGCTTCGTGCCGCGGGCCAATACGGTCGCGATCTCAATTCTCTTAAGTTCGCCGCCGGAAAGGCTTGCGTTGACTTCGCGGTTAATATAGTCCTTGGCGCACAGGCCGACCTTGGAGAGGTACTGGCAGGCGTCCGCCACGGAGACTCTCTTGCCTGCCGCAAGGCGCAGCAGGTCCAGAACCTGGATGCCCTTGAAGCGGACGGGCTGCTGCATCGCATAGGAAATACCCATGCGGGCGCGCTCCGTGATAGACTTCTCGGTGATGTCCTCGCCATCGAGCAATATCGCGCCGTCACAGGGCTTCTCAATACCTGCGATCAGTCTCGCCAACGTGGATTTGCCGCCGCCGTTGGGACCGGTTATGACAACAAACTTGTTGTCCGGAATCGTGAAAGTGACGTCGCGGATGATCTCGATCTCCTGCGATCCTTCCTGGACGTCAAAACGAATATTCTTCAGTTCCAGCATTATGTTCTCCTTCGCTGCATTTGATTTTGTAAATCTGATCTGCGGCCGGCGGATCCGCGTCAAAATATCGTCTCATTTCGATTGTGCGTATCTCTCGGGCGCCGCATATTCAAGTATATTCAACTATCCGCCAATTTGCAAACCCCAGCTGTGACAATTGTCAGCAATTTGCCTTTCCTGGTCAGTCCTCGATCGGGACCCAGGGCACTTCTTTGGCGTCCAGCTTCTTCTGCGGCTCCGATCCCTCATGACAGTGGATCGTGTATTTATACTTGCCCGTCCTGCTGTTCTTTTCTCCGATATTGCCCAGATCCAGCAGCGAGTCAGGCAGATAGATGTCCGTGACCAGGTCGCAGTCATTGAGCGCGCTGTACCGTATATACAGCGTTCCCTCCGGGATGTGCAGTTCTCCCTTTTTCAGAGTCGGTACGGCGGCCAGAGTCTTCCCGTCCCTGCTCATCAGGATCCCGTCCTCCTCCTTGTAATAAGGGTTGGCCTCGTCGACTTCGTAGCGCTCGAAAAGCACTCTCCCGAGAAGCGGCGAGATCATCTGCAGTTTGGCAGGGATCCTTATCACTTCCTGCGAAAAGGTCTTTCCGTAGTCCGCGGTGAACGCCGTATAGCCTGTCTTCCTGAGATTATCGGGTATTATCAGCTCTCCGTACTTGTCGTGGAGCGTGATCGCGCTGCTGCCGATCCATTCCACGGAGGAAGGAATTGTCAGGTTCTCCGCATACGCATAGCCAAACGCGAGGTCGCGGATCTCCAAAAGCCCCTCATTGAGGCCTACCTCCTTGAGCTTACTGCACAGCATGAAGCAGGAGTTTTCGATCACTCTCAGCGAGGACGGCATCTCGACTTTCCGCAGGTTCCTATTCATGGCGAAAGCCTTCTCGCCCAGCTCCTCCACTCCGTCCGGGATCCTGTACTCGCTGTCCTTCTTCATATATGGATAAAAGACCAGCGTCTTCATATCTTTTGTGAACAGAACGCCGTCAATGCCGGCAAATGATGAGTTCTCCGCAGAGACTTCTACCGCCTGAAGGTTCCAGTAGGACCGGAAGAACTCCCTGTCCACCGCGGTCACAGTGGACGGCAGGATGATCTTACTGAAGCTCCCGCTGTATTTTGCCTTGGACTCGTCCTCCTCAAACCGGAGCGCTGTCACAGGGAGGCCGCGGAACTCTTCGGCAACTTCCAGGGTGTCCGCTTTCTCCGAGAGATCCTGTGAAAACCCGCTGAGCTCCGCCCGGTCCCGGAACACCCGCCAGTAATATGTCCTTGTTCCCTCTTTCTCGGTCACTGCCTCGTACTTCATGCCCTCAGGGTCCGTGCTGCTGTCGTGCCGGATCCCGTATCTCACAGCATACTGCCACGCCGCGGAGTCCTCATTGCAGTGGATCGTGCAGCGATAATAATTCTCCAAATTGGTCGTTTCTTTCGATGTCTCCCGTCCATACGGGAAAGCATCTTTAGAGAAGCGGAATACGCTGTCCGGAATGTAAAACTCCATGTCCGGGTCAAGGAGTGTAAAGAGCCCGCTCTGCAAAGTAGTGACCCCGTCAGGGATCACGATCACCTCTCCTGTTCCCATGGGAACGGTATTGATCGTATCGCCCGCAATATTGGTGATAAATCCTCCGTTTGCGGCATACACGGGGTTCGCTTCGTCGACCTCAAAAGCTTTTGTTTTAAGCGCCGTAAAGGCGTCGGTCCCGATATAGCTGACGGCTGCTCCGATCCGGATCTTCTCTATATACGGCTGCTCTGAAGGCGCCTCGTCCAGCCAGTATCTGCTGCTGCCAAAAGCCAGATTCCCGATATACTCCAGAGAATCCGGAAGCTCCAGCTCCCTAAGCGAGCGGCACTCGAAAAACGCCTCATTTCCGATGCGCAGAAGCGATTCCGGGAAAGTCACCTTTGTGAGAACTGCCCTCGCGAAGGCGCCGTAGCGGATCACCTCGGTCCCGTCCTCTACCGCGTAGGAGCCGCTTTTCCCGTTCGGATACTGGATCAGCTCCTTCCCGTCGCTTGTGTACAGCACTCCGTCCACTGATTTATAGGCCGGATTCCCTTCGCTGACCGCGATCTGAGTCAGACTTCCGCAGAGCGCGAAAGGAATCTCGCCGATCTCGGCAAGCGACGCGGGCAGTTCTACTCTCTTCAGAGAGGATTCCATGAAGGCCGCCCTTCCGATCTGCTGCAGTCCCTCGGGAAGGCCGATCTGCTCGATCCCCGACTCCCTGAATGCGGAAATCCCGATCGTCTTCAGCTGCCCCGGAAGCTGAATCTGCCGCAGCGCTTTCGTACCATAGAAAGCCGACCTGCCGATCACGGTGACGCTGTCCGGGAGCGTGATCTTCCCGATTTTCTCCGCCCCGGAGAACGCGCTCGCGCCGACCGCGGTCACCGGCTTTCCGGATACCGTATCCGGGACCGTGAGCTCCGTGTCTGCACCTTCATAACCGCTTACTTCTGCGTGATCTGCCTCTATGTCAAAAACCAGTTTTCCCTTCTCTGTTTTGACAGCCTCAGTCTGTGTTTTCTTTTCAGGCTGCAGTTCCACATATTCCGATCCGTGGAGCCTGCCGCTGACATCCTTCACTGTCACCTGACAGATGAACTTGCGGTCAAACTCCGACGCCGGCCGCATATAGAACCTGAAAGAATTGTCCAGTGCCATGCCGCTGTAAATGTAGCCCTTGTACTCCCATTCCGAGTAGGGCTTCATCAGCCCGTTTTCATCCCTGACAGGAGAGAGCGTATCCCCTCCGACGTCAAAGATCGACTTGTAGCCCGATACATCGACAGAGCTCTTTCCGCTGAGCCGGGCGCTTCCCGCCGCGGAAGTGATATCCAGGATCGAAGCGTCTGTGTTCCCTTTTTTGTGACGGATCGAGACGGAGACCTCTTCTTCCGCTTCCACATCATACTGCGTGATCTCATGCCCCGATGACAGAACGGCTTTCGCTGTTTTGTACACACTCTCGCCGCGCTTGTCCGACACCTGCATGAAAGCCCAGGGCTTAATGGATTCCTGCAGATCCGTCTTCGCCGTCACCAGCAGCGGATCCTGCGGAATGTGCAAAACATTGTCTTCATCCGGACTGATCCTGACATTGCAGGTCGCGATCTGATAGCCGCCGTATCCGTTTCTGAACAGGATCGAATAATAAATCTCCGAGGCGTTGTCCGCCTGCTCCGGTGTGAGCCGCAAAAGCAGCTCTCCCTGCGCTTTCTGGAAATCCGGCATCTTCCAATTGACCCTGCTGCCTTTCGTCCAGGTCTCGGTGTAGGACTTTACAAATTTCCGGTAGGATTCTGACAGGATCTCTTTTTCCGTATACAGATCCTGCACCGCGCTGTACAGCGTTTTATTGTCGCCGGGCATATAGAAGGAGACGCCGCCGGCGCCTTCGACGTTGCCCGAAGCCCGCACGACCATCCCGTCGATCGCCTGCGCGAGCTCTTCTTGCGCTTTGTGCTCCGCTTGCTGCGCAAAATCCCGCAGATCGATCAGGTCCGGCACATCCTCCCGAGATTCCGACACACTCAGGCCGAACGCTTTCGTCCTGCTCCTCGCCTGATTGATAAGAGCGTAATCTCCGTTATCTATGGTCCCCTTCATGGCGTCAAAGAACCCGTCTGCCGCTTCGATGACATTTTCCGTCTTCCCCAGGTCGAGTGCTGCCAGCGTCACATCCGGGTCAAAAAACTGCGTCCGGCTCTTCTCATAATACTGCCCATAGGAGTCTACAATTTCACTGACGATCTCCCGCGCGTCATCCGTCTCATTGAGAATATTCAAGCAGGTGTAGTCCCATCCTCTGCCGGGTTCAAGTTCCTCGGACGCCACCATATACTGCGCGTAGTCCTTCCACAGCTTCGCGTTCTCCAGGTTTCCCATCAGACACGCGTCAAAACCTACCCAGTCCAGTTTGCGTCCCTGTCCGAATACCGTTGTGTCCATAGCCCCTCGCAGTTCTTTGAGAAGGAGGCTGTCATTTCCGAACAGTTCATCGCTGCCATACCCCCACACAGGCCCTGCTCCGTGATCCCACAGGATCAGCCCGTAATGCCTGGCAGGATAAAGCGCCGTACAGTAGTTGATAAATTCAGCCAGCGTCTGCTGCATACCCATATCCGCGCTCTCATAAGTCTGCGCGATGATCTGCGAGCTCTTGTCTTCAGACAAGTCCAGCACACTGTTGTACTTATTGGAAATGTCACTCACCCAGCGGCGGCTCCCGCCAGTGTAAACAAGAAGATTTGTCTTATCAAAGTCAATCCCTGCCTGCTTCATCTCCTCAATATCATTCGTCGCGGCTCCGAGCCGGCTCTCCAGGTTCGACCCCACAATGTAAACCATAACCGTATAATCTTTGGCCGGCTTTGCCGCCGTACTGCCGCGCGTTTTCGAATCTCCGCTTCCGTTCGTCACAGCATGCAGCCGGGAAGTCTTCACGTCAATGTCGGAAGCTTTCAGATCGGCGGCCCTCCGGTAAACGTCGTCATTCTCCTCCAGTATGACCAGGGCGGGCTTGGAGTCCTGCTGCGCGGGGGCTTCTTGCTGCTCGGTGGCGTCTTGCTGCGTGGGGGCATCCTGCTGCGTGGAGGCATCCTGGGACTCAGGGGACTCCGACGTCTCCGTGGATTCCTGCGTCTTCATGGATTCTGCGGATTCCTTAGAATCCGCTGCATCCGGAGCAGCGTCTGCTTCTTCATAAGTTTCGTAAAACTCCTCGGCGGCGGGTTCCTCCTCTGTATCCCCTGCCGGCACAAATCCCTCTTCACGGTCCTGTCGGCCTTCGCCATTCGGCTCCGCTTCTCTTTCTTCGCTTGCGCCGGCGGTTTCTTCGCTTGCGCCGGCGGTTTCTTCGCTTGCATTTGCGCCCGGCCCGGCGGGTGAAGCACATGCCGATATTGTCAATGCTATTGCAAGCATAATTGCTGTGAGCCTTTTCACACTTCCCTCCCATTGCAGTCAGTTACTGATTCTTCGTGTATAGTTGTATTTTATCATGTTTTGTTGTGAGTTTCTTTCGGCGATGAGGCGGCTTGGGATGTGTTAGGCTTGGTATTCCTTGAGCTTGGAGTGCATTTGGCTTGGAATTCATTGAGCTTGAAGTACATTAGGCATGGAATGCCAATTTTCTGTCCTCTGCACAATTAATTGAGTACAAGTTATTTTAAGAACCAATAAAATTGGGTATAAATAGCAAGAACTTGCTATCTATACCCAACGGTATACGATATATTGTTTATTTTCATTTATCATAACAATTCAGTCGGTATTTTGATTATAACTGCTCCATATTCAAAATATTGGTTGTGCATGGTCCTCCAAAACAGCATTTTTATGCCCAACCCTCAAATTTCCTCAGCCCCCTCGGCCAGGGTCCCCACAAACACCACCTATTTCTTCAGAACCCTCGTCCAGATCCCACTCAAATACCACCTATTCTCCAGAATCCCCAGGCCGGCCTCTATCAACAACCATCCCCGCCTTCCGTCAGCTCCAGAATAAAGACCGCGGCAGCCAGGAGGTCTGCGCAGCCGCCGGCGCTGATGCCGCGCCGGGAGTAGTCCGCGTCCATTTCTTCAAGAAGTCTCACCGCGTCTTCGCGGTAGGCTCCGCCGCAGCGCAGAAATTCGCGCATTTCTTCCTGTACGGCTCCCAGAACTGCGGGATTATGACGGGACAGGATGTTTGAGTCTTCTGTATGCGCCATGAGGGTAAGAAGAGCCTGCAGCTTGACCCGGTTCCAGTCCCGGCCGTCCGCGAGGCCCGCGCGCAGCACCGGAAGTGCGATCCCGAACACGCCCGGGTAGCCTTCAATGGCTTCCCCGCGGCAGCCCGCCGTCCCGTACCTGTGGAGGTTTCGCTCGCCGTGGGTCTCTATTCCGGGCGTGCGGATGCTTCCTCTGAGCTTTTCCAGTTCCTCTGTCAGCACGCGCACCGTCATCTCCTGTTCCATTTCAAGAAGTCCCAGGGCTGTGATCGCCCGCTGCTCCTTAACGCACCGGCCCGCCGCGGCACAGAAGATTCCGAATGTGAAGATCGCCCCCTTGTGCGTGTTCACCCCGTGGGTAGCCTCATACATGGCTTGCTCCGCGTCCATGCCCACGCCCCTAAGGCCCATGAACAGTTCCTGTGCAGATCCGTCAAAAGACAGCCCTTCCCGCGCCATTTTCACAAAAAAAGGGCGCAGTGCGTCCGCGCTGCGCCTGAAGGCCGCGGCGTCCATATCTGTGTGCGCGCCGTTGGAATGCAGGTCCACCAGCCCTGGCTTGGGTGTCGTGTCCACCTCTTCGATGAGGGCATTCCATGCACATTTTCCGATCCATTCCGCCGTTCCGGTCAATTTCTTTTTCCTCTCTGTTCATTTCCAGTGGCGCTGCATGGATCCGATTCCGGGGCGTTTTCCCCCGCCTTACCATCGGAAAACCGATTCCGGGGCGTTCTCTACCCCTTCACCATCGGCAGTACTCCGTAGAATACCACGCCCAGCATCGCTGAACTGATAATTACCTTCGGCACCGACCACTTTCTCTTAATAAGAAGATACAGCATAAGCGCCGCGATGCCAATGGAAAATGGCTGCACGGTGCCCTCCACAAAATAAGTGGTGGAGCTGAGCGTCACTATAACACTCAGGATCATTGCGATGCAGATCGGTTTTACGACGAACATGATGCGCCGCATCACGCTGCTCTCCTTGAATCTCTCAAAGAAAATGGCGATGACCAGAGTCAATGTAAAGGCAGGTGTGAGTACGCCCAGCACTGCGATGAGCCCGCCCAGAAAGCCGGCGGTCTGCGTCCCGGTAAAGGTCGCACAGTTGATGCCCAAAGGCCCGGGCGTCATCTCGGCAATGGCAACAAGGTTCGAAAGGTCCTCGGCGGTCATCCAGCCGTGGGAGGTCATCTCCTCCAGGATCAGAGGGATCATCGACATGCCGCCGAAGCTGGTGAAGCCTATTTTCATAAATGATAAGAATAATTGAATGTAGATCATGATTCCCGGGCCCTCTCTTTTTTGATCAGGGTGCTGCCCCACCAGAGCAGTGCTCCCGCAACTCCCATGAGTACGAGCAGAATGTTGCTGACTCCGGCAAACAGCGACAGGCTAAATGCAGTCAGGCAGATGACAACTGCAGGCAGAGTGCGGAGCGCGTCCTTGCCAAGGGACAGGGCGGCGCTGCCGATGATCGGGACGACTGCCGCCCGCAGGCCTGTCAGTCCTGCGTGCACCCAGTAGTTATCTTTGAATGAATTGTAGAAAATCGTGACGATAGACAGGATGATGACAGCCGGAGCTGTGATGCCGAATACCGCGCACAGGCCTCCTAAGACGCCCGCCACGTGATAACCAAACAGCAGGCTGATGTTGGTGATCATGATGCCGGGCGCCGATTTGCCGACCGCCACCATTTCCAGGAGCTCGCTCTTTGTGATCATCTGCCGCTTGTCGACAAATTCCTGCTCCATCTGCGCCAGGATCGCCCAGCCTCCCCCGAAGGTGAAGCAGCCGATCTTGAAGAAAAATGCGAATATGGAAAGTCCTTTTTTGATCCGATCCATGAGGTTCTCCTATGTATGAATTGCCGCCGCGCACAGATTATTCGCACGGCAAAATATCGTTTTGTCCTTTATACCTTATCATTGCTGCCAGCATTTGTATAATATATAATTTTCTTATATTTCTATAGTTTTAAACTATATTTGTCGATGAGGAGTCTCCCAATGAACTGGAACCAGCTGCAATACATCGTAACCACCGCCCAGGAAAAAAGCATCACAAAGGCCGCCGGAAAGCTCTTCATATCCCAGCCTTCGCTGACGCTGAGCATTCAGAATCTGGAGAAAGAGCTGGGAGTCGAGCTCTTTGAGCGAAGCCGCGGAGCTATGACGCTGACCTATGCCGGCAGGCTCTATTACGACTGGGCTCTGAATACGCTGCACTCCAGAAAGCAGCTGGATGCGCGGATCGGAGATATCAAGGATGATGAAAGCCACCTGATCCGTCTCGGGATCAGCCCGCACAGAAGTCTGATCCTGCTGCCTGAGATCCTGCCCCGCTTTTATGAGCAGTTTCCCACCAGCGAGATCTTTCTGGAGGAGAGGCCCACTTACCAGCTGCGGACAATGCTGGAGGAGGAACAGCTGGACCTTATGATCGACGTGCCGCATCCGGATTCCCTGAATTATCAAAACATTGTTCTAGCCCGGGAGCATCTCGTCCTGGCCGTTCCGGAAAGATATATAAAAGAGCTCCCGGAGATCTCCCCGGAAGCTCAAACGATCACCATGGATCCGTCAAAGGTGACGGAAAAAGTTGTGCCTATGCAATATTTTGCCAAATTACCTTTTTTCATGCTGGCCGAGCCGCAGAATCTGGCCTCGCTCTCAAGGCGCATCTACGAGTCAGCCGGTTTTCTGCCGCAGACAAGGATGGTGTGCAGCAGCATTGTTACTGCGCTGGACCTTGTAAAGTGCGGCCTTGGCGTCGTGCTGGCGCCGGAAATCTACTCCCTTCCGGGGTACGCGCAGGAGGGCGTTCGCTATTTTCACATAGAGCCTCTTATGACGGACCAGATCGACGTGCGCCAGATCTGTCTGGTTTACCGCAAATCGCTCTATCTGCATGCAGGCCTCAAGGCTCTGATCGACCTGTTTTCGGCGCAGACGCCCGGAATCTATGATCCGGGAAAGTAGTACATCTTCCTCCTGCGCCCTGCCTGTTACTTCAGCTCGAATCCCAGCATCGTCAGATCGTCAAACTGGGCCCTGCCTCCCACAAACTCTTTGACGCTCCCATACACGCCCTCCAGGATCTCTTGCGGCGACCCCTCGCGGTGTTTGTTCAGGGCCTCCAGCATTCTGCCCGTCGTATACAATTTATCAAACATGTCTGTAGCTTCCGGAACACCGTCTGTGTATATAAACAGCTTATCGCCGCTGCCCAGTTGAACATCGTAGTTTGTATACGCAATGTCAGGAAAAACGCCGACGGCGACATTGTGCTTGGTCTTGTAAAGCTCAAAGGATCCGCCTTTGTGATAGACCGCCGGTTCTTCATGTCCCGCGTTGACAAAAGTCAGATGCCCTGTAGAGAGTTCCAAAATTCCCAGCCATATGGTGACAAACAGGTTCTCGTCGTTGTGTTCGCAAATACTGTTGTTGACAAAGCCCATGATCTCCGCCGGCGTTCCGCCCATGCTCGCCCGGTTGTTGATCACGATATTGATCGCCATCATGAACAGAGCCGCGGGCACTCCCTTGTCCGAGACGTCGCCGATCCACATAGCCAAGTGATCGTCGTCGATCAGGCGGAAGTTATAGAAATCTCCTCCCACCTCTCTGGCCGGCTTCATCGCGGCATAAATGTCAAAGTCCTTTCTGTCGGGAAAAGCCGGGAATGTCGTGGGCAGAGAACTGTGCTGTATATTCTTGGCAAAAGACAGCTCAGTCCCGATCCTCTCTCTTTCCGCCGTGTAGGCAGTCAGATTTTCAATATAGTTGACCATGTCCGTCTCCATCTTATCGATCGAGCGGGACAGTGTATCGATCTCCTCAAATTTGCTGACGTCCCCCAGCTCCTCGCCCTTGGTGTTCTCCCTCGCGAAACGGGACGCCTCGTCTGACACCTTCTCGATGGGACTAAAGACCCATTTTCTCAGGAACCGCGCCGCCAGATTCGAAGCCAATATCGCCAGTATGAGAACTGTAAGGACAATGTGCGACATGAATCGGATGATAGCGCTCGCAAGTTCGTTGATCGGCCGCTGAATACACAGAAGTGCCGCAACATTGTCCTCTTTATCCATTACCGGAACGATCGTTGTGATATGCGGTTGCAGGCCCTCCCCCGGATTCAGCCGGTATATGGTGGCATACTCGATCTTCTTTTCATACAGCGCCTGATAGTTCTTTTTGTATTCCTCATTGGTAGTATTGCGCTTAAATCCGAGCTCCCAAGGGACGTAGTTGGAGTTGTCCACGGAATTGTTCACCGCATTGAATACCGACACAAAGCTCCCGTAATCACTTTGATCCACAACAATGACATAGGTCAGGGAGACATTCATTCTGCGGCAGAATCCGTCCAGAATCCTCTTGGTCCTGTTGTATTCTTCCACTTCTCCGCCTTCCAGATACTCATCAATATGGTCGCCGTTAACCAGCGAAGCGGCTGAATACGCCATATGAAAAGTCGTGTCGGAATGTATCTCATCGAAAGCACTCGTAAAGCTTATGATACCGCTCGCGCTCACAATGATCCCGAAAACGGCCAACAGAAGCACAACACTGCTTGTCACAGTGAATGCCATGCTGGAACTCAGTTTTTTTATCTTCTCTATCATAGGCTCTCTCCTGCCCGCCGCGAAAAAAACACTTACAGCCGCTCCCATCTCCCCGGAGTGCCGGATATATATATTTTATCATAAAAAAGCGCAGTATCGAATACTGCAAAAAAAGGGCCGGACTTTTGTCCGACCCTTTGCTGTTTATGCCATATTCAATATTTTGACGCGTCTTATTATGCAGCGTTCCGTTTTCCGGTGCATTACTTCAGTGCGTTCACCATGATCGCGAAATCCTCGGGTGAAAGGCCGTAGTCGTCATCACCGCCGGCGCCGTAGGCGAGAA
>ODAI011406889.1_pt1 | contig 11940 bp, 11 predicted proteins | sample 1539321 | NCBI WGS metagenome assembly ODAI01 (sample SAMN02144231, study PRJEB22623) | gut metagenome | biome: sheep rumen | host: Ovis aries | place: New Zealand
AAGCAGTGGTAAAAAGTGGGGGAAAGTGGGTGATTTTACATGCTGATGGGAGAATATCACTATAGCATTGATGATAAAGGAAGAATAACAATACCATCAAAACTAAGAATAGAACTCAAAGAAACATGTATAATCACACGAGGATTAGATAAATGCTTATTCATATATTCTAACGAAGAATGGACAAACATTATAAAAAAATATCGAGAACTTCCAAACACAAAAGATGCCAGAAACTTCATGAGATTCTTTTTATCAGGTGCTAGTGATTGTGAATTTGATAAGCAAGGAAGAATAAAAATAACACAGCCATTAATAGAATATGCAAACTTAGAAAAAGACTGTGTAATAATAGGAGTAAACGACCACTTAGAAATATGGAATAAAACATTGTGGGATAACTTCATGACAAACAATATTGATGACTTATCAAATATAGCAGATAACCTATTCACAACAAATATTTAGGAGGGACATATGCATAAAAGTGTTTTACTAGAAGAATGCCTAGAATATTTGAACATAAGAGATGACAGTATCATCGTTGACTGTACATTAGGATATGGCGGGCATAGTAGCAATATATTAAAGAAAATAAAAAGGGGTTTTCTTTTCGCCTTTGACCAAGATGATGAAGCAATAAAATATAGCACAAATCGTCTTGATGAAATATCCGATAACTATGAAATAATAAAATCAAATTTTGAAAACATAAAAGAAGAATTAACAAAAAGAAATATTAAAAAAGTAAATGGCATACTTTACGATATAGGAGTATCCAGTCCACAATTAGATGAAACAGAAAGAGGATTCTCATTTCATAAAGACGCACGACTAGATATGCGCATGGACAAAACAAAAGAATTCAGCGCATATGAATTAATAAATACATATGAATACAACGATTTAGTTAGAATATTTAAAGAATATGGAGAAGAAAAATACTCTAATAGTATTGCCAAAAATATAATAAAACAAAGACAAAATAAAAAAATAGAAACAACATTAGAACTAGTTGAAATAATAAAAAATTCAGTACCAGAAAAATATAAAAGAGAAAAACATCCAGCACGAAAAGTATTTCAGGCAATAAGAATAGAAGTAAATAATGAATTAGAAGTATTTAAAAAAAGCCTAACAGATGCACTAGAATTACTAGACATAAATGGTAGAATTTGCGTAATAACATTCCACTCATTAGAAGATAAAATATGTAAAGAAATATTCAAAAGTGTATCAGAAATAGAAGAAAGCTTAAAAAAACTTCCAATAATACCAGAAGAATATCAACCAAAATATAAAATAATCGCAAATATAAAACCAACAACAGAAGAACTAGAACAAAATCCAAGAGCTAGAAGCGCAAAATTAAGAGTAATAGAAAGGATAAAATAAAGTGAGAAAAAAAAGAGTAAAAAGGGTAAAAATAACAAAAGGTGAAAGATTATTATATACTTGTGCAATATTTGCTTTATGCGGAACATTTCTATTAAAAATATTTTGCAGCGCAAGCATCGGTAATCTAAACATAATGGTAGAAAAACTAAAAGTAGATATATCAACACAATCAAAAAAAAATGAATCATTAACAATGCAAGTAAACGAATTAACATCATTCGATTATGTAAATAATGTTGTAAAAGATATGGGACTAGCTTATAATAATGACAATATAATAGTAATAGACGAATAGAAGGTGCAAAAAATGAAAACAAGAAAAAAACAAAACTGGAAACTTCCAAGAAAAACATTTGTATTTTATCTTGTTTTTATTTTGATCTTATTTATACAACTTGTACACCTATCACTATTTCCAAAAATATATGGCATAGACATGAAAGAATTCTCAATAAACAGAAACACAACATCAAATACAATATACGCAACACGAGGAAGCATATTCGATAGAGATGGTGAATCACTAGCAATAAACGTAACATCATACACAGTAATAGCGTACCTATCACCAAATAGAACAGGATCAGGAACAGAAATAAAACACGTACAAGATCCAGAATACACAGCATACAAACTCGCCCCTATACTAAATATGTCAGTAGAAAAACTAACAAACTTAATGAGTCAAGACCTATACCAAGTAGAACTAGGACCAGGTGGAAGAGGAATAACAGAATTAAAAAAACAAGAAATAGAAGCATTAGAACTTCCTGGAATAGATTTTATAGAAGACCAAAAAAGATATTATCCAAATGGTGACTTCGCATCATATACAATAGGATATGCAAAAAAAACAGAAGACGGAAATATTATAGGAGAAATGGGAATAGAATCCAAATACGATGATATTCTAAAGGGAACAGATGGATATGAAGAATATCAACAAGATTTAAATGGATATAAAATACCAGACACAAAAGAATTTAGAACAAATCCAATAAACGGAAGTAATATATACCTAACACTAGACTCAAATATACAAAGATTTCTAGAAACATCAGTAAAAGAAAATACAGAAAAATATAAACCTGATTGGATGCTAATATCAGTAATGGATGCAAAAACAGGAGACGTCCTAGGAAGCGCGGCAACACCATCATTTAACCCAAACATAAGAGATATAACAAACTATGAAAATCCGCTATCATCATTCCTGTTCGAACCAGGATCAACAATGAAAATATATACATATATGTGTGCGATGGAAAAAGGAACATATGATGGAACAACAGAATATATGTCAGGAAAATACACAATAGGAGACGACACAATAAAAGACTGGAACGGGTATGGATGGGGAAAAATAAACTACGACTTAGGATTTGAATACTCAAGTAACGTTGCAATCGCAAATATACTAAACACAATACTCACAAAACAAGACTTAAAAGAATGCTATCATAAATATGGATTCGACGAAATAACAGGAATAGAACTTGGAAGAGAACTAACAAGTGAATTTAACTTTACATACGATATAGAAGTAGCAAACGCAGGCTTTGGACAAGGAATACTAACAACACCAATACAACACCTACAAGCATTAACAATAATATCAAATAATGGACGAATGCTAAAACCACACATAGTACAAAAAATAGTAGATACAAATACAGGAAAAACAACATATGAAAGAGCAATACAAGAATCAGAGACACTAGCAAGCGAAGAAACAATAAAAAAAATAAAAGAACTAATGTATAATGTCGTAGCAGGTCAAAACGAAGGAACAACAGGAAAAAGATACTATGTACAAGGACTAGATGTAATTGGAAAAACAGGAACAGCACAAATATACGATGATAAAAATGGAGGATATTTAACAGCAGATAACGACTACATATACTCATTTTCAGGAATGTTTCCAAAAGATGATCCACAAATACTAATATATGCAGCAATTAAAAGACCAAACTATGGAAACACAATAACAATATCAGAACCAGTAGTAGATGTAATGAAAAATATCGCAAAATATAAAAACATAAATACAACAAAAAAAGAAGAAAAAAAAGATATAAAAGAATATACATTAGAAAACTATATAAACAAAAATAAAAATGAAGTAATAAAACAATTACAAGAAAAAAATCTAAATATTACAATAATAGGTGATGGTGACACAATAACAAGTTATTACCCAACAAACAAATTAGTAACAAACGATAGAATAATATTAATAACAAACGGAAATAAACTATTACCGAATATGACAAATTGGTCAAAAAGAGAAGCAAAATTCCTGTTAGACACATTGAATATAAAATATAAAATGACAGGAACAGGATATGTAAAAACACAAAACATAAAAGAAAATACACCTATAACACAAGAAATGGAACTAGAGCTTACACTAGAAAATAAAATAGAACAAAAAAAAGAATAACAAGCAAGTCTTGTTATTTTTATAAAAAAATAATTGACACAAAATAACATATAGAATATAATACTAAAAAAATTTAGGGGGAAAATATGAAAATAGGAGATATAATATACCATGAAGAATTAATATTCAGTGATGGAATCAAAGACGTTAAGAAAAAAAGACCATGCATGTATTTATACGAAGAAACAATCGACGATATAACATACACCTATAGTATCCCAATAACAAGCAAAGTAAAAAGCCTAAATTATTTTAGCGACCGTGTAGTATTTATACCAGACATAATTTCCGGATATAGAAAACTAAGTTTTGCAAAAATAGGAAATATAGTAAAATCAAAATCAACAAACATAATACCAACAGGAAGAAGCCTATCACCAAATACAATCATACATATTATAGACAGAATACTTGAATATGAACCAACAAAAGAAAAAAAACAATTCTATGAAAAAATAAAACAAACATTAAAAACAATGAATCAAATAGAACCCAAAAAAGTACTAAAATAAGTACTTTTTTCATTTATATTACACATTTTTAACAAAAAACAAACAAAAAACAAATATAAAATGAAGTCATCAAGGAGGAATATATGAATGATGTATTTGATAGAGTAGAAAAAAAATATATACTAAACAAAGACCAATTTGAAATAATAAAAAAACATTTATTAAATCATATGCAAATGGACCCATATCACGACAAAGAATACACAATTTCAAGCATTTACTTAGATACAGATAAATTTGATCTAATAAGAAAATCAATGGATAAACCAATATATAAGGAAAAAGTGAGACTTAGAAGCTATGGAGTACCACAAATTAATGACACAGTATTCCTAGAAATAAAAAAGAAATACAAAGGACATGGAAACAAAAGAAGAATTAAACTAACACTAAAAGAAGCATATGACTTTATAAACCAAAAAATAAATATAGATTCACAAAAAGCAAAAGAACTACAGTACATAATAAAACATAATAATTTAAAACCAAAAATATATATAGCTTACGATAGAATTGCATTAGAACAAGAAAGCTTTAGAATAACACTTGACTACAACATAAGATATAGAATAGACGACATAAAACTCGAAAATGGAGATGCAGGAAAACTATTAAATAAAGACCTATATATAATGGAAGCAAAAGCAACAAATGCATATCCGACATGGTTTATAAAATTATTATCAACACATAAAATATATCCAAGTTCATTTTCGAAATATGGAAATATTTATAAAAAATTAAAACAAGAAGGGAAGATTTAAAATGTTTACAAGTATATTTGAAAACACAACAGCAACATTATCTATAACAGACGCATTAATTTGCATGATATCATCACTAGGACTAGGAATTATAGTAGCCTTAACACACACACTAACAAAAAAATACACAAAAAATTTTATAACAGTATTAGTATTACTACCACTTTTAGTACAAGTAGTAATAATGATGGTAAACGGTAACCTTGGAACAAGCGTAGCAATATTAGGCGCATTTGGACTAATAAGATTTAGAAGTATGCCAGGCACATCAAGAGAACTACTAAGCGTATTTTTCGCAATGGCAATAGGATTGTCAATAGGAATGGGACATATAATATTCGCAATAGTATTCACAGCGATTACATCATTAACAATACTATTATTATCAATCACAACATTTGGAGAAACAAAAAAGAAACAAAACCTAAAAATACTAATACCAGAAGACTTAGACTATACAACAGTATTCGAAAATATATTTAAAAACTACACAGAAGAACACAATATAACAAAAGTAAAAACAACAAATTTAGGAAGTATGTACGAAATAACATACGACGTAATAGTAAAAGAAAATAAAGAAAAACAACTAATAGACGAATTAAGAACAAGAAACGGAAACTTAAATATAACACTTAATCATCAAAAAATAGAAAATGGTGAACTATAATGAAAAAACCGAAAATAATATTAATATGTATAATAACAATTATTATCGCAACAATCACAATATACGCAATAAACAAAAAATCAAATATTACAACAAACGACGAATCTGAATTAACAACATTTAATGAAGCAGAATCAACTATAATAGAATTCACAGAAGACAAACAAAATAACGTATCAATAACAAAAGGAGGAACATATACACTAACAGGAAAAAATGATAATTCAAGTATAACAATAGACACAGAAGAAGAAGTAACACTAATATTAAATAACTTAGAATTAACAAATCAAACAGGACCAGCAATAACAGTAGAAAATGCAAAACAAGTAGTAATAACACTAAAAGACGACACAACAAATAAATTATCAGACGGAAAAAATACAAACCAAGAATATGACGCAACAATATTTAGTAAAGACAATCTAACAATAAACGGAAATGGAACACTAGAAATAAATACAACATTCGAAAATGGAATAAAATGTAATGACGAATTAAAAATACTAAGTGGAAACATAGAAATAAATGCAAATACAAACGGAATAATAGGAAAAGACTCAATAACAATTAAATCAGGAAATATAACCATAACAAGTGGACAAGACGGAATAAAATCCGATAATGACGAAGAAGAAAAAGGAAACATAATTATAGAAGATGCTAATATAAAAATAAATTCAAAAAACGATGGTATACAAGCACAAAATAACCTAACCATTAATAATGGAACATTCAATATAACAACAAGTAACGGATCGTCAGAATTAATACCAAAACAAGGTTGGGAAACAACAACAGAAGAAGAAAGCGCAAAAGCGCTAAAAGCTGGGACAACATTAACAATAAATAATGGAACATTTACATTAGATTCAAAAGACGACGCAATACACTCAAACGGAAATACAATAATTAATAACGGAACATATACAATAAAAAGTAGTGAGGATGGAATACACGCTGACTCACTAGTAGAAATAAATGATGGAACAATAAATATAACAGCAAGCGAAGGAATAGAAGCAACTTACGTAAAAATAAATAAAGGTAATATAACAATAGAAGCATCAGATGATGGAATAAACGCAGGAGCAAAAACAAAAGATTATACACCAACAATAGAAATAAATGAAGGTAACATAATAATAAAAATGACAAGCGGAGATACAGATGGAATAGATTCAAACGGAAATATATACATAAACGGAGGAACAATAGATATAACAGGAAATTCACCATTCGATTATGATTTAGAAGCAAAATATACAGGCGGGAAAATAATAGTAAATGGAGAAGAAACAAACCAAATTACAAACCAGATGATGGGACCAATGATGCAAGGAGGAATGAACCAAACAATACAAGGAGGACATGAAATGCAAAGAAGATAACAATTAAAAAAAGATGTTTAGAATCATATCTATTCATCTTTTTTATAAAAAACTAACCAACAACAATGTTAATTAGAAAATTATTTGCTTATAAACCTTCTTGGAACCCTACTTCCAATAGTACACAATATCTCATAATTAATCGTATTACATCTATTAGCTAATTCTTCCAAAGTAATATTAGAATTATCAAAAATAATAACCTCATCACCAACCATTACATCAATATCAGTAACATCAACCATAAAACTATCCATACAAACCTTACCAATTATAGGTACCAAATTACCATTAATCAAAACATTCCAACCATTAGAAAAATCCCTTCTAAAACCATCAGCATAACCAAGAGGAACAGTAGCAACAACTGTCTCTTTTTTTGTTATATAACTTCTATCATAGCCAATACTATAATTAGCAGGAACAACCTTTAAAAACGAAACCTTAGCCTTTAATTTAGCAATAGGTTTCAAATCGATTTTTTTAAACAAATCAAGATTAGAAGGATATCCATATAAAATAATACCAGGACGAACCAAATTAAACCTTGCTTCAGGAAAATTTAACAAAGCATTAGAAGCAGCACAATGTATATACTTTAAATCACCTAAAACCTTATGAGCAATATCAATAGAAAAATTAAAAGAATAAAGTTGATGCTTAGTATATTCATAATCACAATCAGCAGAAGAAAAATGAGTATATAATCCTTCAACTTTTATATTAGAAGGTAAACTCCTCAAAAACTTTTCTAACCTATAAGGATGAACACCAGTTCTACCCATACCAGTACCAACCTCAACATGAACAGTAAATTTAGAAGAATAATCAGCCAAAGCCTTAACAAAATCATAAGAACTAACACCAACAATAATATCATAATCAATAATTTTATCAATTTCAGTAACAAAAGGTTGATTCAAAACAAAAATCTGCTTCTCATAACCAATATTCCTTATATAAACACCCTCATCAACATTCGCAACAGCAACAATATCAAACATATTTAAAATATCTAATCTTTGATTTATATAAGTCCCATATCCATTAGCCTTTATAACAGGCATTAACTTAACATCACTACCAACGTAATTTTGAATACTTCTAACATTATGCACTAAACAATCTAAATCAATTTCAAGTACAACAGGTCTTGTAATATCTATAATACTTCACAACTCCTTTAAAGAATTGACAATATCTATAAAATGCATTCCATTAGAAGCCTTAACCAAAATAACATCACCAGAACTAATAAAACTCTTAATAAACAAAATAGCATCACGATTATTATCAAAACTATAAGATTCCTTTACTCCATTAGCACCCAAAATAATGTTTTTAGCTTGCTCACCAACAGTAATTAAAACATCAATATTATTTTTTAATACTTCCAATCCTACATTAAAATGCAAATCTGAAGAATAATCACCTAATTCAAGCATATCACCAAGTACTGCGATCTTCCTACCATTCATTTTAGACAAACTTTCAATAGAAGCCTTCATAGAATCAAAATTAGCATTATAGCAATCACTAATAACGGTTATTCCATCAAGATTTAAAATTTCCATTCTATTCTTAGTCAAACTAAAATTTAAAATACCATCCTTAATATTATCAATACTAATACCAAGTAAATTACCAACACAAACAGCCGCCAAACTGTTATATATAAAAGGCTTACTAACAATAGGAACTAAAATATTGACAACATTACCACCATAATTTAAATCATAAGATATAGTAGATCCAATATTAACATTATAGGCTCTAAAATCACTTTCATTATCAATACCAAAACGTACAACATTATATTGCTCATTATTCCACGAATGCAATAAATCATTATCATTATTGACTATTAAAGTACCATTATCACATAATCCATCTAAAATTTCTAATTTTGCCTTTAAAATATTTTCTCTTGACCCTAAATTACCAATATGAGCAGTACCAACATTAGTAATAACAGCAATAGTAGGCCTAGCAATACGAGACAATAAACTTATCTCACCTAAATTATTCATTCCCATTTCAACAACCAAAGCATCATGATCTTTCAATCCTAAAATAGTAAGAGGTAAACCAATATGATTATTAAGATTACCTATAGTCTTTAAAACATTATACTTTTTAGAAACTACACTAGCAATAATATCCTTAGTACTAGTTTTACCAACACTACCAGTAACACCAATAACAGGAATATCATACTTGCTCCTCTTAAATGCAGCTAACTTTTGCAGTGCAATTAAAGAATCACTTACAATAATTATAGATCTATCAGAAAATTTATCACAAATAGAATCACTAATTGTAACACCTTCCAAAATACATACAGAAGCACCTTTATTTAATGCATCTTCATAAAAAGAAGACCCATCAAATTTATCACCTTTTAAACCAATATAAACATCACCAGACTCTAAACACCTAGTATCAGTACAAAAATTTGCACATTCATAATTCATATCACCAAAAATTAAATTACCATCACAAACTCGAACTATATCCCTTACAGTCAAATTATACATAACATCACCATCCTAATAAAATTATACTATTAAAAAAACAAGATTTGCAAGTAATTAAAAAAAATAGTTACTATTCACGAAATATTATTGCAATTTAAAAAAAAGCTAAAATAACGATAGGGTAGATAAATTAGGTTTTGGTCAATTAAGGAGTGATGCAATTAGATAATAGTATAAAATTATAGGTTTTATTCAACATAATAAAAAGAGAAAAAATTTATGAAAAAAATACTAATAGAAATGTTTAAAGATTCTATTTTTTTATCTCAGTTGATAGAAGTGATATTGAACTACCAAATTCAAAAGGATTAAAACAAATTTACGGTGTGTCTTACGGGCAAAAAGAAGTATATCCAATAAGAACTTATAGATGTATTAATGGCCCTAAATAAAGAAGAAAACTCTATAAAATATATGAAAATGATTGATAAAATAAGAAAACACGTTGTCCAAATAAAACTAGGAAGAAGTTTTGAAAGAAAAAAGATGCACAGTATGAATAAATATAGAAACAATCTAAGGAGGAATATTAGATGGAAAATCGTTTAAAAATAAAGAAAAATGAAATAGAACTGGTTTAATAAATTTCTACATGAAATAAAAAGTTCTTAACTATGGCTGCATCGATAATTAATCGGTGTAGTTTTTAGTTTATTTTTGATTTTTATGTTATTATTATAATATACAAATTTGTTTAATGCAATTTGTAGTTCATCAAGATTTTTGGGATAATTGTTCTTGATGAAGTCTTTAAATTGACCGTTGAGTGTTTCTATCCAAGGATTGTGAGTACATGTATAAGGTGCTGACATACTTGGAATTAGATTCATTTCAGCGGTTTTTGTATTATATATGCCACTTTTATACATTCCTCCACGATCTGAATGTAATATCACATCTTCTAACTTGTATTCACAATTATTTAATAAATCTAAATTAAATTCTATAAAATCATTATCTAAGGATTTACCAATACATGATACTAGTATCTCTGTACTATATGCATCAATAAAGAATGAGACATTTTGTTTTCCATCTTCTTCTAATTTAACTTCTGTCGTGTCAGTTGATATAACTTTATAAATATCATCTATATTAATATTTTCAGCTATATTTTGATAGGTATATTTTTTTCTTCATCTTTAGTAGTAACTGTATACTTTCCTTTATTTTTCTTCTTTTTTCTAATCTCTGGCAATTTCATAATACAACATTTAACTAAAAATGCCATATAATATGAAATTACTATTCCTTCATGTTGTTCTAATTGATCTTTTATCTGTCTATATCCTGCTGTTCCATTTGATATATCATAATACTTTTGAATTAAAGGTTTTAATGATTCATGATTTAGTTCATATCTGTTCCTATTATTTTTTCTTTTTAACCATTTATAATATGCATCTCTTGATATTTCTAATTCTTCACACATTATGTTTATTGGGTATTGTTCTTTGAACTTTTCTATGAATTGGAATTTGTACGTATTTCTTTTTCCAGGAAGGCGTTGAATTTTTTTAATATTTCATATCTCACATTTTCTTCGGTTATTTCTACCTTTTTTAAACCCTTTTTCTTTTTAAAACAATTATCTTCGCCTTCCTGAATGTACTCTCTAATCCATCTATTAATTGTACCTGTGCATTTCTTTTTTCCCAGTATTGTTCGTTCAACTTCCATTTGAGATTTCTTATCAATTAAAACCATTTTCACTGCTTTAATTTTTTCTTCTCTAGTAAAGTTTCTATATTCTCTTGCCATATATTTCCTCCTTATATTAATTTTATCATACAAAAAATCTACACGTTTTTTTATTTCGTGTAGATTTTCTTCAAATCACTTCTATTAAGTTAACAACATTGGGATTTACGCTAATAGAATTATTAGCAATCATAGCAGTAATAACTGTACCAATCATATTAAACATAATTGAAAATTCTAAAAAGGGAGCGGCAACAGATTCAGCATACGGATATAAAGATTCAGTAAACAAATACTACGTAGAGAAGCTTGCGGAAAACTCTAGTTACACAATACCTAATGGAATATACACAGTAGACGGAACAACAGGATATCTAGTAGGAACTGAAACACTACAGATACAAATATCAGGACAAAAACAAAATAGTGGAGCAGCTATAGCTAGAAATAGAGGAATAGATGAGTCATCTGGAGACTATATATGTTTCTTAGATAGTGATGACTATTGGTACAAAGAAAAA
>ODAI011382806.1_pt1 | contig 11939 bp, 15 predicted proteins | sample 1539321 | NCBI WGS metagenome assembly ODAI01 (sample SAMN02144231, study PRJEB22623) | gut metagenome | biome: sheep rumen | host: Ovis aries | place: New Zealand
CCATGTATAAAAAAACAGATCCCGTATTTGCGGGATCTTTTATTTTTTCTTTGGCTTTTCTTTTTTGACTTTCTTCGGATCTTTCAAAGTCAAAACGCAGATGATGAACAGGACGCCCATGACAATCATCGCAATCCCCATGAAATTCATCAGATCGCTCTTACCCTTGAAGTACAAGGTAAGATAAGCGGCCAGAAGTTCGAGCACACCGGCGAAGCACAGGATGCCTTTGGTATTGAAGGTGATCCCGAAAAAGCCGGCAATGATATTGATGCCCGGAATGATGTAGATCGAAAGACGAAGAAGCGTTGCTTCAAAGTCGGTATATGGCAAAATCTTCATGATAATCGGATCGTTGTCAAACTGATAAGCCACCGCAAAATACATGACAATGGCCACGATCAGTTCCAGAACCGATATGATTTTTGCAATCTGTTTGTTCATATGTCTTATTTTAATAGAAAATCTTTACCAGATAAAGGCCGTTGGGATCGGCGTTGTATCGTCTGGTGGACTTGCATGGATGTTCCAGCATGTCTTTGATATCATCGAGACTCTTCTTGCCTCTGCCCAGATCGATCAATGTGCCGACCATAATGCGCACCATATTTCTCAGAAAACCGGAGCTGGTCACCCTGATCTTCAGGATGTCTTTTTTGCGGGTGATCGAGAATTCAGTGATATTTCTGACCTGATTGGGGTATTCCTTTAAAGAGGAGGTATTGAAGGAAGAGAAGTCATGTTCTCCCAAAAACAGCTTTGCCCCTTCTTTCATCAGATCGACATCCAGCTTGTAGAAACATTGAAAAGCTCTGCCCTTTAAAAAGACGTCGTATTCCCCCAGATTGATCAGATATTCATAGGTCTTTTTCTTGACCGAATAACGGGCATGAAAATCCCGGCTGACTTTTTTTACTTCAACAACATGGATATCATCCGGCAATAAGGAATTGAGAGAAAACTTCAGTTTTCCTTCATCCTTTTCCTTGTCGGTATCAAAGTGAAAGACCTGGCCATACGCATGAACGCCGGCATCGGTCCTCGAAGACATGATGATGCGGATCTTTTCCGAAAAGACCCGTTCGATCGCCCCTTCCACGATATCCTGTATCGCGGTGGCATTTTTCTGCGACTGAAAGCCGGCATAATTGCGGCCGTCATAGGCCAGGATAACCTTATATCTCATAGATAAATCCGCGAAAGGATGGAGAAGGCAAGGATGGCCATGCAGATAAAGATGAACAGATAATCCATGAAGCGGAAATGCAGGACATGATAACGGGTTCGCTTTTCGCCCGGTACATAACCTCTGGCTTCCATGGCATCTGCCAGTTCATAAGCCCGTTCAAAGGCAACCGAGAATAACGGCACGATCAAAGAAAGGATGGCTGAGATCTTTTCGGCCAGCCTGCCGTTTTCAAAATCGACGCCGCGCGACTTCTGGGCATTCATAATGCGCATCGTCTCTTCAATGATCGTCGGAATGAAACGAAGGGCAATGGAAACCATCATGGCCACTTCATGTGCCGGGAAATGAATGACTTCCAGCGGTTTGAGCAGCCATTCGATGCCTAAAGTCAGATCTAACGGATTGGTCGTTGCCGTCAGCAAGGTCGTAATCGAGATCATCAAAAGAAGTCTCGTAATGACAAACAGAGTATTGAATATGGCATCCTTGTATACCGCAAAGGTGCCGATCGTAAACATCACGTCACCGGTCTTGATGGTCAAAGAGTTGATCACCAGCAAGAAGATCATCATCATGATCATCGGCTTGAAAGACTGCACGATCATCTTGATGCCGATCTTGGCAAGAAGCAGAGCCAGCGCCAGAAGCAAGGCAATGACTAAGAAGACCCACCAGCTTTTCGGAATGAAGACTGCGGCGATCATCAGGAAAAGCCCGATCAGCTTTGCCCGCGGATCGAGTCTGTGCATCAGGGAATCGATCGGAATGTATTTACCGAAAACTAAATTATTCATCGTTTCACCTGCCTTGCGACCTCGTCAGCGATCTGCTCAAGGGTACGCGCATTCCTGGAAAGCGTAAATCCTTTTTCGATAAGGGCGTTTCTGAAGACGACAATCTGCGGTTCCAGCATATTGTATTCCTTCAGCTTTTCCTTATCGGCAAACAATTCATCCGTCGGTCCATGGTAAACGATCTTGCCATGAGACAAAACAACGGTTTCATCACAATAGTTGTAGACCATCTCGTTGTCATGAGAAACGATGATGATCGTCTTTTTCTCCGCCTTGTTGAGATTGATGAACAGATCAATGATCTCTTTGGAACCCTTCGGATCCAAACCGGCTGTCGGTTCATCCAGAACGATGACCTTCGGATCGCAGGCGATGATGCCGGCGATCGCCACGCGGCGCTTCTGACCGCCGGAAAGTTCCAGCGGTGAAACTTCATAGAGGTCTTCGGAGATCTTGACCATCTTCAGAGCCTTTTTTGCCTGTTCAAGCGCTTCCTGCGGCGTAAAGCCGAAATTGAGCGGACCAAAGGCGACGTCTTTGATGACCGTCTCCTCAAACAGCTGATATTCGGAGAACTGGAAAACCAGACCGACATCCTTCCTTAACGGCTTTAAAAACTTCTGTTTCTCACCGGCCTTAATCGTATAGTCCAAAACCTCAAGGCTGCCTTCCGAAGGAAGCAATAAGGCATTGAGATGTTCGACCATCGTCGATTTGCCCGAACCGGTCTCACCGATCACGGCAGTGATGACGCCCTCAGTGATCTCCAGATTGATATTGTCCAGTGCCTTATGGGCATAAGGCATGTCCTTATTGTAGATATAACTTAACGCTTTGAACTTGATCGGCATAATTCATCCACCATTCCTTCCAGATCATCAGCTTTAAGTTTGATCTTCTTTTTTCCAAACACTTCTCTGACTTTTTCAATAAACGGCACATCCAGTTCGATCTGTCTTAGCTTATCCGCATGCATAAAGACCTTTTCCGGTGTATCGTGCATAAACAGCTTTCCTTTGTTTAAAACGACGCAGTCATCCGACTGTAAGACCTCTTCGATATCGTGGGTGATCGAAATGATCGTGATATCATCCCCACCGGCCAGATCGTACATCAGTTTCTTGATCTCTTTCTTGCCCTTCGGGTCCAACATCGAAGTTGCCTCATCAAAGATGAGGATGCTCGGTTTCATCGCCAGAATGCCGGCAATCGCCACACGCTGCTTCTGTCCGCCGGAAAGATTCTGCGGTTCATAGTTCAGAAAATCATGCAGGCCGACCTTATCGGCATACTCGTTGATGATGCCGTCCATGTCTTCCTGTTTCACCTGTTTGTTTTCCAAACCGAAGGCGATATCATCCTTGACGGTGGAACCGATAAACTGGTTGTCGGGATTCTGGAACACGATGCCGAGTTTCGTGCGGATCTTGCCGATGTTTTCTTCGTTGACTTCCAGACCATCGATGATGATCTTGCCTTCTTTTATCGGCAATAAGCCGGCGATCAGCTTGGCCAGTGTCGACTTGCCCGAACCGTTATGGCCGATGATCGTAACATAGGAACCCTGTTCCACTTCAAAACTGACGTCATCGACCGCCTTTTTTGTCTCATTATAAGAAAAACTTACATTTTTAACTTCTATCAAACTCATACTACTAGATTATACTATGAAAGCTTAAAAAAGCACTGTTTTTATTGCACCGTTAACTTGCCGGTCTGCTTTCATTAATCAACTCTATCTCCCGGTTTTTGCGTTATAATGATTGTAGAAAAAGGAGAATAGTTTTTATGCCATTGGTAACATCTAAAGAAATGTTTGAGAAAGCATATAATGGCGGCTACGCGATTGGTGCTTTCAACGTCAACAACATGGAAATCATCCAGGGTATCACTGAAGCTGCTAAAGAATGCAACGCTCCGGTTATCCTTCAGGTTTCAAAAGGCGCAAGAGCTTATGCCAACAGAACTTATCTGGTAAAGCTGGTTGAAGCAGCAGTTATCGAAACCGGTCTTCCAATCGTCCTGCACCTCGACCATGGTGACAGCTTCGAAACTTGTAAGTCTTGTATCGATGACGGTTTCACTTCCGTCATGATCGACGCTTCTTCAAAACCATTTGAAGAGAACATCGCCATCACGAAGCAGGTCGTTGAATATGCACACGCTCACGGTGTCGTTGTAGAAGCTGAATTAGGTACTTTAGCCGGTGTTGAAGATGAAGTTTCCGTTTCTGCAGAAGATTCATCCTACACAAGACCGGAAGACGTCGAAGAATTCGTCAGAAGAACAGGCTGTGACTCATTAGCTATCGCTATCGGTACTTCTCACGGTGCTTACAAGTTCAGACCTGAACAGTGCACCAGAAACGAAGAAGGCATCCTGGTACCTCCACCACTCAGATTCGACATTCTTGAAGAAGTCTCTAAGAGACTCCCGGGCTTCCCGATCGTATTACACGGTTCATCTTCTGTTCCGCAGGAATATGTCAAGATGATCAACGAGAACGGCGGCAACATGCCGGATGCAGTTGGTGTTCCTGAAGATCAGTTAAGACAGGCTTCCAAGATGGCTGTCTGCAAGATCAACATCGACTCCGACTTACGTCTTGCCATGACCGGCACAATCAGAAAGTTCTTCAACGAACATCCTGAAAAGTTTGACCCGAGAGAATATCTCAAACCTGCAAGAGAAAACATCAAGCAGTTAGTCAAACACAAAATCGTCGACGTCTTAGGCTGCGACAACAAGATCTAATCATCAAAGCCAAAATAGCGCTGGATCACAAATCCCGCGCTGTTTTTTTATGCTTTGTTTATCTTTTTTCGTCAATCAGGCATACTGCATAAGCGATCGCCCCTTCTCCTCTGCCGACAAAGCCGAGGCCCTCACCTCTGGTCGCTTTGACGTTGATCCGGGATTCATCGCAATGAAGATGTTCCGCAATGTTTCTTCGCATCTGATCGATGTGCGGCGCCATTTTCGGTTTTTCGATATTGATCAAAGAATCGATATTGACGATCTCATAGCCGTTTTCTTCCAGCATCTTATACGTCTCATCCAGCAGAAGCAGAGACGAGATGCCTTTGTATCGGGGATCCGTGTCCGGAAAATGCGTGCCGATATCCTTGAGGCCCATGGCACCGATCAGCGATTCGATGATCGCATGCAACAGTACATCGGCATCGGAATGGCCCAAGAGACCTTTTTCATAAGGGATCTTCACACCGCCGATGATCAGATCTCTTCCCTCTACCAGTTTGTGAATATCTTTTGACTGACCGATCCTCATTACAGTTTCACCTCTCTTATATCGTCAACGACCTTGTCCCAGTTTTCTGTCAGGATCTCTTTTGCCTGATGTCCTTTGGCCACCAGCACGCAGTCGACGCCCATCGCCTTGGCAACATCCAGATCATGAAGGGTATCGCCGATCATGATGCATTTTGCAGGATCCTTGTCCTTTATCCAGTTCAAGGCGATATCGACCTTGGATCCGGCATAGATATTATCAATGCCCAGCACTTCATCGAAGTACTCTTCAATGTCCAGTTCCTTCAATTGTTTTTGAAGTTCAACCAGACTGGAAGCAGAAAGCAATATATTGGAATAGCCCTCTTCCCTGCTCTTCTTTAACACATCGATCACGCCGTCAAATACCTTATATTCATCACGTAAAGCACGATACCAGTCAAACCAGTATTGGCCGACTTCTTCATAGGAGAATTTCGACCAGTCAAAACCGACATTCTCATAATAGTTTTTGACCGGGAAAGTGAACAGATGCAGGTACTCGTCTAAATCGATCGGTCCCCTTTGCAGTCCGAAGTGTCTGATCGTATGATTCTCCGCCTGAATGCAGACATCCACATCATCAAGGATCGTTCCGTTAAAGTCGAATATGGCGTATTTCATACCAACATTATACAGAAAAAAAGACTCCGAAGAGTCTTAATATTCATCGCTGTTATTCATAGGTGAATCCTGTTCTTCCATTCCTTCTTCCGGTTCGTCATCACCTAATTCAATCTCGGAAAGGTCGATGTGTGATTCCGCAAATTTGCGTCTCTCGACCAGATCCCATTTGTTGTCTTTCAATGATGCGAATCTGGAATCGAATGTCAGATCAGAATAGAATTGTGCAACCTTGTCATTAGAAACTCCGTAGAGCCTGGAAACCTCCTCCCAAAGCTTACTAAACTGTACTGCACGTTTTTTCTTTGAGATGACATCGTAAGCGATGTCTGTCATAGACTTAGCACTGGCCATTTTTAACACTTCACTCCTAGCAATAATTGATTTTTATAAGCCGTTCCTCGTCATTTATGAGGTAATGCATTTCTAATATATCACTATGATATTTAAAATCAACTACTTTTACATCGATTTTACATACGCCCTCGGGTGCCGTTATCTTGGCATAATAGTCGGTTTTTAAATGCAGTTCCAGCATATGATCATCTCCTTGTCGAAACAGGCAAAGCCCGTCATCATACACACACATTTCGCACAAGAAACCGTCATTATCTGTATAGGAAAAGCAGTTTCTGTCGGCGATATTTTCAACAAGTACTTCATCGAAATAATCGTCTGCCGGATTGCTGAGTGATACCTTAGCATTCATCAATTTCATTTTTATACAATCATTTTAATAAGTCAACAATAATGATAGAATTAGGGGTATGGAATATAGGAACAAAAAAGTATTGGTCATCGGACTGGCCCGTTCGGGCATGGCAGCCATCAAGGTTCTGCATCAGCTCGGTGCACAAATATATCTTTCAGAGAGGAAAGCACCCTCTGAAAACGAAATAAAAGAATTGGAAGAAATGGGCGTCACGATTTACGATCAGGACATGTCCGTTTTTGAAAAAGACTACGATCTGGTCATCAAGAACCCGGGCGTTCCGCCTGTTTCACCGATCGTAAAACGTCTGAACGAAAGAAACATCAGGATCATCACGGAGATCGAGCTGGCCTTTGATGTATCCGCCAGACAGCATTACATTGCGATTACCGGTACCAACGGCAAAACCACAACGACCACCATCGTCTACGAACTGCTGAAGAAGGCTTTCAAAGAGAAAGCACTGGTCGGCGGCAATATCGGCACACCTTTATGTGAACTGGTCCTGGATCATGATCTGATGCATCAGGAAGGCTATTACATCTCGCTGGAGATCTCCAACCACCAGCTGGTCGACATCGACCGCTTCCGTCCGCAGATCGCCACCATCATCAACCTGACACCGGATCATCTGGAGACGATGGGTTCTCTCGATGCCTACTATAAGTCCAAAACGGAAGTTTACCGCAACATGAGGGAAGATGACGTCTTCATCGTCAACAGCGATGATGCGACATTAAAAGACTATCTTCTTCGTTACCCTCCGGCATGCAAGACCGTAGACATCTCTTTGGAAAACAAAGACAGTTATTCCTATATCGAGGATGGTTATATGTATGTGGACCACGAAAGGGTTCTTCCTTTGGACAAGATCCATCTGGTTGGCAAACATAACCGTCAAAACATCATCATCGCCATCACGGCTGCCAAACTTCTTGGCATTTCCAACGAAGACATTATCGAAACCATCGATTCCTTCAAAGGCGTGGAACACCGAATCGAATACGTCAGGACATTAGACGGTGTCAGCTATTACAACGATTCCAAGGGAACCAACACCGATGCGACCATCACCGCTTTGGATTCCTTTGAAAAAGGCGTCATCCTTCTGGTCGGCGGCTACGAAAAAGGTCTGGATATGAGCGAGATGCAAAAACATCTGGCTTGCGTCAAACAGATCATCGGTTTCGGCGCTTCGGGCAAACGTATCGCTTCGGATCTTTGGCAAGAGCCGATCATCGTCAGCGATCTCGTACAGGCCGTGAATGAAGCCAAAAAGATTGCGCAAAGCGGCGATATCGTCCTGCTGTCACCGACAACTTCAAGTTTTGATCAGTATTCCGGCTACGAGGAACGCGGCCGTCATTTCAAATCGATCGTCAATGCATTATGAATAAAAAATATATAGGCGTCTTTGATTCCGGCTTAGGCGGTCTGACCACCGTTAAGCAGATCATCAAACAGATGCCAAACGAAGACATCGTCTTTTTAGCGGATACGAAGCACCTTCCCTATGGCTCCAAGAGTAAGGAAGAGATCATTTCGTATACTCTGAACAACATTGAGATGCTTAAGGAGTATGGAATCAAGGCCATCGTCATAGCCTGCAACACATCCGACTCCAATGCCGGTGCTTATGCCAGAAAGCATTTTGATCTGCCGATCTTCGGTGTCACTGTTCCCGCTGCCCAAAGAGCGGCAAAAGAAACCGTCAATAAAAAAGTCGGCATCATTGCCACTGTCTCAACCGTTGCATCAAAGCACTACGTCAATCTGATTCAAGAGATCGATCCGAACATCGAAGTCTTCCAGATGGCTTGCGAGAAGCTGGTGCCGATGATCGAGGGCGGTGCCTTCATCAACGATCCAAAAGCGATGAAAGAAACCATTTCCCTTTACGTCGGTCCATTGATCGAAAAAGGCATCGATACTTTGATCCTGGGCTGCACCCACTATGATCTCCTCGCGGACATGATCAACGAGATGTATCCGGATCTGAAGCTTGTCTCTTCCTCCCGCTGTGTAGTCGATGATCTCGATGCCTGTCTGAGAGAGAACAAGGCAAAAGAAAAAGGAAGGGAAGCCGAAAGGATCTACCTTTCCACTTCCGATCCCATTGCGTTCAACAAGATCGCCGATCATCTGATCAAGGGCGTCAAGTTCATTCAAAGGACAGTCTAAACTGTTCTTTTTTAATAGTTTTCAGCGTTGACTTCGAAGTAAGACTGCGGATGATTGCAGGTCGGGCAAACTTCCGGTGCTTTCGTACCGACGACGATGTGACCGCAGTTGCGGCATTCCCAGACCTTGACTTCCGATTTTTCAAAGACGGCATTGGTCTCGACGTTGTGAAGCAAAGCTCTGTATCTTTCTTCGTGGTGCTTTTCGATGGCACCGACCAGACGGAATTTGGCTGCCAGCTCAGGGAAGCCTTCTTCTTCTGCCGTCTTGGCAAAACCTTCATACATGTCGGTCCATTCGTAGTTTTCACCATCGGCAGCCGCCTTCAGGTTGTCGGCTGTGGAACCGATGCCGTTGAGTTCCTTGAACCACATCTTGGCATGTTCCTTCTCATTTTCCGCCGTCTTTAAAAACATGGCGGAAATCTGTTCGAAGCCTTCCTTCTTTGCCTTGGAAGCAAAATAAGTGTACTTGTTTCTTGCCTGTGATTCACCGGCAAAAGCGGCTTCCAGATTCTTTTCAGTCTGCGTTCCTGCGTATTTATTGCTCATAAAAACCTCCTGTGTTGTTACCTTTAGTATATTATATTTCTCTTTAAAAACGGTATCCTCTATTTCGTGTTGACCAGGAAACGCACCTTGAGTTCATACATGAGATCCTTGCGGTTGACGATGATCATCACAATAAACAGAGCCAAAGAAGCGATCTGAAAAGAGAAAGCGATCCAGTTATCGATCGGCCATGAATGGATTGAATATGGTATGGAAACCAGATTCAGCAGACCCAGAAGAATGATTGAAACCAGATGCCGCTGTCTTCTTTCATAGGTGACAAAAAACAGCACAAACATGACCAGCAAGTCGGCAAACAAGACGATCGGAATGACCGTTTCCGCCCATCCCGGAGCCAGAAAACGATCGATCAGAAACAAGAGGATGACGATGTAGAAAGTGACCTTGTTGGCATGGGAAAAGATCGAAAACTCAACCAGGCGCAGTGAGAAGACCAGACGCCACACAGAAAACAAGGACCATATGACGATGATCGACCACATCTTTCCCTTGACCAGGAAATTGATCAGAAGGCAGATCACTCCGGCCGCCAGGAAAGTGATCCTGGCCAGATTGCGCAAAGATCTGTAGAAACCCGCCTGCCTCTCCGGGATCGGATAGATGATCTTAGGATTCATATTCCACGCTCCCTTCCACAGAAGTGATCAGTTTTTCTTTCTTCAGCAGTTCATAGATCTCCTGTTCATAGCGGGGATCATCGCTGTTGCGGACGATCGTGAAAACACACTTGCCGTTGATCGTGACCATCGTTGAGGTGATCCTGTTGGGACGGCCGGGTGCCATAAGAAAATAGAGTTTTTCTACTTCGCCCGCCATCTTTTCGGGCATATCGACTTTGCCGAGATTGGAAAGCGTACAGCCGATGATGCTGTTGGAGAGATAACCGTAGATGTGCTGCATGATCGGCACCTTCAGAAACAGCGGGACAAAACTCAAAGAATCGATCAGTTTGCCGGTCGTCATCATCATCTGATTCATTGTCTCCTGGCTGCCCTTTTCCACGATCTGCTTTCCCATTTCGGGGACCAGATCCTTGAGATCATGAATGTCCTTTATATCCATCGACGCATTGAAATACATCGAATAATTGCGCAAGGTATTGGACCCGTTGAATTTGCGCATATTGATCGGGATCTGTATATTGAACAAGCCTTCTTTGCGGCTGATGCATTTTTTCGCTGCCATGAATAAAAGACTCGTAATATAGGCAGTCACCGTGCCGCCATAAGACTTGCTTACCTGATTGAGCTTATCGCTGTCCATGATGAAATGGACGATCCTTGTCATGTTGACATTGGAAAGCTTGCCGTCGATCTGCAGAGACTTTTTATCGACAAAGGTTGACAGTGAAGCATCCCCTTCTGCCTTCTTGAACTCGTTGACCAGTTCGCCTTCCCTTACTTCTTCGTTGATATCCAGGACACCCTTTTCTTTCGGGATCGCCTTGCCTTTTAATCGCAGGTATTCCGCCAGCAGGGTCTTCAAAAACACCATGCCGCCTGAGCCATCCGTCAGGACATGGAAGAACTCCACACTGATGCGCTTTCGATAATACAGGACTCTGAAGGAACGGTAGGAACGAAGAACGATCGAGATCGGCTTGCAGGGAATATCCTTTTCTTCTTCAACCAGATAGACCGTATTGACGCTTTCCAGATAATGCCAGAAGAAACCGTTCTTGATGATCGCCGAAAAAGTCGGGAAACGCTTGATGGTAAAATCAAGAGCCAGCTGTAAGAGAGAAGGCTCCACTTCCTCCTTCAGTTCTGCCGAAAGACGAAACATCGGCATCTGGCCATAGCGCATACCCAAAGGATAGACAATGGCCGCATTATCCAGGGAATACGAAGTCCGGCTCTTTTCCAGATAAAAGGAGCCGAGGTTTGAGACCTCCAAAAGCTTACAGATATCTGACACTTTCATCCCCTGCTCCAGATAATATTCAAAGCCATTGATAAAATGCTGGATCAGCTGACTGCGAAATACGATCGGTAAGTCGATCTGTTCACTGAGCTGATAAAAAAAGCCGTCAATTAACAGACGGTCCTTCTCATCCAAACCGCCTTTCAGCTTTTCAAGATGGAGATCTTTATCGTCTTTCTTCATACAAACCCATTATATTCTTTCTGAATCGGTGAAGCAAAAAAAGGACTTTCGTCCTTTTTGTCTGTCTTTGATGGCGGCCCCAACAGGAATCGAACCTGTAACTATCCCTTAGGAGGGGATTGTTTGATCCATTAGACTATGGGGCCACATACATTATTATACACAAAAGAAAAGAAAATAGGACTTGCGCCCTACTCTCTTTTTCTAAAAGGATTAAAAATGAAAAACTTTCTACACTGATAATATACAACCCTTTTGTGAAAAGAATGTGAAATTTTTACAGAAAATGTAAATATTTCAATCTAAACAGAAAAGTTTTTCATTCCTTGCCGGTTTCCATCGAAATGACTTTGCGGAACTGGGTCTCATAAAGCTGCTTATAGACACCGTTCATGGCAATCAGCTCTTCGTGCTCGCCCTGTTCCACGATCTTGCCGTCGGAGATGACCAGGATCTTATCGGCCTGTAATATC
>ODAI011920543.1_pt1 | contig 11938 bp, 13 predicted proteins | sample 1539321 | NCBI WGS metagenome assembly ODAI01 (sample SAMN02144231, study PRJEB22623) | gut metagenome | biome: sheep rumen | host: Ovis aries | place: New Zealand
GCGGCAGAGCCGATATTACAACGCGTAAACGTCCTGTTTCGTTTATCTTCGCAGGTCCTACGGGTGTGGGTAAAACGGAGCTTGTCAAGACGATTGCGGAGGTTATGTTCGACAATGAGGAGGCGCTTGTGCGCCTTGATATGTCGGAGTATATGGAAAAGCACTCAGTTTCAAAACTTATCGGTTCGCCTCCGGGATATGTCGGCTATGACGACGCCGGACAGCTTACCGAGAAGATAAGACGTAAGCCGTATTCGGTAATACTTTTGGACGAGATAGAAAAGGCGCACCCTGAAGTGTTCAATCTGTTCCTGCAAATCCTTGATGACGGACGTATAGCGGACAGCCACGGTAAGATTATAAACTTTGAAAACACGATTATAATTATGACAACAAACGCAGGTACGGAGTTTAAGACAGCGGAGGTCGGCTTTAATTCAAGCGACGAAGTCACTATGGAGGATAACGTTCAAAAGAGCCTTAAAAACTTCTTTAAGCCGGAGTTTTTGAACCGTATTGACGAGATTGTGACGTTTAAGCCGCTTACCAAGGACGATTTAAGACAGATTATAGATTTGCTGCTTAAAGATATTGTTGCAAAGCTATTGGAAAAGGGCGCGGAGTTTGTTATAACGGACGAGGCGAAGGAGCTTATTCTGGAAAAGGGCTACGACAAGAAGTACGGCGCACGCCCCTTAAAACGCTCTATTCAAAAACTGCTTGAGGATAAGCTGTCAATGCTGTCGCTCACGAACCAAATCACCGCCGGCTGCACCGTTCTTGCCGACAGAAACGGTGAGGAAATTACCGTGACGGTGCAAAGCAAACTTTTGGAACAGTAAAATTTTTCCGTAATAATTTATCTCTGTTTGAGCAAACTATAAATGCAATTAAATTATGGAGGTAAACTATAATGGATCATAATGCAAACAAGAGTATCAAATGTACAGTTGAGCAGTGCCGCAACCATTGTGACAGCGCAAATTACTGCGCTTTAAGCGAAATTCACGTCGGCACACACGAGCCGAACCCGACAGAAACTCAGTGCGTTGACTGTAACTCATTTGAGGTAAGACACTAATTAAAAATTTCAGAACCAAAAAGGCTGCTTCGGCGGCCTTTTACATATTATAGCTATGGAAAATAAATTTAAATATTCACTCGACAATAAAAGATACCACACCTGGAACTATCATCTGCAGCAAAAATTTGGCTGCAAGGTGTTTAAGGTTGCCTTAAACGGCGGCTTTACCTGCCCTAATCTTGACGGCACAAAGGGCAGGGGCGGCTGTATTTATTGCCTCAGTGGAAGCGGAGATTTTGCCGGCGATCCCACGCACGAAATACTCACGCAGTTTGAGGAAATCAAGGCGAAAATGCACCAAAAATGGCCTGAAGCAAAATATATACCGTATTTTCAGGCGAACACCAATACTTACGCGCCGGCTGAGATTTTGCGTGAAAAATTTGAGCCGGTTTTATCGCAGCCAAACGTTGTCGGTTTAAGCATTGCCACGCGCGCGGATTGCCTTGCGGATGATGTGCTTGAATACCTTTCAGAGCTTAACGAGCGTACATATCTGATTGTGGAGCTTGGTTTACAGACTATTCACGATAAGACAGGTGAGCTGATTAACCGCTGTCATACATATGCCGATTTTTTGGAGGGCTATCGAAAATTAAAAGAGCGTGATATAAATGTATGCGTTCATTTGATAGACGGTCTGCCGCTTGAAACGCGCGATATGATGATTGAAAGCGCAAAGGCGGTTGCGGCGCTGAAGCCCCATTGCGTAAAACTGCATCTGCTGCACGTTTTAAAGGGAACGCGGCTTGCCGAAATGTATGAGCGCGGCGAGTTCCGGACGCTTACAATGGAGGAATATGTGGAAACGGTTGTAGACCAGCTTGAACTGTTTTCCGCGGAAACGGTCATACAGCGCATAACCGGTGACGGTGGTTGGAATACGCTCTTAGCCCCGCGGTGGAGCCTTAAAAAGTTTGTGGTGATGAATGAGATAGATAAACTGATGGTAAGGCGCGACACGTATCAAGGGTGTAGGTTTATTCATAATTCCGTATAAATATACAAATATATGTATATTTATACGGAATTATTTATCATTTTAAACTTTTATGAAAAAAATACTTGCATTTTTATACAAGCAGTAGTATAATGCATAATATATTTTGAATTTGGAGGGAAAAAATGCTTAACGATATAATTGCGTTGGATAAAAAATATTATATGAACACCTTTGGCGACAGATTACCGGTGGGTTTCGTAAAAGGCGAGGGGTTAAAGCTGTTTGCTGATGACGGTAAGGTGTATTATGATTTTTTGGGCGGTATTGCGGTGAACGCCTTGGGTCACGGTCACAAAGACTTTATTGCCGCGCTGAAAAATCAGCTTGACAAGGTTATACATACGTCGAGTCTTTATTACATAGAAAATCAGGCAAAGCTGGCGCAAAAGTTAGTTGAGAATACGTGCGCCGAGCGCGCATTTTTTGCGAACAGCGGTGCAGAGGCTAACGAGGGCGCGTTCAAACTCGCGAAAATCTACTATTACAAAAAGGGCATTGACAAGACGGAGATAATTTCCCTCGACCATTCCTTCCACGGCAGAACGCTTGCGACAGTTGCCGCAACGGGTCAGCCGAAATATCAAAAGCCGTATAAGCCGCTGACGCCCGGCTTTATACAGGTTGAGCCGAATAACTTTGAAGCGATTGAAAACGCCGTGACGGATAAAACGGCGGCGATTATGATAGAGCTTATACAGGGCGAAAGCGGCGTACATCCGATGGACAGGGAGTATGTGCAGAAAATACGCAAGTTGTGTGACGAGAGGGATATTCTGCTCATAGTTGACGAGGTTCAGACGGGTATGGGCAGAACAGGTTATCTTTTCGCGCACCAGCTTTACGGCGTGGAGCCTGATATATTTACCTCCGCAAAGGCGCTTGGCGGCGGTATACCGATCGGCGCGGTGTGCGCGGGCAAGAAAGTGTGCGATGCGTTTGAACCGGGCGACCACGGCACGACCTTTGGCGGTAATCCGTTTGCGACAGCGGCGGGTCTTGCTGTATTCGATATATTTGAAAAGGAACATCTTGTAGAAAACGCGAGAGAGGTCGGCGCGTATTTTAAGGAAAAGCTCTGCGAACTCAAAGACAATTCGGACGGTAAAATTACAGATGTGCGCGGCGAGGGACTTTTGATTGGTATTCAGTTAAAGGACGAGATTGCAAAGGACACATTCAAGAAATTGTTTGACAAGGGCTTTTTGACAAGCCTTTGCGGCGGTAATACGATAAGAATAGCACCGCCGCTGATTTTGACAAAGAATGAGGCGGATCTGTTCGTAACAGCGCTCAAGGAGGTATTATAATGCAGGATTTAATCAGCTTACATGATTTGACATCTGACGAGGTAAAGGAGCTTTTGGAGCTTGGAATAAAATTAAAGGCGGAGAAAAAGGCGGGCATTGAACACCATATTCTAAAGGGTAAGACGCTCGGTATGATTTTCACGAAGTCCTCAACGCGTACGCGTGTTTCGTTTGAGGTAGGTATGACACAGCTTGGCGGCTATCCGCTGTTCCTCTCGTCAAACGACATTCAGCTTGGACGCGGCGAAACTATCTATGACACAGCAAAGGTTTTGGAGCGTATGCTTGATGGTATTATGATAAGAACCTACGCGCACCAGGATGTTTTAGACCTTGCGGAGCACGCAAATATCCCTGTTATAAACGCGCTTACCGATTTACTCCACCCCTGTCAGGTGCTTGCGGATTTGATGACAACATATGAGCATAAGGGCAAATTAGAGGGTCTGAAGCTCGCGTACATAGGCGACGGAAATAATATGGCGCATTCTCTTATGTACGGCTGCGCGAAGGCCGGAATGAACTGCGCAATCGCAACACCTGATGACGCAAGATATCAGTGTGACGCGGAGGTTGTCGCAAACGCGAAGGACGATTTTAAAAAAGCAGGAACGGAGCTTATTCTGACAAACGACCCTGTTGAAGCCATTAAGAACGCCGATGTTGTCTATACCGACACATGGGTTTCAATGGGTATGGAGGAAGAAAAAGAGGAAAGACAGCGTCTGTTTATGCCGTATCAGGTAAACGGTGAGCTGTTTGAAAATGCGGCGAGTGACGCAATATTTATGCATTGCCTGCCTGCGTACCGCGGCTTTGAGGTAACCGAGGAAGTCATAGACGGCCCGCAGTCGGTTATATTTGACGAGGCAGAAAACAGACTTCACGCGCAAAAGGCGGTTATGGTAAAACTTATGGGGTAAATTCGCCGTAGGCGAATTTACAGCACCGCTTAAGCCGCGTTTCACGACGAAGCAGCCACTTTCGCAGCGAAGCTGCAGTCAGTGGCGAGCAGTGAAACAACAGCGGCAAGCGGTGAACAACATTCGATAAATTTATATTTAGGAGAACAAACAATGGATATGGATTATCAGTCGCTCTTTCAGGTGCGGCTTGCAAATTATGACGATATTCCTGCGATAATAAGCATAACGCGCGAGGCATTTGTGAAGTATCAGCAGATGACGGGCGTGCAGCATCTGAAGGCGCTTGAGGAGTCGTATAATGATGTCAAAAAGGATATAGATACAAAGGTTGTGCTGCTTGCACTGTCGGACGGTGAGCCGGTGGGCGCGGTGCGCATTGAGGTGTTCCCCGACAAAACGGCGTATTTGTCGCGCTTTGCGGTTAAGGTGACGAGCCAGAATAACGGTATCGGTAAGTCAATAATGAACCTTGCCGACAGAATTATGATGAAAAAGGGCGTTACGGAAATCCATCTGCACACCGATTCACGCGCAACGCCGCTTATCCGCTTCTATTACGGTCGCGGCTTTCACATCGACTCCACCGACAAGTCGCGCGGATATACAAGGGCGCTTTTGATAAAGGAATACGCAAAAAAAGACTGCTAAGCAGTCTTTTTTTAGTGTTAAAATCTTTCGCATCTCGCATATATGCTTGAAATTTCAGCTATTTTCTTTGCCAGTTTCTTTGTCGCGTCGTTTTTGCTCATACGCCATTTCCAGTTGTTGCCGAGCGTTGACGGGATATTCATACGCGCTTCGCTGCCAAGCTCCAGATAATCCTGCATTTGGATAATCGCCGTATCGCTTACCGTTGCGAGGGCGGTTTTAATGAGCTTCCACGGAATATCCTCGTCCTTTTCAATGTCAAGATACTTCTTGCAGAAATCTATTGTGTCGCGGTCGAGGTCACAAAGCCAGCCCTTTATTGTGTCGTTGTCGTGTGTTCCGATGTAGACTACGCTGTTGTATGAGTAGGTGTGGGGGAGATAGTTGCTCGGTTCACGCGGATCAAATGCGAACTCCAAAACCTTCATACCGGGGAAACCGCTGTCGCGGAGCAATTTGTGCACATCATCGGTCAAAAATCCCAGATCCTCCGCTATAATGGGAAGAGAACCGAGCGCTTTTTCCACCGCATTAAACAGCTCCATACCAGGTCCCTTGCGCCACTCGCCGTTTTCGGCGGTTTTGTCGCCGTAGGGGATAGCGTAGTAACCCTCAAAGCCGCGGAAGTGGTCTATACGTACAATGTCGTAAAGCTCGGTCGCTGCCTTGATGCGGTCAATCCACCAATTATAGCCCCATTGTCTGTGATGCTCCCAGTTGTATATCGGGTTGCCCCAAAGCTGACCGGTCGGCGAGAACGCGTCCGGCGGACAGCCTGCAACGGAAACAGGCTCGCGTTTTTCGTCAAGCTCGAACAAATCCGGATTAACCCAAACGTCCGCGCTGTCGAGCGCAACGTAAATCGGAATATCGCCTATAATCTGTACGCCGTTTTCGTTTGCGTACTCTTTTAATGCCTTCCACTGCTCAAAGAACTTAAACTGCAGAAACTCCCAGAACATAACCTCGTCACCGTGTTCCTGAGTGTATTCCCAAAGCGCCTGACCGTCGTGGTTGCGAAGTCCCTCGTCCCAGTCAAGCCACGGCTTGCCCTTGTACTTGTCCTTTATGCTCATAAACATAGCATAGTTTGAAATCCACTTGTCGTTTTCCTGCAAAAACTGATTAAACTCTGTCAAATCGCCCTTTTTAAAGCGGCGGAAAGCTTTTTTCAGCACCTTGAAGCGTGTTTTGTAAATTGTTGCGTAATCAACGTAATTTTTGTGACCGCCCCAGTCGAGGTCTTTGTATTCGTCCTTTTTCAGAAGTTTTTCCTCCGCAAGCATATCAAGGTCGATAAAATACGGATTGCCGGCAAAGGTAGAGAACGACTGATACGGTGAGTCGCCGTAGCTTGTCGGGCCTACGGGCAAAATCTGCCAGTAGCCTTGCTTTGCTTCTTTAAGAAAGTCAACAAATTTGTACGCTTCCCTGCCCATTGTACCTATGCCGTAGTCGGACGGCAGTGATGATATGTGCAATAAAATTCCGCTTTTTCTCATTATTTTCCTCCCAATATATCTAAAATCTCGCTTGGCTTCTTTATGATATGTTCCGCGCCGGCTTCTTTAAGCTCCGCTTCGTCTCGGAACCCCCACAAAACGCCTACGCTGTTCATATCTGCGTTTACGGCTGTGCGTATGTCAACATTTGTGTCGCCCATAAACAAGCACTCGCGCGGCTCTAAACCAAACGCGTCCGCAATTTGCAGCGCGGCTTTTGGGTCGGGTTTTGTCGCGCCGCCCTTTTTGACGCCGCTTATAATATCAAACGTGTCTTTGCCGAAAATCGTTTCAACCACAAAATGCGCCACATTGTCGGGCTTGTTGGTGCATACGGCAATTTTTATACCGCGCGTTTTTAATTCAGCTATCAATTCGCGTATACCGTCATATGCGTCTGTATCGTACAGAAAATCCTTTTCGTAATTTTCATCATATACTGCACCTACCTTTTGGAACATTTCCTCGTTGTCGTTGCCTGTCACGGCAAGCATACGGTGAATGAGCTTGTCGCGCCCGTCACCGACGTGGTATTTGTAGTCCTCGGTGGCTATCGGCGGCAGACCGTATGTAGTGAGCGCCAGATTGCCAAAGTGCGCTATTGCATTAAGCGTATTCGTCAGCGTGCCGTCAAGATCAAAAATGACCGCCTTGATTTTATTCATATAATAAATCCCCCTGATTTTGGTTTAATATATTATATAGGTAAAAGGGCTGATTGTCAAATTTTCATTTGGCGGCTTTTCGGGTACGGCTTCGGCTCGTCCGTAAGACGCAGAATATAGTCAGTGGACGTGCCGTAAAAACGCGCGAGCTTAATAAGCGCGTCAATGGGAAGCTGCCTTTGACCGTTTTCATATTGCGAATATGTGCTTTGTTTTATGTTCAGGTGTTCTGCAACATAAGTTTGTGTAAAATCTCTGTCCTCGCGTAAATCTCGTAATCTCATAATCATTCCTCCGCAAACATTGTAAAATATCTCAATTTGTGATATTGACAAATATTGCATATTGTGATAATATTATTGACGATTTATGCAACCTGTGGTAGGGTAGAAACGTATTTATTATAGGATAAACATTTAGGAGGCAGAAAAAATGAAACGAAAGATTGCATCAATAGTATTGACAGTGATTATGATTTTATCACTTGCGCCGTGTGCTTTGGCGGCAAGCTCGGGCGAGGTTGAAACGAGGACGGGTGCTGTTACGTGGAGTATTTCGGGTAATACGCTTACGATTAACGGAACGGGCGAGATACCGGACGATTTTTCTACAGACGAGCTCGATAACTCTGCAAGACAGAACGTAACAAAGCTTGTTGTCGGAAATGGTATTACAAGCATAGGCAGCGGCGCGTTTGAGTTTCTCTCAGACCTTGAAACGGCAGAGCTTGCGGCTTCTGTAGAAGCTATAGGCGATGATGCGTTTATGAATTTGCAGTATTTATACAAGGTTTCTATGCCGGGTGTGGTTACAATAGGCGACAGTACATTTTATCGTACAAGGCTTGACGAGGATAATGCTCCGCTGCCGGAAACGCTTGCGGTCATAGGCAAGTCTGCTTTTGCTGAAACAAGCTATACGGAATTTGAGCTACCTGCGTCTGTAAGCACCGTAGGCGAGAATGCGCTTGGTTCTAAGCAGCTTTCGCGTATAACGGTTGCGGAAGAAAACCCGATGTTCAGCACGGAAAATGGTATTTTGTTTGACAAGGAAAAGACTGCGCTTATCTGCTATCCTGCAAAGTGCAGGTTAAAGGAATGGGACAGGGAAACAACACCTCAATATGAGCCCGATATATATACAATTCCGTCAACTGTAAAGAGGATATGCGGATATGCGTTAAATGATGCTATTTATCTCGGTAAGGTGGTAATGCCCGCGTCCGTTGAGGAAATCGGTATGTATGCCTTTAATCCGGCGGTGCTTACCGAGATAGACACGACTGCGAACGGTAATTATACATATGAAAACGGTGTTTTGTATGACAATCCCAAGACAATGGTTTATACGGGTCTGGTTAATTCTGTTCCGGAAAAGCTTGTTATTGCAGATGGCGTGAAATATATAGAAAGATTTGCGTTTTCAAGCTGTGCGATAACAGAGCTTGTACTGCCGGAGAGTTTGGAAACGATAGGCAGAAACGCGTTTGTGGATTGCGAAAGTCTTGCGAAGGTGACTATGTATAAGGGAGTAAAGGGGATTGAATACGGCGCGTTTTCATGGGATAACGCTATTGCAGCGGTTCAGTTTAACGGAACAAAGGGGGATTGGAATAGGCTTGAGGAAACAGCCGAAAACGGTAATGCAACCTTATTTAATGCTGAGGTGACATTTTCAGATCCCGACGGTGTCAGTGAGCCGATGCTTATAAGTTTTGGCTATCTTCCTGCAGCGGAGGTGTGGCACCTTGAGTTTTACGCGGGAACGGTAACAGACAATTGTAAGGCGCTCATCGCTTTATATGATAAGACAAAAAATGCGCTGCTGGGTATTCGTGAGAAAACTCTTACATCAGAGAGTGTTATAGAGTTTGTTGATTTTGATGAGGTTCCTGAGGATGCAAGTGTTAAGGCGGTTGTATATTGTTGGAACAGCAGCGGCGGTATGGAGCCGGTATGGATTGTGCCGCTTGTTAGCGAGTAAACAATTTACATTCATATATACAAGAAGTCGCTTATCGGAGCGGCTTTTTGTGTTGTGAAAATATACAAAAATGATGTTTAAAATTCTGCAAGTTCGTACAAAATTTTAATGGAAAAAATTTAAAAAAGTCTTGCAAAATATAGAATATTACTGTATAATTGGTATGTTGTGACTTTTGCGCGGATTACGAAAAGCCATAATTTGCGCAATGGACTGATACGCGATGATGCGGGAGGTTGCGATTGAAAAACATCGGTTTTTCCGCGGAGTGAGTCCGATTCATGAAACCGGGCGGCAGTTAAGTAAATCACATTAACCCGATGCAACGCTTGAGTTGCGCGTTGCAAAAGGCAAATGTGCGTGAAAATTGACTAACTTTGCCCGAAAGCAGTTTAATAATTCGTTTTCGGGTTTTATTTTAAGGGTGGTGCGAAACACCCGGCAGTGTGTGCAATTTTCGTTAGAGAACAACAAGGTTCTCAGGCTGTCGTGCAGTACAACACAAAATATTTCAAGGAGGGAAAAGTTAGTATGGCAGCAAACCAGAAAATCAGAATCAAGTTAAAGGCTTATGAACACGTAATTCTTGATCAGAGTGCTGAGAAGATTGTCGAGATCGCTAAGAGAACAGGCGCGAAGGTATCAGGTCCTATTCCTCTTCCGACAGACAAGGAAATCATCACAATATTGAGAGCGGTTCATAAGTACAAGGATTCTCGTGAGCAGTTCGAAAGAAGAACTCACAAAAGATTGATTGATATAGTTGTTCCGGGCGCTAAGACAATGGAATCACTAATCAAGATAGATTTACCTGCAGGCGTTGAAATCGACGTAATACAGAAGTAAATCACTCAAAAAATGCAGTAATCCGAAAGGATTATGATGCAGGTCATGTTTCCGGTGGCTTTTAACGGAAACCAATAACTGTAAAGGAGAGGAAAACAATGAAAAAAGCAATTTTAGGCACAAAAATCGGTATGACCCAGATTTTTGGCGAAGGCGGCGTAGTAATTCCCGTAACTGTTGTTTTGGCAGGTCCCTGCACTGTTGTTCAGAAGAAGACAGTTGACACAGACGGCTACGAGGCTGTACAGGTTGGCTTTGGTGATGTAAAGGAAAAGCATCTCAACAAGCCGCAGTTAGGTCATTTCAAAAAGGCAGACACTGCTAATAAAAAGTATCTGCGCGAGTTCAGACTTGAGGACATTTCGGAGCTTAACGTTGGCGACGAGATAAAGGCAGATATATTCGCAGCCGGAGAAAAGGTTGACGTGAGCGGTATTTCAAAGGGTAAAGGCTTTGCCGGCCCGATGAAGCACGGTCTTCACAGAGGTCCTATGACTCACGGTTCAAAGAGTAAGAGAGTATCCGGTTCAATGGGTATGTGCTCGAACCCAGGTAGAGTATTCAAGGGTAAGGTACTTCCCGGACACATGGGTGTTGAAAAGGTAACGATCCAAAATCTTGAGGTTGTTAAGGTAGACGCTGAGCAGAACCTTATTTTGGTAAAGGGCGCTATTCCCGGAGCCAAGGGCGGACTTGTTACTGTAAGAAACAGCGTAAAGGCATAATCAAGATTATTGGAAGGAGGAAATGTATAATGGCTACACTGGCTTTATATAACATGGAAGGCAAGAAGACTGGTTCATTTGAAGCATCAGATGCTATCTTCGCTGCTGAAGTGAATAATTCGGTGTTGCATGATGTAGTTGTAAACGACCTTGCAAAACAGAGACAGGGTACACAGAGCACAAAGACACGTACAGAAGTACGCGGCGGCGGCGCTAAGCCCTGGAGACAGAAAGGCACAGGCCGCGCAAGACAGGGAAGCACACGCTCACCCCAGTGGACAGGCGGCGGCGTAGCACTTGGCCCCAAGCCGAGAAGCTATCGTTACAGCCTTAATAAGAAGGTTAAGAGAATTGCTCTTAAGAGCGCTCTCAGCGTTAAGTATGCAGATTACAAGGTATTCGTAATCGAGGATATGAAGCTTGACGAAATCAAGACAAAGAAGATCGCTGATCTTTTGAAGGGTCTTGAGGTAAATGAAAAGGCTCTTATAGTTACGGCTTCGGCTGATCCCGTAATCTATAAGTCGGCAAGAAACATCAAGGGTGTTACTCCGACACACGTTGGAACTCTTAACACATACGATGTTCTTAATCACGGCGCGTTCATCATTTCTAAGGACGCCGTAGAGAAGATCGAGGAGGTGCTTGCATAATGAACGCATACGATATTCTTCAGAAGCCTGTTATTTCAGAGCGTAGTATGGATAAGATATACGACAAGGCAGGCAACGAGATTAAGAAGTACACCTTCCGCGTTCCCAAGAGCGTAAACAAGGTTGAAATCAAGAAGGCTGTCGAGGAAGTGTTCCCCGGTGTTAAGGTTGCAAAGGTTAACACAATGAACGTTCTCGGTAAGGTTAAGAGAATGGGCCGCTATGAAGGCAGACGCGCTTCATGGAAAAAGGCTATCGTTACTCTTACAGACGACAGCAAGGAGATCGAGTTCTTCGAGATATAATCTAAGGTAAAGGAGAAAAGTAAAATGGCACTTAAAAAGTATAAGCCGACTTCACCTGCCAGAAGATATATGACGGTTTCAGACTTTGCTGAAATCACAAAGAAAACTCCCGAGCGTTCACTTCTTGCAAAGAAGGATAAGCACGCCGGAAGAACCTCTTACGGCAGAATTACTGTTCGTCATCGCGGCGGCGGTAACAGAAGAAAGTATAGAATTATAGACTTTAAGAGAAATAAGGACGGAATGCCCGCTACCGTAATCGGTATCGAGTACGATCCGAACAGAAGCGCA
>ODAI013847059.1_pt1 | contig 11938 bp, 6 predicted proteins | sample 1539321 | NCBI WGS metagenome assembly ODAI01 (sample SAMN02144231, study PRJEB22623) | gut metagenome | biome: sheep rumen | host: Ovis aries | place: New Zealand
ACCGGGCACAGGCTGCCGGCAGGTGCTGCCGGGGAATACTGCCTGTCGGGGCCGCAGGTCAGCAGGGGCTACCTGAACCGGCCGGACAAGACGGCCGAGGCCTACGGAGCCTGCCCATTCAATGAATTCCGGATGTACCACACCGGGGATATTGTGCGTTATCGCCAGAACGGTGACATCGAATTTGTCGGCCGCAAGGACGGTCAGGTCAAGATCCGCGGTTTCCGTGTCGAGACGAAAGAGGTCGAGACCGTGATCCGTGGCTTTGCGGGCATCCGCGATGTGACGGTGCAGGCCTATGATTACGAGGGCGGCGGAAAATATCTTGCGGCCTTTGTGGTCAGCGGCTCTGAGGTGGACATCGCGCAGCTGACAGAATATATAAAAACACAGAAGCCTGCCTATATGGTGCCTGCCGTCATTATGCAGATCGATAAGATCCCTCTCACCGTCAATCAGAAGGTGGACAAAAAAGCACTCCCGAAGCCGGAACAGAAAAAGGCGGAATATGTGGCGCCGGAGGGCAAAACCGAGGAGGATTTCTGCGCCATCTTCAGCAGCGTTCTCGGCATCGAACGCATGAGCGCCGAAGAGGATTTCTTCGACCTGGGTGGCAGCTCCATCCTCGCCATGAAGGTGGTGATTGCCGCCGGGAAAGCGGGTTACAGCATCGTATACAACGATGTCTTCAGCTATTCGACGCCGAGAACCATGGCCGCCTTCCTCACGGGAAGCAAAAAAGATTCGGCAGAACCTTCCGAAGTCCCGGTTGAGATCGGTTCGCAGGAACTGCCGGAGATCGGGCGGGACGGTTACGACTACCACAAGATCCATGCTCTGCTGGCACGCAATACATTGGAAGCATTCCGCAGCGGCGAACGCCTTCCGCTCAATGACGTTTTGATGCTGGGCGGCACGGGCTATCTCGGCAGCCATGTGCTGCATGAGCTGATTGTGCATCACGGATGCAGGATCTTCTGCTTCGTGCGTCCCGGCAGGGAAGAGAGCGGTGAACAGCGGCTGAAGACGGTTCTGCACTATTACTTCAACGATGATGATGCATCTCTGTTCGGCTCCCGGATCACGGTGATTGAAGGGGATGCAACCGATCCTGCAGCCCTGATGGCCTTTCATGCACCTTCTGACGGTATGACGGTGATCAACTGCGCGGCCAGCGTCAAACATTTCGCCAGAGGCAACGAGATCGAACGGGCGAATGTCGAATCCACCCGCAACCTTGCCGCCTGGTGTGAAAGCAATCATGCCCGCCTGGTGCATATCTCCACCGGCAGCGTCATCGGAAGCCGGGAGAAGTTCCTGCCGCCTGAGAATTACCGCTTCGACGAGCACAGGCTCTATGCCGGGCAGGTCATCGACAACAATCAGTATGTCCACTCCAAATTCATGGCGGAACGGCTTGTTTATGAGGAGATGGTGGAGCGTGGCCTGCGGGCCAAGGTGTTCCGGATGGGCAATCTGGCGCCCAGAGCGGAAGACGGTGTATTCCAGATCAATTACAAGACCAACAATTACATGAATACCTTCCGGGCTTTTGAGGCGCTTGGAATGATCCCCTATGATGCTTTGGACGGTCAGATAGAGTTTTCTCCGATCGACTGTCTTGCAAAGGCTGTGCTTGCGCTGGCCGAAACGCCTGAAGACTGTGTCTGCTTCATGCCCCTGAACCCTCACAGGCCTCTGATGGGCGATGTTATGAAAGCCTTGAAGGAGATGGGGCACCCGATCCGCGGAGCGGAACCGGAAGAACTGGAACAGGCTCTGCAGAGAGCGCTCCTGGATGAAAACTTGCGTGAAGCGGTCAGCAGCTTGGTTGCCTACCAGAGTAATGACAATACGCAGGGGTTGGGGCTGGAGAGCTGTGATAACTCCTATACCGGGCAGATACTGGAGCGGCTCGGTTTCTCATGGCCGGAGACGGGATTAGCCTACATTCGGCAATTCCTGGAAAAACTGGAAGAAAAAGGATTCTTTGGAGGTGGAAAACCATGAAACTGATTCATGAACGGATCTCAGATACTGCTGCGGCTTTTCCTGCAAAGGCTGTTGCAGCGGATCCCTTCGGGGAAATGAGCTATGGGGAACTGGAAGCGCGCAGCGCTTCCCTCGCCTCAGTGCTTGCTTCCCTTGGATTTGAAAAAGGAGACGCGACGGCGGTTTATGTGCCCTTTGTGAAGGAAATCGTGCTCGGTGCCGTTTCGGCCATCCGGGCAGGCGGTGTTTTTGTGCCCTTTGATGATGCCTATCCTGCCGAGCGCCTGGAGTACATGCTGGAGGATTCCGAGGCGAAAGCGGTTCTGACGCTCCGTGCGTTCTGGGAGCGTAAAAAACTGAAATTCCCGGAGGAGAGGGTTGTTTTCATGGATGAGGTTCAGGCCGGGAGAGGAAAACCGGTTCCTGTCCGCGGCCTTTTGGAAGACTCTCCGGCTATGCTGCTCTATACCTCCGGCACGACCGGCAAACCCAAGGGTGTAATGCATTCCCACAGGATGCTCCTGCATATTGCCGACTTTATGAATGCCCAGGAAGGCGCTGAGATGAATGCTGATTCGCGCAGCGGCATTATGACCGGCTTCACGTTTATGGGGTCACAGATTTTTGTCTGGGCGCCTCTTGCAAAAGGCGGAACAGTGTGTATTTGTCCGGAAGCTGCGCGGAAGGATCTGGGTTATCTTCATCAGTTCCTTCGGGAATCCCGCATCACGCACACCTTCCTCTCGTCCAGCCTTGCGGCAATCCTTGCGGAGGACTATGACATCAGCGGCATCTATGTCTTTGCCGGCGGAGAAAAAATGCGCAATTTCAAGGCCTGCTCCCCGGGGAACTATCTGTACAACCTCTACGGGAGTACGGAGATCAGCGGCATCCTCTCCAAAAAGATTCACGGGGATGAGGAGAGGATCCTTGTCGGCAGACCCTATACGAATTCAAAGGCAATGATCGTGGACGATGCTATGAAGCCGGTGAAGCCCGGGGAAGCGGGGGAATTGCTGCTCTCGAATGACTATATGTCACTGCAGTATTTCAAGCTCCCTGAACTGGGTGCGGAAAAATGGGTTGAACTGGATGGGCGGCTCTGGTTCCGTATGGGTGACAGGGCTGTGCTGACGCCCGGCGGGGACTATGACATTCTGGGCCGGATTGACAATATGGTAAAGCTCCGTGGTTTCCGTATCGAAACCGGTGAAGTGGAAGCCCAGGTCTCCAATGCGGTAAGCAAACTCGGCCGGACCGATGTCAGGCAGATTGTCGTGGTTGTAAAAACCGTCAGCGGCACGGAACATCTGACCTGCTACTATGAAGCACAGCGGGAACTGGACAAACAGGCGATCACGGGGGAGATTTCAAAATATCTTACAGAATATATGGTTCCGGATATCTGGGTGAGGATGGACAGCTTTCCCCGCAATGCCAACGGCAAGGTTCTTCGCAAGGAACTGCCGCAGCCGAAGAGGGAGCGGAAGGCTGTCGGCGTGCTGGACAGCGAAGTCATTGCCCGCGTATTGTTCACGGCGGAGGATTTGCTGGAACCGGAAGGGTATATCAGCCCGGATGACAGGTTCACCGATCTTGGCGGAACCTCCCTGACGGCGATGAAGCTTGCGGCAATGCTTCGGGAACAGGGAATTAAAATCACCGGCGCCCAGGTGCTCAAATATAATGTGCTTCGCAGGATCGCGGAGGCGGCGGATGTGGCTTATGAACAGCTGTGGACACAGGAGGAATACGAAGCGGTACGGAAAGATTTCGCCGCGCGTGGAGAACACATCCGGAAAGTGCTCCCCATTTCATCGGAACAGGATGAGATGCTGTTTATGCAGCTTCTTCATCCCGATCGCAGCCATATCCGGGATATGTGGTTCCTGCAGCTTGACAGCCTCGTTTCGGAGGAACACCTTCGCGAAGCGCTGGATATTGTTGCCCGGGAAAACGAGGCGCTGCGCTCTTCCATCGTGTTCCGCAATGTCTCGGTTGTCCAGCAGGTCATAACCGACCGCAGAATCCCGCTGGAAATGATAGAAGCGGACGGTTTTGGAAGCCGGGAGATGGCTGAATTACGGAAGGATCTCCTCTATACACCGATAGATCTGCAGCAGGACAGCATGATGAAAGCCATCGGTATTCATGACGATGGGAGAAGCTTTCTCTGTATTCTGTCATATACCAGCGTCTTGGGGGCGGAAGAGGCCAGGCGCTGTCTGTTGCGGTTAATGGAGATTTTGGAAGAGAAATATCCTGATGACGTTTCCATCCGGGACTGGCGGGAGTTGCTGGAGATGGGGCTTTCCCTGGAGGACGGGGAAGAAAAGAAGCCCGTACGAAAGCCGGGGCCTGTCGGGATCAGGAAAGATGCTCCGCCGGAAATCTGCGTTTATTCCGAAAACAATGGGCCGAAGCTCGTGTTTGTTCATACCGGCAATACCGGGAGCGAAGCCTATTACCAACTGGCGGACAGGATCGGGGACGTTGTATCCTTCGCGGTCATCGAGCCCTTCAATCTGTACCACCCGGAGGAAGCGGTTTACGGGATTAAAGGCATCGCTTCAAACTACATCAGGATCCTGAAGCGGTATCAGCCGGAAGGACCGTACCTGATTGGCGGCTGGTGCTACGGTGGCGTTGTAGCACAGGAAATGGCCTGCCAGCTGGAACAGGCGGGCGAGGAGGTTCGGCATCTCTTTATGCTGGATTCGCATGCGCTCGGCAGTGAAAACCTGCGTGCTATGTCAAGAGGGATGTTCTCAGGGGTGAACAGGGAATATTTCGAGACCTGCCCCTTGTTTGCAGAGCTGCGGGAAAACGGTATGCTCGAAGCCATGGTCACGAACGCTGCCCACGTGGCAGAAGATATGGCAAATCATATGCCCTCGTTTTTCCACGGTGATGTGACGTATTTCAAGCCGGAACAGGTTCCGGCTGGCGTGACGGGAGACAATCTCAGATACTGGGAAAAAATGATGGAATTTGAGGCCGGAAACTATGAAAACTATTGCAGTAAGGAGAAGCTCCGGATTATCCGCACGCCTCATGAGCATGACCTGATGATGGATGATCCTTCGCTGGATATTATTGCCCCGGTAATTCTGGAAACGGTAAGAAACGCAGTCTGAAAAAGAACAGAAGCATAACAAAGCTGGAAGGGAGAAAACAAAATGACGATTGAAAAAAAGACCAATGGCAGCACGGTTGAACTTTATTTGGATGGCTGGATGGATACCCCGAATGCAGTTGTTCTGGCACAGGCCCTTAATGAACTGGATGACGGCGTTGAGCAGTTGGTGCTCGATCTGGAAAAGCTTGAGTTTACCTCCTCCGCCGGGATTCGGCAGATCATTGCGGCATATAAACATATGAAGGGAGCGCTGACACTCAGGAACGTGTCCCCGGAGATCATGTCTGTTTTGCATATGACGGGTCTGGACAAGGGGCTGCACATTGAGCCGTGAGGGCTTATGACGGGTAGTTATACCTGTTTTGCACCGTTTACGAGAGGAAAAACAACGAACAAGAAGTATAAAATCATGAAAACCAAAAGCTTTCTTGCCGTCCTGCTGAGCATCGTGCTGCTGTTCAGCCTGCTCCCGCACGCCTTCGCCATGGAAAACTACGAGGCTTTGCTGGCTGAGTATCAGAAAAATGTGGAAGCTGTGCAGGCGGAAGCCACCCGTCAGCTGGAGGACTATAACCGCAGCATCTCGGAGGCCTTCTCTGTTGTGGAGGAACTGCAGAAGCAGGGGCATAACAATCCGCTGGAGTGCGAACATCTCCATCAGAAGACGGATTCCGAAGTCCTCCTTGCGTCCACCTGTACTACCCCCGGCAGCCATCTGGTAGTCACCTCCTGTGAGGATTGCACACTGGTTCTGAGCCGGGAGATCGTGGAAGATCCTGCGGCGCATGATTATATCGGAGAAGAGACGGTTTCCGCCACCGAGACGGAAGAGGGCGAGATGACCTATACCTGCTCCCTCTGCGGAGACAGCTATACGGAAGCGATCCCGAAACTTGAGCGGAACGTTACAGCAGGCGGTGTGACGATCACCGAAGACGAGTCCACCATCGGCACGGCGGATGCGGCGGTTGGAGCTTTACGGAAGTCTTTAAGGGTTCCTCTGCTGACATCCGGTAGCGATAAGCAAAATATCGACCTTCAAATAGAAGTGCCCGACAAGGCCTATGGCGAGGATGTGGAGTGCATCGTGTACGCCAGCGTAGACGGCGATTATGTGCTGACGATCGATGGAGTCCGACAAACCACTATCACGGTTAGGGACAATCTGGCCAACTACAACGCCGGAAAGCTGGACGCCGGCACGTATCACGCGACCGTAAGCTTCTCCGGTAATGATGACTATAATCCCGCCTCCGCCGAAGACACATTCACGGTTTCTTCAACCGGCACCCCGTTCTCAATCACGGCGAGTACTTCTGAATCGTTTTATGGCGAGACGGTGACGATCACGCACACGCTCCCGGATGACGCCACAGGCGTAATAGAGTATTTCTTGCAAGACGGTACGTTCCTTGGCATGCTGGATGTCAGCGAGATCCTCAACCTGCCAATGCTTGACGCATGGACCTGGATTGTCATCGCCAAATATTCAGGGGATAATCATTTTACGTCTGCTACTGATACCATCCTCATCACCATCCTCCCCGCCAAGCTGACGATCACCGGCGTCACCGCGTCGGACAAGGTCTACGACGGCACGAATACCGCGACGATCGACACCTCCTCGGCGACGATGAGCGGCTTTGTGTCAGGTGGTGGCAGAGATCCAGACTGTTATTTCAGCCAAATCACCTTCACCGGCACGTATGAGGACGCAAACGTCGGCAGCGGCAAACAGGTGACGGTCACGGCCACCCTGCCCAAGGGCCGTCACTACGTAGTCGATACGATCAATACCCCCACGGCATCCATCACCAAGCGCACACTCACCATCACGGCGAATGACCAGGAATACATCTACAACGGCCAGACCCAGGGCGAGGGCGATACTGTTTATGAAGACCCGGCGGAAATAGCGGAGAAGGTCAAGGTCAACGGTCTGCAGGGCAGTGATGCGTTGACGAGTGTCGTTCTGGACGGCCAGGGGCAGGAGATCGGCGAGTACGAGCTTGTACCGAGCAATGCAACAGTCGGAAATGCGACCGGCAACTATAATATTAAGTATGTCAAAGGCAAACTGACGATTAAGTCAAAGACGATTAGTATTATCGATGCTGTTGTTACAGTCTCCGGAGAATACACCTATAATGGCTCAGAACGAAAGCCTACCCCGACGGTGACTCTGAACGGAACAACGCTTATTGAAGGCACGGACTACGAGGTGACAGCATATTCCAATAATTTGAATGCCGGGACAGCGACTGTCACCGTGACGGGCATGGGAGACTATTCCGGCACGGCCACCGGGACTTTTACGATCAACAAGGCACCGCTGACGATCACGGCGAAAGACCAGGAATATGTTTACAACAGCCAAACCCAGGGCGAAGGCGATACTGCTTATGAAGACCCGGCACAGATTGCTGAAAAGGTCACGGTCACAGGCCTGCAGGGCAGTGATGCACTGACGAGTGTCGTTCTGGACGGCCAGGGGACAGAAGTCGGCGAATACGAGCTCGTACCGAGCAATGCAACAGTCGGAGAAGCGACCGGCAACTATGAGATTACCTATATCAAAGGCAAATTGACGATTATTGATACCGTTGCCACGCCAACATTCAGCCCTGCAGCGGGTGAATATGCGGCAGCGCAGACTGTCACGATCTCTTGCGCGACAGACGGCGCAGCGATTTACTACACAACGGACAGCTCGGAACCTTCCGCAAGCAGCACGCCCTACACTGCTACAGTTTCTGTCAGCACGACCACAACAATCAAGGCAATTGCCGTCAAAGATGGTATGAAAGACAGTGCCGTTGCCACCGCAGAATACACTATTACATTGCCTCCGGCTACTTTTGCTGTGACGGTGGTTAACGGCACAACAAAGGATTCTCCTGCAGAAGAGGGAGCGACGGTTACCGTTACGGCAGACTCACCTGCTGATGGCAAGTTGTTTGACAAATGGACAAGTGAAGATGGCGTGACATTTGCCGATGCAACCGTAAGCACAACCACCTTCACCATGCCGGCAAAGCCTGTGACGGTTACAGCCAATTTCAAGCCGCAGAAGTTCACCATCAGATTTGTTAACTGGGACGGCACCGAGCTGCAGAGCAGCGAATGGGAGTACGGCGCAACGCCGAAGTATGACGGCACGCCTATCAGGCCGGATGAGGGGGATTTCACCTACACCTTTGAGAAGTGGACGCCAGAGATCGTGGCTGTGACGCAGGCTGCGACCTACACCGCATCGTATAAGGAGACAGACCGCGGCCACAAGTGGAGCGTGTCGGGTGATCCTGTCTGGTCGGCTGACCACAGCAAGGTGACTGTTTCGCTGGTCTGTGAGCGTGATCCGTCGCATACTAAAACAGAAACCTTTGATGTGACGCCGTCTGTTACGCTTACACCCCCGACAACCGGCGGTAACGGGGAACTCACCTATACTGCTGAGATAACAGTGGATGGCCAGACCCTGACGGTGAAAGATGTAGTCAGGATTGCGCCTGCTGGAGATAATGGCTATCAGTTCAGTATTGCCCAGAGGGGATGGTACGAGGACAGCAATAAAACGCTCATGTTCGAGGTAGAGCGGACCATAGGCGATGAACTGACGTTTGACCTTTTCCGGAGTGTCAGCGTGGACGGGACCGTGCTGGATCCTTCCTGCTATACCGCTGGCAGGGGCAGCGTTGTCATTCACCTCAAGCCGGAATACCTGGAGACGCTCAGCCTCGGCACTCACACCCTGCTTATCTCTTTTACCGATGGTTATGCCCTTACGACGTTTACGGTAAAGGCGGCCTCCGGCGGCGTGATACCGTATTATTCCGGGGATGAATCGGCGGCCTACATGTACGTCCCGCCGTCCAACAACCCGCGCACGGGGGATGACAGCCACCTCGCCCTCTGGGGCGTTTTGGCCTGCATGTCCGCTGTCGGCGTTATGCTGACGGCAAGGAAGCGCAAACGCAGAGAGCAATAACTACTAGTAAAGCCTTCCCCATGCGGGGAAGGTGCCCCAGTGCTCACACTGGGGCGGATGAGGTTCCTACCGCGGTGAGTCTTCTGCATTTGCTCGGAAGGGAACTGCTGCCTACGCACCGGCTGCACCGTCCGAGCTAAGAGGTGGGGATCGCCACTTGCAGCGTCGGATTTACGGGGACAAGTCCCGCGACTCCTTGAGATCACGTATCCTCACGACTCAAACTCACAGCAGAAAGCCCTCTGACAGGCTTGTTCCATATCAAGGTGATAATGGTGATTTTGGTGAAAATGGAGTGAATTTGCAAAATGGCCATTTTTTATGAACTTTTAACGCAGAAAAGAAGACCTTTTTAAGCCTGCTTTTTCCATTTTCACCCATTTTCACCTGGGGACGCCGTTTTCACCTTAAACAGCATAAACTGTACCCATAAACTGAACCTTGCACGGCCAGTCTGCTGGCCTGATCATAGGCGTCCCTTTGGCACTTCAGGAAAAGGGAAAAAAGAAAACCCCGCGGCAGGGAGCCGCGGGGATGAGAAAGGGAAATGAGAAATCAGGTGAGTTGAAATTCCTGTAATAGTTTGTTTCGGTAATCGGCATCTGATGCGACGCGTTCAGCATCGTTTGTTCTTCCCTGGGTAAACAGATTTGCCATAAGCTCGGCAAGCTGGTTAGCTCCTTCAGCACGACCTTCAGCGCGGACTTCTTCAAATGCTTTGCACATAATTTCTGCTCCTTTCTCTGCAAAGCTTCGGAAAGACTGGATAATTCCACCAACTGAATCCTACAGTCAGTTCTGTCATATGTGAGCACCCTGTTAGCGCGATTTCTGAATTATCTCTTTCCATTGAAGTATTTCTTTATATGCTCTTTTTAACGTATCCATCCTGACAACGAAATGAATGTCATACCGTCCCTGGGCTTCCCATTCTGTAATAGTGTATTTTTTCTCATCAATCCATTTCGGAATCATGAGCGTTATCCCTAATGATTCTCCATATGATATAAGATCATCAAGTGAATGACGATATAACTTGGCATTACTTATAGGCAAGCCGGATTCATATATCTGATATTTAACAATCTTCTCAGCGGCCTGCTGCAAGTGATACCCGGCCTGACCTCTATAGAATTTGCCGGCCTTACTTGACATTGTCTCCGCTTTTTTTATTGTTGCCTCGGCAATATACAGATCCGCTGCAATTTGACCGAGGGACAAAGGATTCTTATTCCCTGACATAAATAACCTCCCCGTTTTGAATCTCATGCATAATAGGAGTGTTACTTTTTGTTCCGTGTTTAAAATACAAAATATCATATGCCTGATTATGGCTGTCAAACGAATACAGCTGACGTGCAAAGCGCTCATATTTTTTTGATGTCAAAACTTTTGACGGATTCTGTGTTCCAAAAACAGCGATATCAATATCAGAGTTCTCAGAGCATCTTTCCTGAATACTGGAACCGAATAAAACTACACTCCAAATTAAGTCACACTTTTTGGCAGCATCCACAATATTATTTATATATTTCTGTTTTATATCTGCAACTTTGATTTGTCTGCCATTGACATTCATTAATGAAACACTACTCATCTCTGTATCCTTTTCTTTGAATGATAGCCTGTACTTGTTTCGCTATTATTCTATCGTAGAAAACAGTAAATTTCAAGCACCTTTTCAAAAGAAGTCGGCCCTGTAAATACAGTTGCCTTGGGATACCGGTTATGAACTTTTCAGGATGGCCGAGTGTTGGAAAAGACCGGTGTTTCGGGAAATGTTGCATATCAGAGGAGGGACAAAATGGATCTGAGCTTTCTGAATCAAACGGAATACATCCTGGATGCGTGGGCAAAACACGTGGCGGATAATCCCGCTGCCCTTGCGCTGACGGACGAACGCCACCCGCGCGGCCTGAGCAGGCGGCAGGTGGACGAACTGTCCGGACGGGTCTATGCCTGGCTGAAGGCAAAGAAGGTCGGGCGGGAGGACTTTGTTTTTCTGTGCCTGCCCCGCGGCGCGGTCCCGCTGATCGCGGTGTTGGGCGTATGGAAGGTCGGAGCCGCCTTTACCATGGTGGAGGACAATTATCCGCCGGAACGGATTGCCTATATCCGTAGGGACTGTAGCTGCAAAGCTGTGATAGACGGGGAAGCCTGGGAGGAGATTCTGAAGACGGAACCGAAATCCGGTTATGAAAAGCCAGGCATCCGGGACGCCGCCTTCGCGGTCTATACCTCCGGCACCACGGGAAATCCGAAAGGCGCACTGCATGAATACGGCAGCATCAGCCTGATCCAGGCCGCTTCCCTCGACCCGAGGACCGGGAAGCCACGGATCGCGGAATCCGACAGGCTGGCCCTGATCCCGCCGCTGAATTTCGTTGCGGCCATCCGGCGCTACATCTACGCCGTGTATGATGGCTGCCACGCCTTTATCGTACCCTACAGCATTATCAAGAATCCGGTCCTGCTCCGCCGGTATTATCTGGACAACCGCATCACCGTCACCTACTGCTCTCCCTCCCTGATCCGCCTGATCGGGGATCCGGGGCCGACGATCCGCCAGATACAGATCGGCGGGGAACCGGCAAACGGCATCTTCGTCGAAGGGAAGGAGCTGGTGAACGGCTATTCCATGAGCGAGTGCGGGTTCCCGCTTGCGGAGTTCATCATTGACAGGCCTTATGAGACCTGTCCCGTCGGGAAGCCGGATATCAAGCAGATCGTCCTCCGGATCCTGGATGAAGACGGAAGGAAAGTCCCGGACGGCACGGAGGGCGAGATCTGCGTGGAGGATCCCTTCTTCCGCGGATACA
>ODAI010200915.1_pt1 | contig 11937 bp, 11 predicted proteins | sample 1539321 | NCBI WGS metagenome assembly ODAI01 (sample SAMN02144231, study PRJEB22623) | gut metagenome | biome: sheep rumen | host: Ovis aries | place: New Zealand
CATACGTTTGTATTCACGAAGCAGTAAATCCGCCGAATAGCATGATACCCTTGCACCGGGAAATGTATAGCCGATTTTTTGTATTTCGACATTTACCAGACTGCCGTTTTCAAGGTTTGGCACACATGTATCCGAAAGTTTACATCAGGGCTCGCAAAGCAAGAAATAATGCGGTGAAAAAGAAATATAAAAAATCAATTTTTTTATGAAAAGGGAAAGAAAAAACAAGATTAAAAAAGTTAAAAAAATGGTAAAAAAGAAGAGCTTATACAAACATAAATAACTGTTGACAAATATACGGAAATTTAAGATAATTTTTAAACAAAGACATCAGAGGAGAATGTTGTTTCAAGGGGTTATAAGGCAAACTGTAAAAGCCTTCAAGACTCTTGAAGGCTTTGTGTTTAAGGGGGATTAAGATGAAAAAATTAAGCAAAAAACTTATAGTAAGTCTATTATTTTTATCGGTATTATTTTCGAATATACCGCTTATTCATGTTCATGCTGTAGAGAAAATAAATAGTATAACATTAGTTGGAAATCCTTTACTTGTTGCTGGAGAGTCAGCTCCTGAAGAGCTAAGTACATTTACAGTAAATTCTGGAGATAAGTATTCTGTATTCGATATTGGTTGGTTTGACATAACTCAAGACGATTGGGTTGGAAAGAGTCCTTTAATTTCAAACCATGATTATGCAGTATATATAACTTTAAAGCCAAATACGGGATATGACTTTGATATTCCTACTAATGTTTCTGCAACAATTAATGGAAATCCTGCAAGAGTTGATAAAGATGGTAATGATTTTACAAGAGTGTTTTATAATTTTGGAAAACCTTCAGCCTCAGCACCAATACAACACGACGTGTTATTTATAAATGGTGGAGATGCTTCATTGATAAGTGGCGTAATTGTAAATGATGGTGAAAAAGTTTCAAGACCAACAACTAATCCAACAGTGGCAAATTATACATTTGATAATTGGTATGCAGATGCAAGAATGACAATACCATTTGATTTCAATACACCAATAACTTCTAATATAACAATTTTTGCTAAATTTATTTCAAATTCAGTTATTCTCACATATACAATAGAATCCGGCGATGGACAGTCATTTACTCTTGGAGGTACTAACAATATAGTAATTAAAGCAAGCGGAGATTTAGCAAAATTAACCGCAATAAAGGTAGATGGAACAACGTTGGCAGGTAGTAATTATAAAACTGAAAGTGGAAATACAGTTTTAACATTATTAAACAGTTATTTAAATACATTGAGTGTTGGCAATCATACAGTAACATTTGTATATAATGATGGTTCTGTAGAGGCTGCATTAAAAGTGCTGGCAGCACAAAATCAATCTAAAGATGAAACCGGCCCAACGGTTCAGACTGCTGATATGTACCGTCTTTACAATCCAAACAGCGGAGAACATTTTTATACTGCAAATGTTGCTGAAAAAGATAATCTCGTTGGTCTGGGCTGGATATATGAAGGTATAGGCTGGAAGGCACCAAAAGAATCCAATACACCTGTATACAGACTTTATAATCCAAATGCCGGAGACCATCATTATACAATGGATGCCGGGGAAAAAGACCACCTTGTAAGTGTAGGCTGGAATTATGAGGGTATAGGCTGGTATTCGGATGATGCCAAAACAGTACCGTTATACAGACAGTATAATCCCAATGCAATAGCAGGAAGCCATAATTATACAACCAATAAGGCTGAAAATGATTATCTGGCAAGTGTAGGCTGGGATGCAGAAGGTATCGGCTGGTACGGTGTGAAGTAATACAGATAAATAATATTTTATTAAAGAAAAAAGATTGAGTATGTGAAATCGCATACTCAATCTATTTAGATGGAGACAAAGAACATTTTTCTGCCTCAGAACGTCACATGTCTCCTTCCATATCTCCATCAGGAAGTCTGATAATAAGACTTCCTGATGGTTCTTTATTTCATATATAAATAAAACTATAGAAAATGTTGAAATAATGCAAAAAATAAGGTATAATTATTAATTATTTGTGCAGTTGGACGGAGAACTATGAATAATAACGAACACCAGGTCTTAAAAATGCTTTTTCTTATAACTCAGATTGGCATAACCATGCTGGTTACAATCTTTTTAAGTATGGGTATTGGCTATCTTATAGATAAGTATTTTGGGACGAAATTTATGGTATGGTTTATCGTCCTTGGAGTTTGTGCGGGATTTCGTTCAGTTGCAATAGTTATTAAAAGATTTATAGGTAATGATAATGGAAAGTCGTAAGGTTTTAATGGAACTGTATGCCGGTATATTTCTTTGTACGATAGCGGGACTTATACTTGGTGTGGTTCTTGGAATTATATGTGGAGGATATGCATGGTGGTTTATACCCGGGCTTATAGCCGGTGCCTTCACAGCCTGCTATCAGGCATATCATATTTACCAGAGTCTTGACAGGGCGTTAGGAAGCCGGGATGGTGAGAAAGCCAACAATTATATGACACTTCAAAGCTTGCTCAGATATGCAATCAGTGCAGCGGTATTGATAGTCGCAGTGTTAATTTGCTGGCAGGCCTTTGTCGGTGCAGCTGTCGGACTTGCATTTTTAAAATTTTCAGGATATATGAATCCTTTGGTAAGAAAGCTTATGGGTCATACCGGGGAAAGAAAAGATTTTAATCAGCTTATGATGGAAAATTCGGAAAAAAACCTCGGAAAAAAATCATCGGAGAAAGCTCAAAGCAAGGTTATAAAACCGGATGATTCGGAAGATGAAAATGATAATCAGTACGAAGATTCAGAAGATGATGAATTTGAGTATACATTTAAGCCCATAGGAATGAAAAACTATAAGGATGAATAATTAACGATTGTCAGAGCCTGCAGGCTCTCTCGATAAACAGGCGGTTATCTGACAAAGATACTGCTTTAAAATAAAAGAAGGAGGGTGAACATATGCACAATGGTTTAGCCATTGGAGTTGGCAGGATACCTATACGAAATGAAGCGGATTTCTTCATTCATGAACTGGTTCCGGTTAAGTTCTTTGGCTCGACGGTTTACATCACCACTACCCATGTGAGTGCGGCGATTATAATTGTGACGATTATGATTCTGGCTGTATGTGCGAGAAACAGCGTGCTTAAGCATCAGGATAATCCGACGAAGTTTTCTGCCGGTGTTGAGATTGCCATAGAGACATTGCTCAAGTTCGTGCATGGCAGTATGGGTGAAGCAGGTAAACACTACATTAACTACATTGGTGCCATATTTATCTATATATTCCTTTCGAATATATCCGGTTTGTTTGGTTTAAGACCGCCGACAGCCGACTATGGTACTACATTGTGCCTTGCACTTATTACCTTTGTAATGATTCAGTACGCTGCAATCAGATACAAAAAGTGGGGTGCATTTACGGATTTGTTCCAGCCGGTGTTCTTTTTCTTCCCTATGAACGTTATCAGTGAGTTTGCTACACCGCTTTCACTCTCGCTTCGTTTGTTTGGAAACATCTTAGCCGGTACAGTAATGATGTCTTTATACTATGGTCTTATACCTGTATTGTTCAGGTTCGGAATACCGGCCTTTTTGCACATTTACTTAGACTTGTTCTCAGGTGCGATTCAGGCTTACGTATTTACAATGCTTACGATGACATTTGTTTTCGATAAGAGAAATGTAGAATAAAAAATGGAGGATTAAAAAATGAGTATTAACGTTGAAGGATTAGTTCATGCATTTTCTGCACTTGGCGCAGGTATTGCTGTTTGTTCAGGTATTGGTACCGGTATCGGTCAGGGTAACGCAGCAGGTATGGGTGCTCAGGCAGTAGGACGTAACCCGGGTTGCAAGGGTGATATCATGTCAACCATGCTTCTTGGACAGGCAGTTGCAGAGACAACAGGTCTTTACGGACTCGTAGTTGCATTGCTTCTTATGTTCGTTAAGCCTTTCGATAAGTAGGAGGATAAAAAGTGACATTTATGGTAAATGAAAATGTTGCTCTTCTCTCAGGTCGTATCTTTGGACTGGACAGTCAGTTGTTATTTGATGTGTTGATACAGGGATGTGCAGTATTCCTTCTCTTTATCTTCCTTTCATATATACTTATAAATCCTGTCCGCAAGGTACTTGAAAATCGTCAGGAAAAGGTTAAAAATGATTTGGAAAGCGCAGCTAAAGACAGGGAAGACGCAGCTAAACTTAAAACAGAATATGATGCGAAGCTTCAAAATGCAGATGCTGAGGCTGATGAAATCTTGAGTGCAGCCAGAAAGAAAGCTGTTAAAAACGAAGAGAACATCGTGGCTGAAGCAAAGGAAGAAGCTGCCAGAATTATTTCCAGAGCTAGCCAGGAGGCTGAACTTGAAAGAGTGAAGGTCGCTGACGAGGTCAAGCAGGAAATTATAAGCGTTGCAACTGTTATGGCAGGTAAGTTTGTTGATGGTGAGCTTGATGATAAAAAGCAGGCTGAGCTTATCGATGAAACACTTAAGGAAATGGGTGATGATACATGGCAAAACAAGTAGATACAACCTATGGCAATGCTTTGTTCGAGCTTGGCTGTGAAGAAAACCGATTGGATGAGCTTTTTGAAGAAGTAAATGCTTTTATCGGGATTATCGATGATAATGAAGAACTTATAAAGCTTTTAAACCACCCTCAGGTCAATAAGGAAGATAAGAAGAAAATTGTTGAGGATACATTTACGGGAAGGATTTCCGATGATCTCCTCGGACTTCTTGTTACTGTGGTTGACAAGGGACATATCATCAACATTAAAGATATCCTGAAGCATTTTATAAAGCTTGTTAAGGAAAAGAAAAATATCGGTGAAGCCAGTGTTATAAGTGCGATAGCCTTAAGCGATGAGCAAAAGAGCAATATAGAAAAAAGATTATTGGAAACAACCTCCTACAATGAGATTGAGACAACTTATGCAGTTGATAAATCTTTGATAGGCGGGTTGGTTATAAGAATTGAAGACAGAGTAGTTGACAGTAGCATAAAAACTAAGCTTGACAAACTTTCAAAGACTCTGGCGAATGCATAAATTTCGAGGAAGGAAGGTGTTTAAGTTCCATGAATTTGAAACCGGAAGAGATTAGTTCCGTTATCAAGGAACAAATCAAGAACTACAAGCAAAAGCTTGAAACATCAGATGTCGGAACTGTTATACAGGTTGCTGATGGTATAGCTCGTATTCATGGTCTTGAAAACGCTATGCAGGGCGAACTTCTCGAATTCCCGGGTGAAGTATACGGTATGGTACTTAATCTTGAGGAAGATAATGTCGGTGCAGTTTTGCTTGGTGATTCAAACAGCATAAATGAAGGAGACATAGTTAAGACTACAGGAAAAGTTGTTGAGGTTCCTGTCGGAGATGCTATGCTCGGACGTGTAGTTAATGCTTTGGGACAGCCTATAGATGGTAAAGGTCCTATAAGTACGACTAAATCAAGACCGGTAGAGAGAGTTGCTTCAGGTGTTATTTCAAGAAAATCAGTTGATACTCCGCTTCAGACAGGTATAAAGGCTATAGATGCCATGGTACCTATAGGAAGAGGACAAAGAGAGCTTATTATCGGTGACAGACAGACAGGTAAGACAGCTATCGCTATAGATACAATTATTAATCAAAAAGGACAGGGAGTTAACTGTATATATGTAGCCATCGGTCAGAAGGCATCAACAGTTGCGAGTATTGTTAAGACCTTAACTGAGTACGGTGCTATGGCATATACAACTGTTGTTGTGTCAACAGCCAGTGAGTTGGCTCCGCTTCAGTATATCGCACCTTATGCAGGATGTGCTATAGGTGAGGAGTGGATGGAATCAGGTAAGGATGTACTTGTTATCTATGATGATTTGACAAAGCATGCTGCCGCATACCGTACACTTTCATTATTGCTTCGTAGACCGCCTGGACGTGAGGCTTTCCCTGGTGATGTATTCTATCTTCACTCAAGATTGCTTGAGCGTGCAGCTAAGCTTTCAGATGCTTTGGGCGGCGGTTCACTTACTGCTTTGCCTATCATCGAAACTCAGGCGGGTGACGTTTCGGCGTACATACCTACCAATGTTATATCTATCACAGATGGTCAGATATATCTTGAAACTGAGATGTTTAACTCAGGTTTCAGACCGGCTATTAACGCAGGTCTTTCCGTCTCAAGAGTTGGTGGTGCCGCTCAGATTGGCGCCATGAAGAAGCTGGCGGCTCCTATCCGTGTTGAACTTGCACAGTTTAGAGAACTTGCGGCATTTTCACAGTTCGGTTCTGAACTTGATGATGATACCAAAGAGAAACTTGCTCAGGGTGAAAGAATCAGAGAGATGCTTAAGCAGCCACAGTATAGACCTATGCCTGTAGAAAAGCAGGTTGTAATCATCTACGCTGCAACCAGAAAGTATCTTTTGGATATACCTGTTGACAGAGTACTTGAGTTTGAGGACGGTTTATTTGAGTTTATTCAGACCAAGTATCCGGAAATCTTTGAGAAGATTAAGACTGATAAGAAGTTAAGTGACGAGTTGGAGGATAGTCTTTCAAAGGCTATAACTGAATTTAAGGAAACATTTTAGTTAAGGAATTATTAAAAAATCAGATATGCCGGTTTGATAAATCAAACTTTTATCAGAAAATTGAGGCATAAACTGATTTGGACGAAATGGAGGCGATAAGTCTTGGCATCAATGCGCGACATAAAAAGACGTAAGGAAAGCGTTACAAGTACACAGCAGATTACCAAGGCTATGAAGCTTGTTGCAACAGTTAAGCTTCAAAAAGCAAGAGGTAGAGCTGAAAGCAATAAACCGTATTTTGCTACGCTTTATGATACCATCTGTTCCGTACTTGCCTTGACTAAAAATGTTGACCACAAGTATATAAAAGAGAGTGAGAGTAAGAAAAAAGCCCTTATAGTCATAACCTCTAACAGAGGACTTGCCGGCGGTTATAACAGTAATATCGTCAAGATGATTACCAATGAAAACAAAGACAAGTTTTCCAAAGAGGATACTTATATATATGCTATAGGTAAAAAGGGTATCGAAGGTCTTACTCGTAAAGGCTACAACATACATAAGGATTATTCAGAGGTTATAAACGCACCGTTATATGGAGATGCAATGGAGATAAGCAAGGAGCTTCTTACCCAGTTTGAAATGGGTGAGATAGGTGAGATTTACCTTGCGTATACGAACTTCAAGAATACAGTTTCACAGGAAGCGAAGCTTATTAAACTTCTTCCTATCGATCCGGGAGATTTCAAGTTTGACGAATCACATGATGACAGAATTCAGATGAACTATGAAGGTTCGGCAGCAGGATCGGGCGATTTTACCCCGATTGTATGCGGTCTCGATGATTCGGAAAATGAAGAAGCTGTTCTCGATCAGGTTATACCGAACTATATGAGAAGTATAATTTATGGAGCTTTTCTTGAGGCTGTTGCGAGTGAGAACGGTGCACGTATGCAGGCCATGGATTCGGCAACAAGCAATGCCGAGGAAATGATTGCAGATTTGTCACTTATGTATAACAGAGCAAGACAGGGTGCTATAACTCAGGAACTTACGGAGATTATAGCAGGAGCGGAAGCAATCAGCTAAGCGATATTCGGTAGGATGTCGTTAGCAAAGAATAAATTAAGGAGATAGAAAATGGCAGATACAAATGTAGGAAAAATCACCCAGATTATAAGTGCCGTTATCGATATCAAGTTTCCGGAAGGACATCTGCCGGAGATATATGATGCCATAACTATAGCTACCAAAGATGGTGGCACACTTTATGCTGAGGTTGCCCAGCATCTTGGTGATGATACAGTTAGATGTATAGCGATGGGACCTACTGATGGTTTGGTTCGTGGTATGGAAGCTGTCGGAACAGGAGCGCCTATTACAGTTCCTGTAGGTGAAGAGACACTTGGACGTATGTTCAATGTACTTGGACAGCCGATAGACGAAAAGCCTGCACCTGAGGTTTCAACATATCTACCTATACATAGAAAAGCACCTGAATTTAAAGAACAGGCTACTGAAACAGAGATACTTGAGACAGGTATCAAGGTTGTCGATTTACTTTGCCCATATCAAAAAGGTGGTAAAATCGGACTTTTTGGTGGTGCCGGTGTCGGTAAGACAGTTCTTATACAGGAGCTTATTACCAATATAGCTACAGAGCATGGTGGATACTCGGTATTTACCGGCGTTGGAGAGAGAACACGTGAAGGAAATGACCTTTACTATGAGATGATTGAGTCAGGCGTTATAGATAAGACTACCATGGTATTCGGTCAGATGAACGAGCCACCCGGAGCAAGAATGCGTGTAGGTCTTACCGGACTTACCATGGCAGAGTACTTCAGAGATAAGGTTGGAAAAGACGTACTTTTATTCATAGACAATATATTCCGTTTTACTCAGGCGGGTTCAGAGGTTTCGGCTTTGCTTGGACGTATGCCTTCAGCCGTTGGTTATCAGCCGACACTTCAGACGGAGATGGGTGCACTTCAGGAAAGAATTACATCTACAAAGAGTGGTTCTATCACATCGGTTCAGGCAGTTTACGTTCCTGCGGACGACTTAACTGACCCTGCTCCTGCTACAACATTTGCACACCTTGATGCGACTACGGTTCTTTCACGTTCTATAGTTGAGCTTGGTATATATCCTGCAGTTGATCCTTTGGATTCAACTTCAAGAATTCTTGATCCGCGTATCGTAGGTGAAGAACATTATAAAGTAGCCAGAGGTGTTCAGGAAATCCTTCAGAAGTATAAGGAACTTCAGGATATCATTGCAATTCTTGGTATGGATGAGCTTTCGGAAGAGGATAAGATAATTGTTGCAAGAGCAAGAAAGATTCAGAGATTCCTTTCACAGCCTTTCCATGTCGCAGAGCAGTTTACAGGACTTCCGGGTAAATATGTTCCTGTTTCTGATACAATCGCAAGCTTTAAGGAAATCCTTGAAGGTAAACATGATGACATACCTGAGAGTTATTTCTTAAATGTCGGAAGTATCGAGGATGTTTTGGCTAAGTGCAAGTAGGAAGTAAAATCTTAGCTTATAAGAAGAAACGAGGATAATATGGCAGATAATACAATGAAAGTAAAAATTTTGTCACCTGAGAGAGTTTTCTATGAGGGTGAAGCAACTTTCATAGAATTCAATACTACGGCAGGTGTGCGTGGTATATATCCAAAACATGTTCCGACAACTATGGTAATCCAGCCGGGTATATTGAAGATTGTGGAGGCTGACGGAGAAAAACTGGCAGCCCTTCATTCCGGATTTGTGGAAGTTCTTCAAGATTCCATAACCATGCTCGCAGAAAGTGTGGAATGGCCGGATGAGATAGATGAAAAACGTGCCGAGGAAGCAAAAATCCGTGCAGAGCGTCGTATAAATGATAATTCTCAGGATCATAACAGGGCTGAACTCGCACTTAAGAGAGCAGTCATAAGACTTCAAATGTGTAAAAAATAAAATATGACAGGGGACGTTTCTACCTGTTATGTTATATGGGGACGTTTCTGCTTGTCATATGATACGGGGACGTTTCTGCTTGTCACATTTTTGGTGTTAAGCAAAGCGTTAAGCGACAAGCGTGCTTTGCGTGTACCGCAAAATGTGACAAGCAGAAACGTCCCCATATTATCAGGTGCTAAGCAAAGCGTTAAGCAACAAGCGTGCTTTGCGTGTTCCAAAAATGTGACAAGCAAAAACGTCACTATATTTACGGAGCGTAAGGAAGGGGGTAAGCGTATGAACGGCAGGAAGATTGCGGTTATTATGAGCACAATTGTATCTGTTATAGTAGTGGCAACAGTGGCTATTTTAATCGTTACAGGCAACAAAAAAGATAAAAAGATAGTGTCGAAAGACAGAAATGATATAATTGACGTGGTAGATGACGGATCAAATGCCACTACAGAGTCGCAAAGTGTAGGAGATATCCAGGTGGCATATCTTGAAAGACCGAAGCTTCTGGACGGAACGGCCGGAAGAAACAGAGGTGCTGTTATAGCAAGTGTAACAGAATATACTATTAATCCGTCTTTTGATAATGTTGACAATAACGACAGACTTACATATATGTCAGATGAGCAAAAAAACTATCTTACAGAAAACAGTTTTGTTGTTGTTCCGGGTTACGAAAATGAGTTTTTTGAAGTATATGAAAATAACCGTTATGAGGAATATGCTAATTTTATAACGGTTGATTCGATGATGCATACATATCACCTGTATTTTGCGTTTCTTTTAAGAACAACAGAAAAAGAGCATCTTTCAACTGATTTAATTAATTTGTCAAATCAAATGATGAATACGGCTAAGGTGCAGTATGATGCACTTAAGGGAACCGAGTGGGAACAGGCAGCTAAAAATAATGTAGCATTTTTTGCTGTTGGAAATAAGCTTCTTGATCCGGGTGCCGATGTTCCGTCAGATGTAAATACGGTAGTTGAAGAAGAACTTGCTCTTATTAACAGCGCAAGTGAACTTACGGTATCACCTTTATTTTCCACAGGGTCAGAGCCTGTTATGGAAGATTATTCACAATATAAGCCAAGAGGCTATTATGAGGGTGATGAGCAGCTTGAAAGATATTTCAGGACGATGATGTGGTATGGCAGACGTAATTTTGCTGTAGATGATGATATCCAGGCACAGTCGGCACTTCTTATGACTCTTGCTATGGAGGGTGATGCCCTTACAAATTGGGAGAAGATATATGTTGTAACATCATTTTTTGCAGGAACCTCTGATGATTGCGGATATTATGAATTTCGTCCTATCATAGAGGCGGCATATGGCAAGGATGTCTCTGTAGATAAGCTTCCGGGCAATGATTCGGCGTGGAAAACTTACAAGACTCTTTGCGATGAGTTAGAACCGCCTCAGATTAATTCCGTTCCTGTATATGCAAGTGATACAGACGAAGAAGTGGAAGACAAGATAATTGGTTACAGATTTATGGGTCAGAGATTTTCCATAGATGAGGCAATATTCCAGAATCTCTGCTACAGAAATGTATTGGAAAATTCTGCCGGACAAAACAGAATGCTTCCTAATGCGCTTGATCTGCCTGCTGCGCTTGGCTCGGATACTGCACTTTCCATATTAAATGATATGGGAGCATCAGATTATAAAAACTATAGTGACAATATGTCGGAATTAAGACAAAAGATAGCTGATGCGCCTGCCGGGACATGGGATGCAAGCCTTTACTCGGGCTGGCTCAATACATTAAGGCCTGTGCTTGACAAAAAAGGAATGGGATACCCTATATTCATGCAGAGCGAAGAGTGGAATAAGAAAAATCTTCAGACATTCCTCGGAAGCTATGCAGAGCTAAAGCACGATACAGTTCTTTACTCAAAGCAGATGGTAGCTGAGATGGGTGGAGGAGAGATTCCGGAGCGTGATGACAGAGGTTATGTTGAACCCGAATATGAATTATATTCAAAACTTGCTGACTTAGTAAGAGCAACATCTGAAGGCCTTGAAGGTTATGGTTATCTGTCACAAAGCAGCAAGAACGATCTGGCTATACTTGCAGACTTGTCAGACCAACTTGCAACTATATCCGATAAGGAATTAAGAGGTGAACTTCCGACAGACGAGGAGTTTGAACTTATACGTACGTTTGGAGGTCAGCTTGAACATTTCTGGCAGGAAGCAACTAAGGATATGGCCGGCAGTGACTATTTTGCAACACACGAATTTCCTGCTGCGATAGTTGTTGATATTGCAACCGATCCAAACGGTTCATGTCTTGAGATAGGAAAAGGTAAGGTGGATGAGATTTTTGTTATGGTACCTGTAGATGGTAAACTCCCGGTTACAAGCGGTCCTTTTTCCTCTTATTATGAATTTGCCCAGCCGTTAAGCGACCGACTTACAGACAGTGAGTGGA
>ODAI012459694.1_pt1 | contig 11937 bp, 11 predicted proteins | sample 1539321 | NCBI WGS metagenome assembly ODAI01 (sample SAMN02144231, study PRJEB22623) | gut metagenome | biome: sheep rumen | host: Ovis aries | place: New Zealand
AGAAATGCACTAAAATGCACTTCTTGTACCCATTATACACTATTGAGCCAAAAATTGCAACAGTAATTTTTCCCAAACCTCAGTTTCGACAGGGAATTTTTTCGGACAGGCAGGATTTTCACCTGCGATTTAGCGGAACTTCTGTAATATTTTTGCTGGATTTTGTAACTTAATTGTAATTTGTAAAATTTCTGTTAATGGGAAAATGACAAAATATATGATGCCCCGACAGCCCTCTGCGGAGCTGCTCGGGACATCGGCAGCAATGCCCTGTCACTTTCCCTCTATACTGATTTTATCACAATATATAGTATACGTCAATAGGATTTCACAAAAAGTCGGATTTTTTTTACAACTTCGTCAGATTTTACAAAACCCTTCGGAAAGGCTTGGAGCTCTTTGGAAGGAGGGATTAAAATTCGGTTACATAATTTTTAGTTATTTGATTTAATTATTACATTTCAAGAAATGTTAATTTTCTGAAAACTCTTTGAGGCACAAAAAAACTGAGCCCGAAGCGTTTGAAAACGGTCAGCTCGGGGCTTATCAGGCGGCCTTTGGTTGTGATTGTGCACAAAAGCACAAAATGCGGTGCAAAAGCTCTCCCCTGCCGGTGCAGCCGGTACCATATGCGGTGTATCAGGACAGAAAAACGCCCCGAAGAGCTTATCCTCGGGGCGGTAAGTATTATCAGGTATTATTCCTCGGTCTCGGGGTTGTAAACTGCCTCAACATCGCTGAACATAAACACATTGCCCTGATCCATAGTGATCTTGGTGATGTACATATTTCCGCCGAGCTGGAAGAGGATTCCGTCCCAGCCGTGCTCGGTGTCGTCCTCATCAGCAGCAGGTGTGAATGCGTTGTCGATAAGCGAATTAACGGTAGCTGCAGGGATAGTATACTCGATAGATGTAACATCGTGGCTGCCTATCTTGATAAAGCCGTCGCCCTTAACAAATACATCAGGCCATACCTGTACGCTCTTGTCGTTCTGCTTTGACTCAGGTGTGCAGAGGTCCTCGCCGTTGCACTGTACCCATTCGCCGTCCTCGCCCTCATAGTCGATATACCAGGGATAGTCGCAAATGAAGTTATCCTTGCCTACAGCGTCCTCAAACTCGTCTGTAAGAGCAAACTTCTGCCAGCCGTTAGCCCTTGCAGGTCCTATAACGATCTGGGTCTTGTGCTGGTCTGTGATCTCCTTATCTATCATCTCGTTGTACTTATCTGTGTAAGCAAACTCAACTACCATATGCAGATCCTTGTCTCTCTCAAGGGTCCTTGCGTCTATAAAGTCGCCGTCTGCAAAGCTGCTTGCCCATGCATCTGAGATCTGATCCTCAGGCTCGAGAACAGTCTCGGTAGCTGACTCATCATATCCGGGGATAATGGACTTGTCAAAATCCTCTTCCGAAACAGGGCCTTCGTTCTCAGTAGCTGCAGGCTCCTCGGGCTCTTCGGGCTCCTCAGGTGCCTCAGTCTCAGCAGGTGCCTCTGACTCCTCGGGAGCTTCGGTGGTTGCGGCAGTTGTGGTGGTCGCAGCCTTTGAGCTCTCTGACTTGGACGAGCTATCGCTGTCTCCGCAAGCTGTGAACATTGATGCAGTCAGTGTGAGTGCAAGAATGCTTGCAATGATCTTTCTCATAATAAAAACCTTCCCTTCTTTATTCCAGAGCTTTTCAGCCCCATTATCTATGATAGGATTATAGCAGAATTCGTTTATAAATTCAAGAGGCGCACCTCATAATTATAAGATTTGACAAATTACAGAGCGGCAATATAGTTATTTTACATAATAAAAAATTAATAAAATATTGATAAAACGATTACATATTTGACCGCTCTGTCACTTGCAGAAGCACTCAACATACCTGTCTATGCAGCTGGTGATTATCTTCTTTGCCTCTGCGCTGCCCTTTACGTCATCTATGACGGTGTCCTTGTGCTCAAGTGCCTTATACACCGAGAAGAAATGCGACATCTCATCGAAGATATGCTTTGGCAGCTCGCTGATGTCCTTATATACGTTATATGTAGGGTCAGATTTCGGTATGCTGATGATCTTTTCGTCTGCGGCGCCGTTGTCAAGCATTATAATAACGCCTATCGGGTAGCAGTCTACCAGAGACATTGAGGCAAGCTTTTCAGAACACAGTACCAGCACGTCAAGAGGGTCTCCGTCCTCGGCATAGGTGCGCGGGATAAAGCCGTAACTTGCAGGATAATGTGTCGATGTGTAAAGGATCCTGTCCATTTTGAGAAGACCTGTCTCCTTATCGAGCTCATATTTTACCTTTGAGCCCTGCGGTATCTCTATAACTGCTGTGAAAAGGTCAGCGGTTATCCTCTTGGGTGAAATGTCATGCCAGATGTTCATAAATACGTCCTCCATTTTTACGCCGAGAGCTCGGCAGATAAATTTAACTAAAGTATATCAGGATATTTGCGAAAAGTCAACCACTCTGCTCCTCAAACGGTCTTAGTTCTTTAAGCTTGCAGTTTTCTATCCCTGCGCTCCAGAAATCCTTGCGCGGTATGCCGTTGACCTGACAGATCACGCTGCAGTTCATCGCCCCGTGGCCTACTATAAGCACATCAAGGCCTTTTTTCAGCGCGGGATATACGGTGTCTTCCAAAAAGTCGCCCGTTCTTTTGTAAAGGTCATCAAGGCTTTCGGCGCCCTCGGCAGGCTCGGTGTAAAGCTCAGGGTGCCGGAAAAGAGTGTTTATCGGACAATCGGGGATAGAAAATAAGTTCTCCTGCCCCTCATAAATGCCGAAGCACATCTCAACGAGCCTGTCATCTGTGATTATAGGGACATCTCTGCCTGCAAGAAGTATCTCTGCAGTCTCTCTAGCACGCACCAGCGGCGAGCAGTAGCAAACATCAAAATGCACATTCTCATACTCATCGTGAGCCCTGCGCGCCATTTCGCGCCCCTCGTCATTGATCGGCACATCTGTCCTGCCCTGGAGCTTATGCTCTGCGTTCCAGTCGGTCTTGCCGTGTCTCATAATGTAAAGCATCGTTCTCTCCTTAAAGGGTAATTACTCTGCGCTGCGGTACATTCCGGCGTTCTCAAGCGCTTCGGGGATATCGAAAACAGTTTCGCCGTTGAGCTCTACCGCGGTAAGGGTGCCCTCGTTCTTTTTCGAGATAAGGTCACCTAAAAAGACGGCTTTTTCCCTGTCGTCAGTCATCACGGCACCAAGTTTTGAGAGAGCAGTATGATAGAGCGCAGGCTTCTGAGAATAGAGCATAAACTCCTGGTAGTCTTTGAAATAAAGCTCGTCACCGGTCTTGTTTGAGCCGAAGCCGAAGCGCGAAACACCGTCCTGAACGAGAAGATCGCCGAAGCGCTTCATCACGGCAAAGGCCACCTCACGGGTGCAGTTGTCAAGATAGTAAAGGGCATAATCGTCAACGTCCTCCGGAAGCTCGATAAAGAAAAAGACAGGCTCGGGAACGGCTTCAAGAAAGGCATTGACGGCCTTCGGTATAAGCTCTGCCGAGAGAGAGCCCGTAAAGCCCTCAGGCTCTTTTACTATATACGAACCGAGGTCAGACGGGATATCAACGTCAACGCCCTGACAAAGCTGAAATTTATTATCCAAGGAAAACACCTCCGAAGCATCATAGATGCCTGCTTATTTCATCTTTTAACTCAGAAAGATCTTCATGTATAGTATCCCACACTATCTTCATATTCACACCTGAATATCCATGTACTATCCTGTTTCTCATTCCGTATATCTGATTCCACGGTATTGAGCTGATCTCTGATTTTGCCTCATCTGACAAAGATATCTTTGCAAGTTCCCCTATCTGCATAAGGTTAAAAACACAAGCTTCAACTCTCATACTGTCGTTCTGGAAATCTTCAAGCGTACTGCAGTCTCTGCAGTAAAGGAGCACTGCACTTATGTGGTCGTTTATCTTCATCAACACTTGCTTATCCCTGTTAACCATATATCCTTACCCCGCTTTTGCTGATCTCACGCTCAATAGCAGAATCCGGAGCTATTTGTGTAATATCAAGAAGATCGACCTGCTTATCAAGGGCATTGCTTACATCTTCAAGAAGGCCGAAAAATTCAAGCCCCTTCAGACCGCTGTCAACAAGTATATCAACATCACTGGTCAGATGTGCACAGCCCTTAGCATATGAGCCGAAAACAACGGCACTGTTGACATTATATTCCGAAAAAACAGGCGTAAGCCTTGATCTTATCTCAGGTAATGTGTAGATCGTATCATTCACAAAGATCACTCCTTTCAAACACAGTATATCACAAGATATCGAAAAAGTAAAGCTATCCTCTCTCAACGGTGCAAAAAAACTCCTGCCGCAGATGTCGGCAGGAGTTTTTGTCACACAGCAACTGTGGTCTTGTATTTTAAGCTTATCTTATCTGCAAGCAGGGCTATGAATTCGCTGTTGGTGGGCTTGCCCTTGCCGGTGTTCACGGTGTAGCCGAAGAAGCTGTTGAGAACATCTACGTCTCCCCTGTCCCACGCTATCTCTATGGCATGGCGGATCGCTCTCTCGACCCTTGAAGGCGTTGTTGAGAATTTTTTCGCAACGGCAGGATATAATAGCTTTGTCACGCTCTCAAGCATTTCCTTGTCCTCTACAGAAAGCATTATGGCCTCTCTGAGATAATGGTAGCCCTTGATGTGCGCGGGAACGCCTATCCTATGTATCATATCGGTGACGACGAGCTCCATATTGAAGCTGGTGCGGGGGCTCATCGGGGCGCTGCCGGCAGGGTCGGTGCCGATATCGAGCATTGACCTTATCCTGTCGCCGAGTATCTTGACATCAAAGGGTTTAAGCATAAAATATGAGGCGCCCGAATTCATCACCTGGTTTTCGATAAAGGCATTCTCATAAGCGCTGGTGACGATGAACTTAGGGTTCTTATAGTTTGAAGATCTCATTTTTCTGATGAGCTCTATCGCGTCCAGCCCGGGCATAACGGCGTCGATCATAACTACATCGGGCTGTTCGTTTTTTATCGCCTCATAGATAACGGTGCCGTCCTTCTGCCTTGTTATCACGAAAAAGCCCAGCGCCCTGAGTGATGCCGCACAGGAGACGCCGTACTGGGCTGTGTCGTCTCCGATAAGGATCTTGATCTTGTTTGTCATTTTTAATTCCTCCATATTTATGATGTCTTGTCCGCGCAGAGCTTGTACGGCTCTGCGGTACGGACAGAATTTGAAAAATCATGCAGGAGCTTTTTCGCCCTGCTCATTTCCTGTGTTTTATCATAACACATCATTTTTTCAAAATCAATAGATTTTTAGATAAATCGTCATATTTTTATCGACAAATATATCTATATTTCACAAAGGATATGCAATAAATATCTGTTTTGAGAATATTTCTGCCAATAGTGACAAACCCTAACAAAAATGTCCTCAGCCCTGACTTTTTTGCCGATCTGAGACGATATCTGAGATCTGGCTGTACATTGTGTCGGCAAAGATCGCATAACCTCGGGTCGAGTCGTCTACGAACACATGAGTGACTGCGCCGACGATCTTCCCGTCCTGAATGAGAGGTGAGCCGCTCATTCCCTGAACGATGCCGCCTGCTTTTCTGATAAGGGTCTTATCGGTCACTCTTATGACCATATCGTGCTCTGAGCCGCCTGAGATGTCTGCGCTCTCAATTACGGCACGGTACTGCTTTACGCCTTTGCCGTCGATATCACAGAGGATAGCGGCTTCTCCCGTTTTGACCTCATGAGAAAAGGCTATCGGCATGGCCTCGGCCGAGGAAGCAGGGTCATAGTCAAGTGTGCCGTAAACGCCGTCGTCACGGTTTTTCATTATGGTGCCGACTGACGCGCTGTTTCTGAACTCCCCTATCAGCTGGCCGGGAGAGCCTGCCTCAGACTTTGTAATGCCTGTGAGCTTTATCTCACCGACAGAGCCCTGAGAGAGCGCTATGGTCTGTTTGGTGTCGCTGTCACAGACAGGGTGACCCAGACCTGCAAAGGCGCCTGTTTCACGGTCGTAAAAGGTTAGCGTGCCAATGCCTGCCGAGGAATCCCTCACCCACATACCTGCCTTGTAGCTGCCCTTGTCAAGCTCAGGCTCTATCCGCAATTCAAGGTGCTTTCCGTCACGTTCAAGGGCGACGCTGCAGGGCTGGCCGCCGCTTTTGCTGATGATATCCGACACGTCGCTGTTATCGGCAACGGGTTCTCCTTCTACTTCTGAGATCACATCTCCCACCCTGATGCCTGCCTCCTCTGCGGGACATCTGCCGCCTACCTCCTGGAGCTCTACCACTATGACGCCGTCTGACATGAGCTTTAAGCCTACGGGCTCACCTACGGGTACGGCGTAAGGTCTTGTTACACTGTTCATTTTCACGTCCTTTATCGGCACTTTGCCGAATAACATCAAGGTCACATCTGATGACGGAGTGCCGCTGCCTGCTTCGACTGCCGTTGTTTTTCCTCTTACGGCGCTTATGGGAAGAGCCGAGTGAAGGATGAACTCTCCGCTGACATTATAGGAATCAGGCAGAGAGACCTCGTAAAACCCTGCCGCACAGACCAGCGCCAGCAGACAGACACCGAAGAGAGCAGCTGCGGTTTTTAATATTCGCTGCATTTTTATCAGTCCTTTCATTTTTTTCACATTTTTATTCTTGACCGGACACAAGAATTAATTCAGCTTCCGGCACAAGTATTATTTGTCTTGGAAAAGAGCCTGCTCTGAAATTTCCGACTGCGGAGTTCCGGAGTTTCCAGAATAAGGTGTTGATATTTCTGATGATCTGTGATATAATAGGCTTTGTATAAATTTATTATAAAGCGAAAACGAGGTATAATATGTCAAAAAAGGACAGGCTGAAGGCTCAGAAGCAAAAGCAGGAAAGACTTAAAAAACAGGCTGAGCTGGACGAACAGAAGGAAAAGAAGGAATTGGAAAGCGGCAGCAAAGAAAGCAAGGCTGTCAGAAAAATGAAAAGGCAGGGCGGCATCAAGGACGAGCCGGTCTACTATATGATACTGAAGATACTTATGCTTGCAGGCTATGGCTACTCGGTATTCTTTTACGGGTCTATCACTATAATAGGTATACTTGGCAAATACATAGAGCCGACACCGCCGAAGTGGGTGCTCTGGATGTTTATAGGGTCGTGGATAGGTATAACTGTCGGACTGTTCCTGAGCTTTTTCAAGAGGTATTTCTCGGCATTCGTTCTGTGCGAAGGCGGTATGATCGCTTATCTTCAGGGAGCCACATATATGATAGAGAAGATACAGCTCTATCTGAGGTCACACACGGTGGAGCCGGAGCTTATGGATATGGACAAGGAATATATGCTGAGGTATTATCCTGTCGGCATAATAGGGTTCATATCGTTCGTGCTGCTGGTGATAACGGTGATAAGGCTGATACTTATAAGAAGGAGAAAGCAGCAGATAAAAGACTCCGCCCCTGTGAAGAGCATTGTGGAGGAATAACGGGGCTTAGATCGGGGTCGTTTTTTCAGTTAATTTCTTCCAGTTTGATTACTTACTTTAGCGGCATTAACCAATTGTGAAAAAGTGCTGAATTTGAATTTTCAAATTTGGCACTTTTTTTGTACACATACCCCTAGACTTATTTTAGGAGTGTGGTATAATAATAACTGTTCGATATGATGTTGTTAAAGTCAGAGCAAACCACAAGATATAGTGGTTTGGTAGGAAAACAGGAAAAATTATTAAGGGGAGAAAAATGCTGTGAAGATCATCAAAAGAAGCGGTGTTGAGAACGTATTTGACAGGGCGAAGATCGAGAACGCCGTAAAAAAGGCGAACATAACTGTTGAGGAGGACGAGAGGCTTTCCGATGGCGAGGTAAAGGATATAGCGCTTGATATCGAGGAGCGCTGCGGACGTATGGACAGGGCTATGGACGTCGAGACTATCCAGGACTGGGTAGAGGCGGACATTATGAAGCACGGAAAATATACCGTGGCAAAGCACTATATCACCTACCGTTATGAGCGTTCTATAGTTCGTCAGGCTAATACTACGGACAAGCAGATACTTTCTCTTCTGAATTTTGAGAACGAAGAGGTCAAGCAGGAGAATTCAAACAAGAACCCTACTGTGAACTCCGTTCAGAGAGACTATATGGCAGGAGAGGTAAGCAAGGACATCACAAAGAGGTTCCTGCTGCCTGACGATATCGTTGAGGCTCACGAAAAGGGTCTTATACATTTCCATGATGCGGATTATTTCGCACAGCATATGCACAACTGCTGTCTGGTAAACCTTGAGGATATGCTGCAAAACGGCACGGTTATCAGTGAGGTAATGATAGAAAAGCCTCACAGCTTCTCTACCGCCTGCAACATTGCTACTCAGGCTATCGCTCAGATAGCTTCTTCACAGTACGGCGGACAGAGCATAACGCTCTCTCACCTTGCGCCTTTTGTTCAGATATCAAGGGACAAGTACCGCAAAGAGGTAAGAAAAGAGTTCACAGAGCTGGGGATCACGGTCGATGACGAGACAGTGAACAAGGCTGCCGAAATGAGAGTAAAGGCTGAGATAGTTCAGGGCGTTCAGATGATACAGTATCAGGTCATCACGCTTATGACTACTAACGGTCAGGCTCCGTTCGTGACGATATTTATGTATCTTGATGAGGTGCCCGAGGGTCAGACAAGAGATGATCTGGCGGCTATCATCGAGGAGATGCTCAAGCAGAGGATACAGGGAGTAAAGAACGAGAAGGGCGTATTCATCACGCCTGCTTTCCCGAAGCTCATATATGCTCTTGATGAGGATAATGTGAGAGAGGGCTCGAAGTACTGGTATCTGACAGAGCTGGCGGCAAAGTGTACTGCAAAGAGAATGGTGCCCGATTACATCAGCGCAAAGGTTATGAGAGAGCTCAAGGGCGGAGACGTTTACACCTGCATGGGCTGCCGCTCATTCCTGACGCCTGACAGGTTCACCGACAAAGGTGTGCCCAACATAGCAAAGGCAAAGAACTATCAGAAGGGCAAGCACAAGTATTACGGAAGGTTCAACCAGGGCGTTGTTACGCTGAACCTTGTTGATATCGCGTGCTCTTCCGGAAAGGATATGGAGAAGTTCTGGAAGGTGTTTGACGAGAGGCTCGAGATATGCAGGAGAGCCCTTATGATAAGGCACGAGAGACTTAAAGGAACGGCTTCCGACGTTGCGCCTATACTCTGGCAGAACGGTGCTCTTGCAAGGCTTGAAAAGGGCGAGAAGATAGACAAGCTCCTTTATGACGGCTATTCTACTATATCGCTCGGATATGCAGGACTTTGCGAGTGCGTAAGATATATGACGGGTCATTCTCACACTGACCCTGAGGCTACCCCGTTCGCACTGGAGGTAATGAGATATCTTAATGATGCGTGCGCTAAGTGGAAGGCTGAGACAAATATTGATTTCAGCATCTACGGAACACCGCTGGAGTCTACGACCTACAAGTTTGCCAGGTGCCTGCAGAAAAGGTTCGGTGTTATCGAGGGCGTTACCGACAAGAACTACATCACTAACAGCTATCATGTTCATGTTACCGAGGAGATAGACGCATTTGACAAGCTGAGCTTTGAGTCTCAGTTCCAGGCACTGTCGCCGGGAGGCGCTATCAGCTATGTTGAGGTGCCTGATATGCAGCAGAATATCGAGGGCGTGCTCGCGGTAATGCAGTATATCTACGACAACATAATGTATGCGGAGCTCAACACAAAGAGCGACTACTGTCAGGTATGCGGATATGACGGAGAGATCGTTATAGTCAAGGAAGACGGAAAGCTCCTCTGGGAGTGCCCTAACTGCGGAAACCGCGATCAGAGCAAAATGAACGTTGCAAGGCGCACCTGCGGATACATCGGCACACAGTTCTGGAATCAGGGCAGGACACAGGAGATAATGGACAGGGTAATGCACCTTTAAACGCCCCTACCCCGCATAAGCAGCTTGGTACTATTCAACTGTTTGCCCTCCCTCGGAGGTGAGGGTTGCAGTTTTGTTTAAAGCATTAAAAAAGTAACGCTGCGCGAACATTGAAAAATAATAGCACGGTACTCTATGTACCGTGCCTTATTTCTACGCTGGAAACTATAGGAGAGCAACAATGAACTACTGTGCAATAAAAAAGACCGACATTGCTGACGGTCCGGGAGTAAGGGTCACTTTGTTCGTTTCAGGGTGCAGGCACCACTGTAAGGGCTGCTTTCAGCCTGAGACCTGGGACTTTGACTACGGCAAGCCCTACACGCAGGAGACCCGTGACGAGCTTTTTGAGGCGCTTTCAAAGTCATACATCAAAGGGCTTACACTGCTGGGCGGAGAGCCTATGGAGCCCGACAACCAGAGAGCTCTGGTGGGGCTTTTAAAAGAGATGAGAGAAAGGCTGCCGGAAAAGAATGTCTGGTGCTACACGGGATGTGTGCTGGAGAGAGATTTGCTTTCAGGGTCTGAGAGCGACTACCGCACAGAGGTGACGGACGAAATGCTCTCATATATCGATGTGCTGGTCGACGGAGAATTTGTGCTCGAAAAGAGAAATCTTATGCTGAAGTTCAGAGGCTCCGAAAACCAAAGGCTTATTGACCTCAAAGAGACCCTGAAAACCGGAAAGATAACTACCCTGCCGGAAAACACATAACAAAAAACCACCCTCCACGGGTGGTTTCGCTTTGCTATCAAGAAAAATCCTTTTTGTCCGAAGGGGTTGTCAGGGGGCGACCGGAAAGCCCCCTAACAAGGCGAATAAAAGCTTAATAAATCCACACATATCTTTGTACGTATATCTATAAAAAGCTTTGCAACAAAAAACCACCCTGTACGGGTGGTTTTTATTGTTATATCAGAATTCTATCTTCTTTGCGATATATGCTGTGAGCTCATCTATCTTTACTCTCTCCTGAGCCATTGTGTCTCTGTCACGGATAGTTACACAGCCGTCTTCAAGAGAATCAAAGTCATAGGTTATGCAGAAGGGTGTGCCTATCTCGTCCTGGCGGCGGTATCTCTTTCCGATAGAGCCTGCCTCGTCATAGTCTACATTGAAGTTCTTTGCAAGCATATCATATACCTCGCCTGCCTGCTCGGAAAGCTTCTTTGAAAGAGGAAGAACACAAGCCTTGAACGGTGCAAGTGCAGGATGGAAACGCATTACTGTTCTTACATCGGGCTTGTCCTCTGTGCCGATGTTCTCCTCATCGTAAGCCTCTGTAACGACTGTGAGGAAAAGTCTCTCAACGCCGAGGGAAGGCTCAATAACATAAGGAACATATCTCTCGTTAGTCTCAGGGTCAAAGTAGTCAAGGGTCTTGCCTGAGGTTTTTATGTGCTGAGTAAGGTCATAGTCTGTTCTGTCAGCAATGCCCCAGAGCTCGCCCCAGCCGAACGGGAACAGATACTCAAAGTCGGTAGTAGCCTTGGAATAGAAGGAGAGCTCCTCCTTGGAGTGGTCTCTGAGCCTGAGGTTCTCCTCTTTTATGTTGAGGCTGAGCAGGAAGTTCTTGCAGAACGATCTCCAGTAATCGAACCATTCAAGGTCGGTATCGGGCTTGCAGAAGAATTCAAGCTCCATCTGCTCAAACTCACGCACTCTGAAAATGAAGTTGCCGGGGGTTATCTCGTTTCTGAAGGACTTGCCCACCTGTGCAACGCCGAAGGGTATCTTCTTTCTGGTCGTTCTCTGGATATTCGCGAAGTTTACAAAGATGCCCTGTGCTGTCTCCGGACGGAGATAGAGCTCGCTCTTTGTGTCCTCGGTGATGCCCTGGAAGGTCTTGAACATAAGGTTGAACTGTCTGATATCGGTGAAGTTATGCTTTCCGCAGTCAGGGCAGGTAATGCTCTTCTCCTTGATATAATCCATCATCTGCTCGTTCGACCAGCCTGCAACATTGGTGCCGTCAAAGTC